>Ga0315276_10006228_pt1 | contig 11028 bp, 14 predicted proteins | sample YL17G05_0_MG_FD_204542 | JGI IMG/M metagenome (GOLD analysis project Ga0315276, IMG submission 204542) | Sediment microbial communities from Yellowstone Lake, YNP, Wyoming, USA - YL17G05_0 | ecosystem: Environmental > Aquatic > Freshwater > Lake > Sediment | place: USA: Wyoming | collected... | reverse complement strand
TCGTTCGGGAGTTCGTATAGTTCCATGACCTTCATTATCCATAATTATTACCGGTAATACTAGAGTCATTCGTCCCTATATTTTAATGACCTTTGACTCAATTTATGGCTGAGTAGTTACAAAATATCTTAATACGCTTCCCATCGCTAAACCATTTATAACAACGAGGAAAGAAATACTTTATGACCATTTTTATCCCTAATTGATCCGTTTCAGGCATCTTTTGGATAAAATACTAGCCATTTCTTGTCGATATTCCGAACTTGCCCATTCATCTTCAGCGATACTGTAAGCATTCTTGCCAGCAATTTCAATTCCATCTGAATCAGGTCCATCCATGGCTAGTGTTGGAATTGTACCCCATCCACCGAGTGCCAAACGCGTTCGTCCGGAATCCCACTGAACAACAGCTGCACAGACAATGGGTAAGTCTGCTGGTGTACGGGATATATATTCATAAGCAAAATGTACATTTAAAGGGATACTAATCATGGTGATCAACTTGGCAGGTATGGTTTCGCTTCGGACTGGTAACAAATCGCCAAATTTTAATTGGCGGGGTTTCACATCAAGCTCATATAGCTCGATATGTGCATCCAGCGCCAGCAGAGTTGTCGCCAACGGCGACCTTCCACTTGCTGTAACCAGTGTTCCAGCAATGGTTGCCATTTGGCGTAGGTTATAGGTTGCTTCTTTCTCAATAGCTTTGTAAATATCGCCGGGCAATCCCTTAATCTCTAACAGTCCCTGTAATGTTACTGTAGCCCCAATCTGTAGCAAATTACCCTTCTTTGATATCTTCCCCAACCCTAAGGCTTGTAGATCAACCACTGCTATTTGTCCATCCACTCCACGATTAAGCACGGTTCCCCCACCAAGTGGATAACTCGACGGTTGCTTTCTCGCAAGCAGAATTAATGCATCAGAGATATTTGTCGGGCGATGGTATTCGACGATCATAAAGACCTCATTCTAATTATATGATTGTTATTATTAATCTGGATCAACTTTCCATCCAAGTGCTTCGAGATCAACATTATCAACAATTGCCTCGGGCACATTAACCAACACAGCTTCTGCTTCAGCCAATAAATCACCATCCGGACCAAAGATTTGCCCGGTTGCAGTCGCAGTCGTTTCCCTGCTTACACCTGCCCGTCCAATGATCTTTAATGGTTCCCCGATGGGGACATTTTTCCGATACCGGATGTTCAATCTTGCTGTGAACATAAAACGAGGTGGATATCCTCCCATTTGGGTACGCCCAGTTACTTCATCCAATATCGCTGCTACCACACCTCCATGTACTACGCCGGGATAACCCTGAAATTGCTCGGGGACGGTGTATTCCACAACCACCTCGCCTGGAGTGGTCTCATAAAATTTGAGGCGCAACCCGTAAGGATTTCCTCTTCCGCAAACAAAACAATGGTTTGAATTAGGTTGCTTTATAGTCATCATGTGTAAGTATTGGTTACCGAGTATAAGAATATCGTTATTCATTCAGATATCAATTTCTTGAAATCCAACATGGGAATGGTGTGCTAGTTAATTAACTTATTAAGTTCCATCAACTCATAACCAGCAAGTTCCAAGTCTTCTGGTAAATCTATATCCAACGCTACTGACCCGCATTCACAGATTTCCAACCTGGCTCCCACTTTTACAGCCTGAGCGCAGTGCCGCTGGAATGATCCAGGACCATACTCATATTTAATTATTCCAGGCGGCGCTATAAGTAAAGCATTCGTTCCTTCATGGTGCCTGTCGGGTGTAATTACGACAACAGGAGGATCTATAGCCCGTTTTATAACTTCGCGAATATCATCCACGGTAATTAGCGGTAAATCAGCCGGGACGATAATTACCCCTTGCACGGAATGATTTAGTGCAACCATAGTCGCCCTGGTCAGCGCGATATTCAATTGGGGTGAACCCTGCTCCTGGACAGTCCGAGCCCCATATTCACGGGCGATTGTTAACGCTTCAGGGTCTCGGCTGACTACCAACGAATGCTCAATTTCAGGTACTTCTGATAGGGTTGCAAGCGTGTTCGATAAGAGATAATGATTTAAGGCAGTGCGAGCTTCCAGGCTTAAAACCCCGGAAAGACGGGATTTCCCTCGACGGAGTGGTTTTACCGGCACAATCGCCCATAAGGTCATTACATCACCTTTTCCCAGCTGTTTATTTGGTTAATTACCTCAGCTGCTAATCTACCACGATCCTTTTGGTCATGCATTACGATATCTGTGGTGTATATTCTAATACCTAGGTTATCGATTTTACCAACCAATTCATCGTCTGAATTATCAATAATGAAACCATCGATAATGCTACCATAATGTTGAGCAACAGCAAAAGCTGATGGTTCTATCCCCAGCTCGGTAAACATTTTTGCAGCAGGTCCTTTTATTGTCCTGCTGCCTACGATGGGAGAAATCGCAATCACCAGATGTTCCTTAATTGCTGCCTGGATTTTTGGAATTGAAAGTATTGGGTCAATGCTTACCCATGGGTTAGAAGGACATATAACCACTGCATCCGCCTTCTCAATTGCGTTTATTACGCCAGGAGCAGGTGTGGAATTTTCTATCCCCATGAAATTGAAGCCTTTCACGACTGGTACACATTTTCGGTGGACAAAATACTCTTGAAACTCCAAAACTCCATCGTCGCAATAAACCTGAGTTTGAATAACCTGATCGCTCATTGGTAATATTTGAAACCGGATTCCCCAAAGCCTGCAAAAATCTTCGGTAATTTGACTTAGCGACCAACCAGCATTTAATCGAGTAGTACGCACGATATGCGTGGCGAGATCTGAATCACCTAATTGGAACCAATCGGGCATCCCCATTTGTTTTAGTTGGGTAAAAACATTCCAGGTCTCATTATCTCTACCCCAACCTGTATCAGGGTTAGCCAATCCAGCGAGTGTGTAGCAGACGGTGTCCAGATCTGGTGAAATCCTGAGGCCCAGGTGTTTAAAGTCATCTGCAGTGTTCACGACAATCGTCAACTGGTCAGGTTGCAACACCTGAGCCAAACCATCAGCCAGCTTTGCCCCGCCCACTCCTCCTGCAAGCGCAACAATTTTCATTTCAGCCATTATTTTTTAGAACGATACTAGTTTTCGGGGAGAAATTCCTAGGCACTAATTTTTTCCGGAAGGATTTTATAGGTCACACGTATCTCGTTAAGGCTTCCGCCTACATATATATCCCTTCCCGTATATTTTTTCGAAAGCGCATTAATATGCTCTCTGGCACCCTGTGTAGTGATTTCAACCACCTTGCCACGGATTTGGATATAACGATACGCGTCCATTGGGTCCACAATCATTAATGCCACGCTTGGGTTTCTGCGCATGTTCCGATCTTTAACCCTCCCACTGGCAGAATTAATCAAAATATGGTTCCCAGCTGTATTGAACCAAACCGGTGTAACTTGTGGCGTCCCATCGTTCATAATAGTTGCAAGGCTACAAAATGCTTTGGTCTCATCTTTGATCAGATCTAAATGACTTTCTGGAATCCATGCCATATAGTTTTTCCTTTCAGAAATTTATAAATATTGCCCTCATATCTCTGTCGTTGACGAAATTTTGGATAAGTCGAATTTCCTCATCTGAACAATCTAATAATATCTTTAATTCTGTATCCCTTTTTAATAAGTCTACCGTACACAGAACTCCAACAATCTTATGCTTACCCAATGAACCCACCCATACATCCACACCACTCGAATCAATCGAGGTCGTGCCTTCCAAGTATCCATAATCTACCGGGTATTCTTTTCCAGGGAACCACGGGTGCATAGACCCTTTTGGGCGATCAATCACGATTTGACTGGTATCAACTAATTGTTGCAAAAAATCAATAAATTCTTGGTTCATCGGAACAGATCTTGTTCTTTCGGTCGCAATAATTCTTTAAGACTTCCATCCCTTAATGGATATGGAAAACCCCGCACATGTACGATTGGTGTGGCTTCATCTGCTTGTCCCATAATCAATGAAGCAGCTGCCGCAAGTTCATCAGCAGCGCCTATAATAGTGTTTTTTAATTTATACCCGAATAAATCGCTTTTTCCGCGCATATCCACTATTCCCGGCATACCTGATAGCCCAATCACTACCCCAACCACGCCCTCGCGCCAGGCACGCCCATGGGAATCGATGATCATTACCCCAAGTTGAGCCCCACTCTTTTCTTCTAGTTTTTTCCGGATTTCACTTGCTGAGGCATCGGGATTCTCAGGCAACATGAGAATCCATTCTTCGTTTTTATCTCCATCTCCAGCAACATTGGAATGATCGATCCCCGCGTTTGCACATATGAATCCCAACCGGTGTTCGACGATAATCGTCCCTGGACGCGAGCGGACTACCTGGTTGCTTTCGCGTATGATAATTTCCACCAGACGGGGGTCTTTTTCTATCTTAGTTGCCAGCTCGATGGTAGTTTCTGACGGCTGGATTAGCGCGAGATTTACCCACCTTCCCTCAACTTTCGATATGATTTTCTGGGCCACTACCAGGATATCTCCGTCATGTAAGATGATATTTCCTTGTGTTAGACCATGAAAAATAATCTCAATGAGGTCTTCTCCTCTTTGAACGATCGGAATATTAGGAAGCGGTGTGAGGATCAGGCTCATATATGTATCCAATTAGCTTTAATCAGATATTCCAGAGACCATAATTCTGGCATCCTTAATTCCATAATGCTTATTCATGCTTATCAGGATGGCTGTCAGCCCTTCAACAACATTCGCATTCGCAAGTAACCCTGCATAGTATCCCCGCAATCCTGCAGCATTTGCAAGTTGAATGATTTGTTCAGCAGCTGGTATATCATCTGAGCATACCAACACATCTGCATCAATCGGTTGGTCAATTGCCTTGGTCAATGTTTTTGCAGGCACATTTTGGAAGGCAGCTACTACTCGTACGGCGGGACCTAAAATTTCCTGAGCTTGTTGTGCAGCAGAAGGCGGATCGGGTGGTCGAGGGTTTTGATAATCAACCCGCGCCGTGGCATCAACCAGGATTTTCCCTTGTAAAACACCTTTCAAACTTAGTAAAACCGGTTGATGTGCAGACTGTACGACGGTAAGCACGCAAATATCAGCTTCAGCTACTGCTTCAGTATTTTCCAGGCCGATAACCGAATTTATCACCAAACGGTTATTGATGTCTCCAGCTGCCATCCTGGCTTTTTCGGCCTGACGCGATCCAATCACGATTTTATAACCCGCAATTGCCCACCGTAATGCTAAACCCACCCCTTCCTTCCCTGTTCCGCCTAATATTGCGATGATTGGATGTTCCATGAATATTTTCTTATCTCCTTATTATTGCATGAATTGACAGGACCTTATATAAAGAAAGCCTCCAATAGCCGATAATTGTATGTATATCAGGTATGTATCTTTCTATTTTATTCCTCGATTTCAAGTCCACAATATCACTCAATATTAATCAAAAAAAGTAGGACAGTAAGGGTTTTCAAGGCAGGTAAATGCATCATGAATATGGCGTATTTTTGTCCGTTCACCTGATAGGACTTCTGGAACTTCACTCTTGCCAAAAAATGCCACTTCGGTTGTTTCTAAACTTGGTCTTGCGATCCCTTCGATTAAATCACACAAAAAAACGATTTTGTAAGCATGAAAAAGGTCTAAACGTCCTACCCGATTGGCATCATATACTCCGACAACTTTGTACGCTTTCACCCGAAATCCAGCTTCCTCCCAAACTTCCCTTTCAGCTGCAAAAGATGGAGATTCCCCGACATCTGCCCAACCTCCTGGTAAAGTCCAACCGCCGTCCATACGCTCTCGTACTAACAAAAGTCGATTATCCTGAAAAATCACACCACGGACATCAATCCTTGGGGTGGTATAACCAATCGGAGTCACGAAAGCGTCTAATACGGACGGATAATCCAGGTTTGAGTGTTCACAAATAATCTCAGCTGCGATTTCCATCAATCGCTGATATCTCTGACGTTGATACTCATTCTCAGCATAGTGAGATCCAGTCTGTGCTAACGCTTGAATCTCCCTCGCCCATTCGAGCCAACGATTAGGTGTCATGAATTCAAAACTACAGGAAATCTTGGGATCATTTCATATTCATTTAGATTCATTTCTTTTCATGGTCCTCATTTAGGTTGTTGTAGGTATTGAAATATTTACCAACATAACTTCGATGAGAAAATAGATGATACATCTCAATTTAAAATAAGGTCAGTTCATCCCTGAGAAATATATCCATCGTCCTATGTAAAAACAGAATTCTTCAAAGTTTTGGAGGCTGTGAGTGTTGATAATATTTCCAACCAATCATTAACCTGACCAAGACGGCAATATGATAAACTCAATATGAGACATTGCTACACCTCGCTGTTATTGAGTTAATCATTAAGAAATAATAATGATCTAGGACAATTTATTTTAGCACAAATTAGAAAAGATCATAAAAATCACGTATAATCAAACCTTGGTTTACCCCATGAACAAACCACTGGCAGTTCTACACGGTTTCTTAAACTCCCATTCCTTTTATCCACTGATCTTGTCTACTCTGATGGCTGCTGCTTTTTATACTTTCAGGATTTTTTATAGCGGTACGAATAACTACTCAAACCTGAGTTGGAACTTATTTCTTGCCTGGCTACCATATATCATCAGTTTAATTGCAGCATCCGTGTATCAATCTAATTCGAAACAATGGGGGATCATCCTCGTATTGGTTTTTTTCTGGTTGATTTTTTTCCCAAACGCTCCCTATATGGTCACTGATTTTTACCACCTTGATCCTCGTCCTCCTATCCCCTTATGGTTTGATATTAGTTTGATTGCCATATTTGCGTTTACTGGTTGTTTTCTCTCTATTGCCTCCTTGCGAACGGTCCATATCATTATGGAAGGATATTTTGGGAGATTCATCGGTTGGCTTTTCGCACTATTTGCACTCGGTTTAGGGAGTCTAGGTGTTTATCTAGGTCGATTTGGTCGGTTTAATACCTGGGATATCTTCTTGGAACCCAAATCGGTTATAAAGGAAATTGCGAGTAATCTATTAAATCCTGGGGATAATCTCGGATTTGTTGGTTTCACTCTAATGTTTACGTCAATTCTTTTGGTCTTTTACTTGATGTTCGTAACTGCATCCAACCATAGTGGATCTTCACCAAAAAGATAACAATATACCCCAATAATTAATGGTTTCAGGTAAAATAAACGACTATGCCGGAAAAATCTTTCCTATCTCGAATTATCAACAATGAACATCTTGTTGCAGATGGAGCAACGGGGTCAAACCTGATTGCTAGAGGACTACCGAGTGGTTTATCTGCTGAATCTTGGGTCTTAGAACAACCAGAACAAATAATCCACTTGCATAAGGATTTTATATCCGTTGGTGCTGAAATTATCCTTACAAGTACATTTGGTGCCAGCTCTATTCGCTTAAAAGGATCTCGATTAGAAGGTAAGGTAGATCAAATTAATCGAAAAGCGGTTGAACTTGCAAAAGATGCAGTTTATGGCACACAGACGTATATAGCCGGTTCATTAGGCCCAGTTGGACAATTATTAATACCATATGGCCCACTGACGTTTGATGAGGTTCAAGAAGCATATGCTGAGCAAGCACGCGCTCTCAGTGAATCTGGAGCAGATTTGTTGGTTATTGAGACACAATTCGATATGGCGGAGATCAAAGCAGCTATTTACGGTGCCAGATCTGTGTCTGAGTTACCATTGGTCGTCTCACTCAGTTATGACCGAGGAGTGCGAACGATGATGGGGCTCAGTCCCACCCAGGCTGCGAAAGAGCTCGAAAAGTTACCGGTGGAAATTATCGGGATCAATTGTGGTCGGAGCCTTGAAGAAAATTTGCGAAACCTTGTGGATCTCCGACAAGTGACCTCAAAATCCATCTGGTTCAAACCGAATGCGGGGTTGCCTCACATCGATACCCAGGGAAAAACCGTGTATGAAACATCCCCTGAATTGATGGGTGAACAGGTTCATGCATGGCTTGATGCTGGCGCACTAATTATTGGTGGTTGTTGTGGGACAAGCCCAGACCATCTGAAAGAAATATCCATACATGCAAAATCATATAAAGATAGTTAATTCTGTTATATGATTGCCTGTTTGTAATCTTAATCGTAACAGTGCAAACATATGGAGTCGTGTTTATGACACATGGAAAAGTTGTTGGAATTTATATCGCCCAGAAACAAGGTGAGCAGACAGTTTTGGTTGAACAGGTTCACGTAGTTCCTGGGTTGGGTATTGAAGGTGATCGTTATTTTAACAAACCTGCAAATCCAGCAGGTAAAACGAATACTGGCCGTGAGATCACATTGATCGAGCTGGAAGCTATAGATTCCTTGCGCGACGATGCTGGGATACCCCTAACACCGGATCAAACAAGGCGGAATCTCATCACGAGTGGAATTGCTTTGAATGACCTTGTTGGGCGGTTGTTCTTTATCGGCAATATACAGCTGCGAGGAGTCCGCTTATGCGAACCTTGCCAATATCTGGCAGATCGAACCGACCCACGCATTTTAAAAGCCATGGCTCATCGTGGTGGTCTCCGAGCTGACATCATATCCGAAGGAAACATTCATATCGATGATACGATTACAATCTATGGGTAAGGAGATATTATGACTGATACCCGTACAAATGCCCTCCTGTATGCACATAACAACGCAAGTCGTTTTCTAGAAGAGTTGAAGGAATTTTCATCGATCGCCTCGATTTCTACGGATGAATCATCAAAACCTGACATAATTCGTGCTGCCGAATGGACCGCAAAACAGCTACATTCGCTTGGGATTAATAATGTACAGATATTTCCTACTCAAGGACACCCTATTGTTTATGGAGAGTGGTTAGGTGCTGGAAAATCAGCACCTACCGCCTTGATCTATGGCCATTATGATGTACAACCTGTCGACCCACTCAAATTATGGGTTACAGGTCCTTTTGAGCCGGACATACGCGGTGATTACATATACGCCCGTGGAATAACAGATATGAAGGGCCAAATGATGGTCGCTTTGGACGCATATGAATCCATTTATCGGACAGGGCAACTTCCAATCAACTTCAAGTTCCTCTTCGAGGGGGAGGAGGAAATTGGCTCACCTAATCTAGTACCTTTCTTGGAAACACATAAGGAACTATTACAATGTGACATTGCGATTAATCCGGATACGGGCACTTTGTCACCGGAGATCCCTTGTATCACCTATGCCCTGAGAGGTCTGGCATACATGGAAATCCGTGTCTATGGTCCAGATCACGATCTCCATTCGGGTGTGTTTGGTGGCGCGATTTTAAATCCTGCCCAGGCATTATGTGAAATTATTGCAGGTATGCACGACGATCAAGGCCGTGTGAATTTACCAGGGTTTTATGATAAAGTTCGACCTATCGACAAAGAAGAGCAGGCTGAGCTTGCCAGATTGCCTATCGGCGATCAATATTATTTGGATGCTACCGGTGCACCTGCATTGTATGGGGAAGCAGGTTATACGACATTAGAGCGTCTTGGAGTCCGTCCGACTTTGGAGGTCAATGGAATGCTATCTGGATTCACTGGTGACGGAGCAAAGACCGTTCTACCGGCTTGGGCAATGGCTAAGATTTCAACTCGTTTGGTTCCTGACCAACAGCCGGCAGATGTATATCAGCAAATGAACACCTATCTTGAAAGCCATGCGCCTAAAAATATTCGTTGGAATTTAATTCCAATGCATGGTGGTCCGCCTTCAATATCAGATCGCAATTCTGTGTACATCAAAGCATTGGAGCGTGCGCTTGAGACTGTATGGCACAAGCAGCCGGTCTATAAACGTGAGGGAGGGAGTGTCCCGGTTGTTTCAGACTTTCAACAAATCTTAGGCGTAGAAACTGTGAACACTGGTTTCTCAATGCCAGATGATAATATGCACTCTCCCAACGAGAAGCTCCATCTACCAACCTGGTATCGTGGAATTGATTCCTTTATTCATTTCTACTTTAACCTGGCTGAATGATTAAGTTAATTTATTTACATATTTTATTGATATTTGGTTTACAGGTAGAAAATGACTGAAAAATCTCGTTTTCCGATGTACGGTGGACAGGCAGTGATCGAGGGTGTAATGATGCGCGGCACGCAAACAGTTGCGATTGCTATGCGCACTCCATCAAATGATATTGTAATACATAAGGAACCATTGGGAGCATTATATAAAAATAAGTTCATCAAAATCCCATTTCTACGGGGATTAGTGATGTTATTGGATGCCCTAACTCTTGGAATTCGTGCTCTTACTATCTCTGCGAATACCCAGACCGGTGATGATGAAAAAATCCAGGGTCCGCTTCTATATTTAACCTTGTTTATATCACTAGCGATCGGAATCGGCCTTTTCTTCCTGGCACCTGCTGCGCTTGGACAGCTTTCAGAACGATTTCTAAGCATTGGATCATGGTGGGGTAACTTAATCGAAGGCGTCGTGCGTTTAGGGTTTTTTGTGGGCTATATTTGGGCAGTCGGGCAGATGGCAGATATTCAACGGGTCTTTTCCTATCATGGTGCAGAGCATAAAACGATAAATGCGTTTGAGGCAGGTGCTGAGTTATCGCCAGCTAACGTAGCCAAGTTTTCAGTTGAACACCCACGTTGTGGTACATCATTCCTTCTCACCTTAATATTACTTTCTATTCTTTTATTTTCGCTGCTTGGTCCCCTACCATTTTGGGCGCGCATGGCAAGCCGGATTATTTTTCTTCCAGTGCTGGCTTGCATTGCTTATGAGTATATCCGTTGGACGGCTAATCATTTGGATTTAAAATTTGTCCGAATCTTGATTAAACCAAACTTGGCACTCCAGCATCTCACTACCCGTGAGCCGAGCATTGATATGCTTGAAGTATCCATTGCAGCTTTTAATGCGATGCGAGCCGACGAAGATATTCCTGTGTGATTATATAAGATGATTAATAATG
>Ga0315276_10006227_pt1 | contig 11029 bp, 10 predicted proteins | sample YL17G05_0_MG_FD_204542 | JGI IMG/M metagenome (GOLD analysis project Ga0315276, IMG submission 204542) | Sediment microbial communities from Yellowstone Lake, YNP, Wyoming, USA - YL17G05_0 | ecosystem: Environmental > Aquatic > Freshwater > Lake > Sediment | place: USA: Wyoming | collected... | reverse complement strand
ATTCGGAAAATCAGATTTCAGCAGACCTGCCGCCTCAATCACCGCGTCCAGTGCCTGTGCTTTGCCCATATTGCCGGCAAAAACCACACTAAACTTGCCGGCAAACCCTAATTGTCTTGCAAGATTTTCGTCGCGATCTTCACGACAAATTAATTGTCCATCGCACCAATTGTATATGACTTCAATTTTATCGCCCGGGACCCCTCGTTCAATCAGCTTTTTTTTCATCCCCTGAGCAATAACCACTATTTTCGCGGCTCTTCTATAAATGAAATTACACCAGCCGTGCAACATTTTCAGCCCAAGGTTGCTATTAAACATCTCTGTGGACAAAAGCGAGTCGGGCCAAAGGTCCTGAATGTTATAAACAAACGGAATCCCCCGCAACCATTTCAAAACGGTCGCAGGCAAGCCGAGGGTTGCTGGTCCCTGTACCACATAGGCGACATCGGCGGACTTAATAACAAAAGGGGCAATCATGGATTGCGAGAGGGATAATGTGGAATAGCAGAGAATTCGTTTAAAGGAGGAATGGTCATGGCTGGGGTACAAAGGCAACCGAACAACAGGAATACCATCCATGTTTTCTTTTTGAAAAAGGTTTACCTTATATCCTTCATATATTTTGCCGCCCGGATAATTGGGAAATCCCGTCAACACCTGAACCTGATGACCACGACGAACAAGTTCCTTAGCAAATGGAAGCCCCATAAAGAAATTGGGTTCCGGTTGAAAATAATGAGTCAAAAACAGGATACGCATGGACAAATTGTTTCTTAAATTCCTACGATAAAAACAACATTGGTCGCAACACTTCAGCGGATACTCAATGTAGCCGCACTTTTTGCCCTGAGAACCTGATAATCACCTGTGGTGCTGGTGATTACTTCAATGAAAAACCCTTACTTGCCAGATACTTAATTATATTTTTTACGCTGGTTAATTCAAGTGCATCTACGGTAGGGATGGATACCGCAAATTCTTTTTGCAGGGCGAGAATCAGGCCAACATGGGCCATAGAATCCCAGCCGGTAACGTTATCAATAGATAAATCTTCAGTAAATTTTCCTATTTCGAATGACTGCCGAAATATGGTTTCCAATCTGTCTTTTATCATACGATTTTAAGGTATAAAAATTGTGGCGATTGATAATTTTTTAACTGTCTAAAATATCGAACCTGCTTCGCATCCGCGTTTTCTTTTTCGAAGCTCATCTTGTCCCAAAAACTTGCTACCAGATTATTTTTGGCCGTGGGAATGTATTCCGCTGAAACGCTGATACACCCTGCTTTGGCCGCATCCCGGCATATTCGGTCAACCAGGGTATCCTCGACCTGCCTGCCAATCACACGACAACTCATCAAAAATGTATCCACGCGCCATTGCTTCGGCTGGATTCCCACCAGGGCCAGTCCTACCGTACCATTGTCGCCGAATTTGTCTTTCAAGCCCAGGACGTAAATCCGCCAATTCGGGTTTTGCGCCATCGCGGCAATGTCCGCCTCGGTATATCGGCGTGTGGTCAGGTTGAACTGGTTGGTTCGCTGTGTCAACTGGGCTACTCGCTTGATATCGTCTTTGCCGGCGGGATGAATTGAAACGACCATTTCAAGTGATTTAAGAAAATCTTCGAGCGTCGCACAGGATTGCTGGAACTGGTCCCGCTGACGCTGGGTGGCGTAAATCTGCCCGCGATTTTTGTCTTCCTCGGTCAAATAGGCACGGGCAAAAAAGCCGGTCTCTCGCAAAGTTCGAGCAAATAAAGAGGGGTCGGCAGGCATCTCAAGCGTTTCGACCTGTGGCAGCGACTGCCTCATCATCTGTCGCTCGGCAGGGTTGTCGTCAATAAAGACGATGGTATCCAGGCCGATGTTTATCTGCTCGGCAATCTTCTGCATGTTCTGCGGCTTGGGGTCCCAGTTGACCAGAATCGAAGCAAAGTGCTTTTCGCGCAGGAGCATTTGGGGATGCTCGTTGAAAACCTGCATAACATCCGCGAGATTATTTTTGCTGTTGATGGCGAGAATCACCCCCTGCTCATACAGTTCGAGGATGGTTTTTTGAAATTCGAGATACTCGCGGCCGGGGGAATCGTGGCCGATTTGAATGCCGTCGAGGCCGTCCTCGCCTATGATACCGCCCCAGAGCGTGTTATCGCAGTCAAGGACAAGGCATTTTCGGGCAAGCCCCAGTGTCGCGATAATATGGGATATAATCCTTCGAGCGAGCAAACCGAGGAACGCCTCGCTGAACGGAATTCGGGCCATACTCATCATCTGTGGGGACATGGCGTTTTGACAGCCGGCATAGGCAACCAAGGCGTCGAGGTCGAGAATCTGTATTCGAGGATGACTCTGATAACATTCGATTATACGAGCGTTAAGCTTTTCAATCAGAATACGACGCTGGTCAGGCAGGACCTGCAATGGCCAGGATGGGCACGCGGGGAACGTATTGATAACGAGGATGCCCGTTGAATTCTTTAAAAACGCGTCAACCAATCCATGAAGGCGCGACGCTTGTTCATCAATCGCGTCAGCTTCGGCCTCAATCAACAGAAACGTGATTTGCGGAGAGGCACGATACAGCTCACTTTGGGGATTGAGCAATTCCTGATTAAACTGCCCATAGGGAGCGATATATGGTTGAAGCTCTATGGAGTGCGCCGCGGCCTCAACAACCGCAAAATCCACCAAGGGGTCGATAGTAAAGGAGCTGAGGAAGACCGTTTTTACGCTTGTCTGCAATTTCGCGGCTCCGGATTTCAAAAGCTCCCTGATTTGTTCGGCCGCCTTGCGGTAAGCAAGCCAGGTTGCGGATTTTCCGGCGTTACAAATTATTTCATCGAGCTGTTTAATTATTTCGACTCCGAGCGATTATCTTTTTTTCTTTTTAAATAAAGCGCCGCCCCGTATGCGCCAATATATTGAGGATACTGCGGTATGAGCAATTCGCGGTTAAGCCGGGTTGAAAGCTCCCTTGCCATCGCTTTATTCAAACTGACTCCGCCGACGAAAAGGATTTTGCCTTTATCCCCCATGGTTACCTGGCGAAACAGCCCAATTACCTGGTCGGAGATAGCCGAATGCAGCGATTTGATGATGTTTTCTTTTTTTTCACCCATAGCGATATATGATATTATTTCCGTTTCGGCAAAAACCGTACACGTCGATGACAAATTCAGGACCTTATCGGCCTGCTGGGACAACCGGTCAAGCTCATCCACCTTGACACCCAATGACGCGGATGTCACTTCAAGAAATTTGCCTGTGCCGGCGGAGCATTTCTGGTTCATCACAAAATCAACGACTCTTCCAGATTCATCAATGGCAATCACTTTGCTGTCCTGGCCGCCGATATCGATAATGGTTCTTACGCCATTATCAACGGCAAACCCGCCAATGGCGAGAGCTGTTATTTCCGTGATGACCTCGTCACAAAAACTAACCTGTTTTCTGCCATAACCGGTGGCGATGACGCCGGCGATTTGGTCTTTTGCGATTTTAAACTCACTCAGCAAATCGGCGTAACTTTGACGACATGACGCGTCTATATCGGCCCCTCTTTTAATTATGTTTTTGGCTGTCATATTCCCGGCCGTATCAATCAGCGCCAGCTTGATATATGACGAACCGGCATCGATACCAAGATGATACTTCATTACGTCCTCAACATATCCCTGAACGATTCGATTCTCAGGTTAACCTGCTCTTTTGAATAAAAGTCAGGATTTGCCATATCGGATTCAATAATAACAGCGGGAATGCCGCTTATCGACAATTCTTTTCGCAATGGGATGATATCCGCCAGGGCGCGACGACAGCTTCGATTGGCGTGGCAGATAACGGCTTTTATCGCGTATTCTTTTACCAACGCGCAAACCCAGTCAATTTTTTTATAAATAGGCCAGTTCAAATAAGTGTTGCTGTAAGCGGTTATCAGCTTGTCGATATCATCCTTCCCGCTTTTATAATCCAGATTCCACCAGAGGGTATAGTCATCCAGAACAATCTGAAACTTCTCATCAAAATCGCCGGGGAACTTTTTCGCAAGAAACCACATCGGGTAGCCATGCCAAAGCAGGCGAACTGAATCCATCGAAGAAACATTATTGGGGTGCTGATGCTCACTGATTAACGCCTCATAATAATCACAGGCCCTTTTTGTGCTTTTCGCGACAACCATCGGGAAAAGCGCATCAACGATTTTATATGCCTCGATTCTGAGGGGGGCGTGTTTGTTTAATTCGTGGAGTTGCAGCCACAAATCACATGCTTTTGCGCTATACGTTACCTGTTCATTCAGTTTTTGGGCGTTCAATTTGTGCGCGGTGTGTTGTTTTACAAAGTCAATCAATGATTCGTATTGCCGGGCGATATATTCCCTGATTGAGGTCTGGTCTTCGATTGCGACGGGGTAATCAATTATAAATAATGGGATGTTCTTTTTCTGGGCGAGCAGCTTGAACCATAAAAAGGTGGTTGAGCACTGGTTATTGGCAGCAATAAGCATGTCCGGTTCAGGTAAACCGCCGAAGGGAAGCTTTTCATAATGTTCGGCGCCAAAATCAATCAGGGAATACGAGCACAAATCCTGTGCGAATGAACCCATTCCGGAGGAGTGAATCATTTCCTTTGCTTTTCCGGAGGCAGAACAAACTACGGCGTAACTTTCCGGGTACATACAAACCACATCCATCGCTCGAAGTATTTCAACGGGCGTAAACGCCGTGACATAAGCAATCGGCTGTTTATCTTTCCTGGCCTGGGCGCCGGAAAGGTAATACTCCGCGAATATCTTCGTAAGTATGGATTTGCTCGATTCCAATTTAATTCCTTCCGGCTATCTCAATGAACGACTCTATTCGCAGCAAATCGCGTTCGCTTGTATCAATGCCGGCGTGTTCGATTTCGAGCATCAATACATTTATCCCGCTATGTTTAAGGATTTCCAGTTTCGCCAGGTAATTGTGAACGTGGGGTTCGCAGAATTTCTGATTGATATAAATAACGCCCTGCAAATCAAGCTCATCGATTCGACGCCGAAAGGTCTGTTCGTCTGTCTTTATACTGCTGTTCAGTGTGGGGCCTGGGTCGGCAAACAGGTACCTTTTGGCGATATTTTCATACAAATCGCCGGTCGTTTCGACATCGCGGCTGCAATACCGGGAACCATTGGTTATATCATCATCAACAATTATCGCTCCGAACCGCTCGATTTTATTCAACAGCGCATAATTATCCGTGAGCGGCCCCATAATCATTATTCTTTTCAGATTTTTATTGTTGCGATGGTTTTGCGGGGCTTCGTCAATTATCTGGCGCAACATCGTATTATATTCATCTCTTTCCAGAATCAATCCGGCAGTCATCAGTGCGACGGCATCGGCGCCTGTCAGAAAAGCATTGGTTCTCCTTATGCCATACAGTTGTCTTAACAGGCCTCGGGTCTGGTTATATTTATCAATCGTTTTCCTTAGTTCGACATCCGTAAAATCCACACCAGATTCTTTTTTCATTTCTCCCGCAAAAGACCTGAGCTGATGCGCAAAGTATTGAACAGAACTGTTATCCGTATTAATCGGATGCAGCAGTGTATAGGCGGGCGGTTTCTTTATTTCGTATTCCCACATCTGGCGCAGGACTTTTAGCGAGTCGCAGGAGTTGGGGAAAACAATATTCCTGAGGAAGGAAAATTCGCCTGAGCAGGCCGCCAGGAAAACATCCCGGACAAAAGAGCACACGGGATTAAAAAGTGACCGCTGAGGCGATTTTGAGGCGTTCCAAAAACCTATTATTCGCAGGGGATATAACCCGGCGGCTGCGATAATTTCTTCGGGTATATAGTTGGAAAAGTGGCCGGTAATTCCACGATACTTTTGGGGGATATCGAGAAGATAAGCCCTTCTGTAATCCGGTTTGGAAACCAGATTTTTACATTTTTCCAGAAGGTGTTGAATCGTCGGCATAATAATGCAGAAAATGTTCAGATTTTACTTTGCTTATGAGATGGCTTAAAGTCCTCCCGCAGCAAACCAAGATGCAAGACGGTCGTCCTTTGGCCACTTACTATTTTTTCGTTCCTCAGAGTTCCCTCTATCTGGAAGCCTATTTTTTTCATCGTAATTAAACTGGCGATATTGTCCGGGCGTGCCTCGGCCCAGATTTTTTCAAGTCCAAGAGAATTAAACGCCCAGTCAATCAAGAGGCATTCGGCTTCAAGCATCAGGCCTTTGCCCCAGAACTCTTTTTGGCCGATAACAATGTATATCTCAGCAGTCCGATGAGTGGAATCGATGCCAGCCAAACCTATGACGCCGACGGGGATTTTCTGCAGAGTTTCGATTACAAATTCCACGCGGCTGTCGTCGGCCTGTATTTTCTCAAACCAGCGGATTGTTTTTTCCAACTCAAACTGCTCATTTATTATCAGCGTTTTGCGGACATCGGGGTCATTAAACCATCGGACACGGTTTTCAATATCCGCTTTGTTAAGCGGACGAAGAACAATATGGTCGCCTGTAATTATTGTTCCGAGCATAACAAGACACTTTTTTAAAATGCGTAATTTTTGAACATATCGTTCAGCGTCTGTTTAGAACGGACAAGTTTAAACGCGTCACTTTTCCTGACGACAATGGCCGGAGCGGGATTGATAAATGGCGGCGTCAGAACGACAGTGTATGCACCAACATTGTCAATTTTTATAAAATCGCCGACATCCGGCAATGCATCGGTTATTTCCGTCAGGAGATAATCCTTTTCCATACAAGTCGAACCGACAACGCTGAAAGTGCGACGCTTTTTGCTGCTGAGTTTTCCTGTTATCTGATACGGCTGATTAATCTTGTGGAACGTCGGCTTGACATTGTAGGCGCTGCCGTCAACCGTCACAAATATTTTGCCTCGAATGTCCTTTACGCTTATCACCTTAGTAACAAAACTCAAAGCATTCGCAACCATTGCTATGCCCGGCTCAAGCATAAGAAAAGGTTTTTGTCGTTGTGCCCATTTATTGTTTTTCAACACTTTACAAACAGTTTTCGCATAATCGTCGAAGGAGGGCGTCTTTGCCCATCGCATCTGAGGGGGAATATAACCGAAAATTCCTCCGCCGATATTTATGTACTTCACAGTGTCAGGCGCAAACCTGGCTGCGATTCGGCAAAGCGTTTCGGTTATAATCCGGTAACACCACACGCTTCTGTTGGTGGTAGATGTATGGCCATGCAAGCTGTTGACCGTAACGTTGCCGATGCTCGACAGCCGCGAAACCACTTTCCTCATGTTTGAATCGGACGGGTCAAAACCAAACCTTCCCGTCTTCAAATGCTCCTGGATGTGCGACTGCCCGCTTTTGTCCGACAGGCCGATATTTATCCTCAGCCCCACTTTAACTTTCCTGTTCGGATTTTTCTTCGCGTATTGTGCCACGTGGTCGATTTCAGACCACGAGTCCAGATTCACGATGCTTTGGTTTTTAAGGGCAAGCTCAATGTCTTCATATCGCTTCACAGGCCCGTTAAAAACAATCTTCTTCGGCTTCTGGCCGACCTTCAACGCGAGGTCGTATTCCAGCCGGGAAACCACCTCCGCAAAGCCACCCTTCGATTTGATTATCCCGCACAAATAGGGGATGTAGTTGGTTTTGTAGGAATAGGCCAATATGAACTTTTCGTATCTGCCGGCGAACGCACCGGCAATGTCGTCGTAATTTTTCCGGAACGCAGTTTCATCGAAGATGTAAAACGGCGACCCGAATTTCGCTTCAATTTTTTTGGCTTCTGTATGCAAAATCATTTTCTCTTCTCGATCTTACCGCTGCATACGTTCGACGACGCCGTTTTTTGCTGCGTCCCCATAAACTCATCCATTGTTGCTCTGCCCTGCTGGGTGATACCCTGTTTTGTTACAACCATCCAGATGCTCTTTAGGATTATTTTCACATCGAGCCAGAGTGTCCAGTTGTCAACGTACCAGACGTCCAGCTTGAATTTGTCTTCCCACGAGATGGCATTTCGCCCGTTTATCTGCGCCCAGCCGGTGATACCGGGTTTAACCTCGTGTCGTCTGACCTGCTCGGTAGCATATCTGCTCAGGTACTTCATCATCAATGGCCGGGGGCCAACGATACTCATATCGCCTTTCAACACGTTGAGCAGTTCCGGCAACTCATCGAAACTTGTGCTTCGCAGGAAACGCCCGAAAGCCGGCAGACGCTGCTCATCCGGCAGCAAATTCCCCGATGCATCTCGCTGGTCCGTCATAGTGCGAAACTTATATATGACAAATGCTTTGCCGCCCAATCCGGGTCGCTGCTGGCGAAACAGGATTGGAAAGCCAAGTTTAAGACGAACCAGCACAGCCAATACCACTAAAAGAGGGCTGATTACAATCAACCCTGCAGCGCTGGAAATTATATCGAATAACCGTTTTATGAAATGGCGCATTACGTTATATGTGCTTTTATAAGGTTTGCTGCCTGCGACACCGAACAATTAATGACACGGCGTGCGGATAATCTTGATATCGCCTCCCTGACGCATATCGGATGTTGCAATAAATTTCGCATCCGGGGAAAAAACAATACTGCTCATTACCTTGTGACCTGCCCCGGTTATATCATATTTTTCACGGGTTTTGGTGTCCCAGGCAAATATGCCGCCGCCAACGACTGCCGCCACCAGTCCGCCGTCGTTACTGATTACAACCGTCTGAGTTTGCTGCGTCCTGTAAGTGTCTTTGTTTTCTTTGGTCGGCAACCAACGGTCAATTATTTCCCCTGAACTCGTTTTGACCAGCGTCAGCATACTATCGCTGCCCCTCACGTAGATAACCTCTCCGTCATTCGAAAAAACCCCTTTATACAGCTTTTTCAAATCCGGCAATTCCTTCTGCCATAACGTTTTTTTTTCTTTGGTATCCACGACGAACAGCCAGCCGTGCTCGTTCCTTTCCCCCGCGGCAACAACGTAACGCCCGTCATCGGATACCGAGAAATGTTCCAGTTTGCTCTGCTCTGAAGGAATTGCGGCTATCGGTCGCACCAGCCCCGTATTAAGCAGCACCTCAAGCAGTTCATACGTTACGTCCCTGCCACCGTGTTCCAGCAAAAGAATTATTCTGCTTCCGTCCCGGCTTGCGTTCAAATGCGCCACGTTCGACGTCAAAGACAAAGGAATTTTCCGGCTTACGCTGTTAGCATCGAACCCAGACACAACAAGACAATCAGGATTTGTTCGCTTTACGGATACAATAGTGTCGGGTGCAACAAAAACTGCCTCGCCCGATTCCACCACACCCTCTCGTGGTTTCTTTGATAAGTCGGACCATTGCAATACATACATTTTGTTGTCGTTCGAAACCGCCGCCAGAAGATTGTTGTATGTTAAAAGCGATACTACCCCATTATTGAGCGGTATACTAATCTTCTGCAGGGTCTGGTTGCGCATTCTGGCTATGAACATTAATATCACAACCGCGGCAAAAACTCCGACTATGAATACCGCCGATGATTTGTTTTTGGGTTGTGGCTTATCCACAGGATCCCTTCCCATATTATTGAACAACCGACTCTAATACTCCTGCAAATTGTTTTGTTCCAACTGCCAAAGCCAACTCCTGCTGATAAAATTTTCTCCCGTTTTCTCCCATCGCATCCAATTCCTGCCGGGACATCTTGATGAATTTTCGCACGCCATCCGCAATGCTTTCGGCATCCTGGGGAAGGCAGGAAAATCCGGCTTTTGCATTAATAACCAAATCCGCCGCATCTCCCCGCACCCCAACAAGAACCGGTCGCCCCGCCGCCATATAGGCCTGTATTTTTGATGGAATTGTTATTCTGAATAACGGAGCATCTTTTAAATGAACGAGCAATACATCCGCTAAAGCCAATATCGCCCCCATCTCGGACAAGGGCTGCTGAGGAATGAACAATATATTTTCAAGCCCGGCATCATGAGTTTTTATTTTAAGGTTCTCCACTTCGACGCCGGTTCCTACAAACACAAACTGGAGATTCGGGTATTCATTTTTTAGAATATTAGCAGCGACAATCACAGCCTCAAGGGCCTGTGCTTTTCCCATATTGCCAGCGAACGCAATATTAAACTTTCCATCAAGCCCAAGCTTTGCCGCCAAAGCCGGGTTCTTTGGCACCTGCTTAACCATGGTGTCATCAACCCAGTTATAGATAACCTTGATTTTATCGCCAGGCACTCCCCGTTCAATCAGCGCATTCTTAAATCCAGGCGAAAGAACTATAATTTTATTGGCCGCCCAATAAACAAAGCGACACCATCTGTCAACAAGCCAAAGTCCCAACTTGTTGGTAAACATCCCTGTTGCCGTCAATGTATCAGGCCACAAATCCTGAATATCATAGACAAAAGGTATCCCTCGCAGCAGTTTAATCATCGCGGCTGGAAATCCTATCGTTGCCGGCGGATGATACACGTATGCAACATCTGCTTTTTTCACTACCCAGGGACCGATTATCGCAGCAGAGAGTGCAAAACTCACGTAATTTACAAAACGTCGCCAGCCGCTTCTGTCGTGACTGGGATAAAGCGGGACTCGGATCACCGGTACGCCGTCAATGGTTTCCCTCTGCAAGAATCGGATTTTATACCCATTATAGATTTTACCCTCAGGATAATTTGGGAATCCCGTTAAAACTTCAACCTCATGTCCAAGTTTTAACAATTCCTTGGCAAAAGGCAGCCCTTTAAACATTTGCTCGGGCTGAAACCATTGGGTGATAAAAAGAATCCGCATCGTTTAGGCAAGGTCGTTAAATTTGATGTTGTCCCATATATGGCTGAGCTTGGATGTTCCCATTATCAGTTTGACCACTCTATAGGAGATGTTTTCGATTTCGTAATCGAGAGGGATACGACGAGGCATTTTTTTATTGTCTTCTGAAATCTGCATCTTTATGGCCGAAACTATAACCTCGGGCTCAAGACCTGTCATTATTATAGTTCCGGCGTCCATGGCTTCCGGCCGTTCTATAGCATTGCGTATG
>Ga0315276_10006226_pt1 | contig 11029 bp, 7 predicted proteins | sample YL17G05_0_MG_FD_204542 | JGI IMG/M metagenome (GOLD analysis project Ga0315276, IMG submission 204542) | Sediment microbial communities from Yellowstone Lake, YNP, Wyoming, USA - YL17G05_0 | ecosystem: Environmental > Aquatic > Freshwater > Lake > Sediment | place: USA: Wyoming | collected... | reverse complement strand
ATGGAGCATTGAAAATAAGCCTGACGCGGTCATCGCGAAAAATCCGGCACAACAAGAGTACCTGCAGCTCATGCTTGAACATCTCAATAAAAAAACGTCTGTTACAGATGTCGCCAGAAATATTTCAGGAAAAGCCGGCTTTAGAGAAACAGCGGGCAGCGCTACCCGCATAAACGGGCTTGATGCCTACGTTGGCACCTATGAAGGTAAAACACAGAAGCTCGGATACATCACCGCCCGCATAGGATTTATCCAGAATGAAGATATTGTTCATTTTATTATCGGTTTTTCCCGCCCCGAACAATTTCCCGCAGCCCTTCCCTTCTTTAATGCTACCATTAACAGCTTCAAAAAACTGTCTGTGAATGAAGCTCAGGTGATCAAGCCATCCCGGATTCAGCTTTATACAATCAAAGCTGGTGACACCTTTGCTTCAATCTGCAAAGAGTTTGGCAGGCCCCCTGATGAGGTAAAAACCCTTGCTTTGCTGAATGGTATGAATCCTGCGCGAGCTGAACTTAAGCCCGGGACAGTAATTAAAGTAATTAAAAATGAATAAAGCTATCAGCCGTCAGCTTTTAGCTTTCAGCCAAACAACACTCACATCTGATGTGAGAACATTTTACTCAACATGCTTTTTGATGCGGCACTTGTGCTGAAGCGATAAAATGATTTCGAGAAAGGCTATTCCCGCATGCCCATAGTCTCCATACGGCGGATAAAAAAAGACGGGCTCCTGCCGGCGCTTACAGTACTGCTCAACCCTTTTCTCCCGAATGTTTCATTAGCCGGCACGTCAGTGCTTATCAAGCCAAACCTGGTTGAGCCCGAGCACTACACTACCGGCCAGACAACAAATCCTGCCCTTGTTGAGGCAATTGTTCAGTGGTGCCGTTTGCAGGGAGCAGCGCAGATTGCCATTGGCGAAGGGCCAAGCTACTTTCAGCCACAATATGCCTTGCGTGAATGTTTCACCGCAACCGGGATTGCGGATGTTGCCAGACGGCAGAAGGTCCCCTGGATACTTTTTGATGATGGCCCATTCCGTACCTTCAAAAACCATTCTCCCCGCACACCCAGAACTTTTTCCGTATCCGAGCACGCCTTTACCTGGGATCACATCATTAATGTGCCGGTGCCAAAATCTCATTACCTCACCACTGTTTCCATCGGCATGAAAAACCTGAAGGGTTTTCTCAAGCGCGATGACAAGCCAGCTTTCCATCATGTTGGCGCGGAAGGCATTCATGGCTCTGTCACTGAGCTTAATTGCCTTATCCGGCCATCACTTACCATCGTTGACTGCACAGCCCCGGTGCACAACAATACAGACTTTCTCCTTGCGAGCACTGATATAGTCGCCTGCGATGTAGTAACAACTTCTCTTATGGGCTTAAGCCCAAATAAAATCAGAACGATTCGACTCGGCTATGAAGCTGGCCTTGGTGAAATGCATATTGAAAAAATTGAAATAGTTGGCGATGATCTTAAAAACTTCAGGATGAATTTTGAGCAGCATGAGGACTATCTGAAAAGAGCTTTCCCCAGCCTCACCCTTGCCGCAAAGAGCGCCTGCAGCGGCTGTCTGATACCGCTCTTCTCAGCTTTGCATCGCATAGAGCTTGCTGGGAAAAATCTCAATGAGGAAATTACGGTTGCTTTGGGGAAAGACCTCGCCCGGATCAAAACCGACCGGGCGCTGTTTATCGGGGAGTGCGCGAAGAAAATTGCGGAAGAAAAGTGTTTCCTCAGCGGCTGCCCGCCGACAAAAGAAGAGATGTTTGAATTTCTAAGAGAGCATTTATAAGAATGAATCTCTAAGCCATACTACTTATAGGAAACTTTAATAATAATTTATACTCTCCCCTTCCTGTTTTTTGGCTTAGCAAAATTAGCTCTTTTTTACTTTGTGATTTGCGCCTTTTTCATTTCTATCATCTTTGTTGCTAACCGTTTCAATAATGTTTTTATAAACGCAATCTGGCTATATGAATGGCCGCTCGTAATGCCGGATACCTGCGGCTTCAAAACAAGCGTGCCATGGTCTTTATTATAAAGAATTGCATATTCTGCTGACGGTCGCGGAAAAACTGTTGAATAGGAGTCCACCATGCCGTCATTAGGTATATTTTCATGTTGCCACATTCTCCTGCTCCTATATTCAATGAAGTTCGCGCCACCCGGCTTTTCCGAAAACGAGCGGGGAATGACACAGCCGATTGATATGATGGCGATGTTGGCAGCAATTTTATCCAAAGCAGTCTGAATGGGATTGCCGCTGTTTTCGGCAAGTGTATTTCTATCCAGCAGATAATAGTTTTTGCGGTAACGCGCACTATTCATGGTATTGTCAAGTATCTGCTTCCAAAGGATTGTGTCCGGCATCCTGCCAGTAGAATAGTTTTTTAAAATATATTGAATGCAGTAACCCATCGGGTCATCACTCTTGATCCCATTCTCTTTGGCGAGATTTTTAAGCCTGATCTCCGGTCCGACTTGTCCTTGCAAAAATGTGTTTAGGAACGCAACCCCTTTAATTTTATTAAATATTTTCTCTTTTTTCACTGCTGGCCACTGCCTTACCTTAGTTCCCATAAACAGCCGGTATTCAGGTGTGCCCTGCACATGACCTCCAATCAGCTCTATTAAAAAATCTGCAATGTTGAGGCCACCATAGCTGTGGCCTATTAAAACATAGTCTTTGTTAGAAATGTCGCTCTCTGCTTCAAGATTGTCAATGGTATCTGCCAGCAGGTCAAGTTTTCTTGCCCGGTCACCAATATATGCCGGCTGCCGGTTACGATAATAAGCGAGAAATCTGAAGGGGATTTTGTTGGTTGTGAAGAAATGTTTATATTCTTCGTATGTCCCAAAAAATTTAAAATACAGATCAGTGTCATGTATTTTATAATAGGGACATATGCGTTTCAGGATAGCATTCTTAATCGCCTTCCCCAGAACTGGATGCCGGTGAATAAATGCACTGAAATCTACCGATGGCTTACCATCGCACAATCCCATCAATTCTCCAAAAAAATCATACTCACCACCGGGAATCAAGACAAACTGGTACTTGCGCAGGCTGGTTATCGTTTCGTTATCAAATAAAAAATCATCTCCGGCAGGGTCTGTCGTGCATAGCTTTCGGTCAAGCTCGACAGCATTACATTTCATAAATTCTTCAAATGGCGCGGATATATCTCTGGCAGTCAGTATAAACTTTTCTGGAGGAATCTGTACGGCATTGCCATATGCAGGCATCAGACAGTTAATAATAAAAACTGATACTATGAGCAACTGCGAATAAAAATCGTTTTTATGCATCTTACAAGTTTATTAAGGTTGTAATAAATTGCTAACTTGATAATTAGAACCAATTCTGCTCTATTTTAATCCTTCACTTTCATGCTTCTTCCAGTATTCGCTGCAATCCTTCTTCATCCCACATTTTATGAAACTTGCGCGTCATCCGTGCAATAACCATATTAACGACATCTGGGCAATGGATGTTATGGGTATCCTTGTCATTACCTTGAAATAAAGAGAAAGGGATGTTTCCGCCATACTGGAAAGTAGTTATCCATGAAAGCTCTGCTGCATAAAAAGTTCAGCACAGACTGCCGGTGTTGGTTATTGACACTTCCACCTTTTGACCCACGCAATGCTTATGGTCGCAATAGCCATTCACTCCAGTGATTTCAAGAAAAACTTTGTATTCTTTAAATTCCTCGCACATGTCACTCTCCTCTATCTAATTCTTTGATATTAATTAGTATTGTAATTTGTCTTGAAAAGCAAGCGCATATTACCAACGCAAGTCTGGAATAAAGATTAAACAAGCATAGTGTTGACTCTTCACACGTTGTCTACGCTTTCTCTATCAACTTCCTGCCAGAACATATTGTTATAGCTTGATAGTCACTTTTTTCTGCAAAACTAATACGTTTTACTTATTGACATACCTCTTATTTTAATAGATTATTTTTCATCACGTTTTGCATTTCATTTCTTTTTTCATTTTTCTCGAAAATTTATTTTAAACTATTTTTGCCCAACTACAGACGTCATGAGCAGAGCATGTTAAATAAAGTTCTCATCCTCTCAGCATCTTCAGGGTATGGCCATATACAGGCAGCTCATGCGATTGAGCAGGCGTTTGCAGAGATGCGACCTGACGTGCAAGTACAGCATATTGACATACTTGATTACTCAACTAAGATATTCAAAGCCATTTCTTCAAAAACCTACATAGATATGGTTAATAAAAGTCCTCGCATGAGTATAATTTTGCTTAACTGGTTAACCAATGTGTGTAACAGGCCGTGGAAAAACGAAGGGTTGTGGGCAGCTTTTTACAAGTTAAACTGTCTGCCGCTTATCAGCAAGATTAATAATTACCAACCTGATTTGGTGGTAAACACGCACTTTGTCCCGGCACGCATAATTTCTTCTTTAAATGAAAAAAAAACGCTGTACACTCCTCAGGTGATTGTGGTGACAGACTTTGATGTTCATTCCAACTGGCTGTGTCGCCAATTCGGGCATTATTTCGTTGCGCTGAAGCAAACCGGAATGCAAATGGAGCAATTTGGCATACCTTCCGAGAAGATAACTGTCTCAGGTATCCCCATCCATCCAATTTTTGCCCAGCATAAGGATAAGGCATTGATGCGCGCCAAACATGGTCTTAAGCAGTATAAAACAACAGTTCTCATAACCTTAGGAGGATTCGGTGTTGGGCCGATGGAACAGTTGGTAACCTCGCTGTTTCATCTCAAACACGAGGTCCAGGTAATTGTAGTCTGCGGAAACCATGAGAGGTTAAGGATCAGGCTTGAATCCTTTTTTGCTCAACAGACGCTTGATGAGAGGGTATCTTTCAAGATAGTAGGCTATACCAATGATATGGATGAATACATGGCTGCTGCGGATATTCTGGTTGGTAAAGCAGGGGGATTGACCATCTCTGAAGGACTGAGCAGAGGGCTGATGATGGTAATAATTGGTTCGCTTCCGGTATGGGAAAAACGTAATGCTGATCTTCTTATCGCAGCAGGGGCAGCAATCCGGTGTGACAATATACCCTTATTGGCCGATCAGATCGACCAGTTGCTTGATGATCCTGAACAGCAAGCTCTGATGCAGGAAAATGTCAGACAACTCGCACGACCGCGAGCTGCATATGATATTGTTGATAAATTGCTCAACATGACATAGCGAGGGGCCTTACCGATAAGCCGGGGCTTATCGGAGTTTAGTTTTCATTTTCTCAGGCATGTCTCTTGATCCACGGTGACAGACTTACGATGCATGAAACTGATCAGTTGTTGTACCTCGTTACATTAATTATTTTTTAATTTCCGCAATGCATTACGAACAGATATATAACAAGGATTATTTCAGTGGTAAGACCTCATTTTTTTACAAATTAGGCTATGGAAATTTTGCAAAATTGTATTTTGATAATCTTTTCAAGCCGCTAACGCCATATATTGATAACATAAAAACGGGAAAAGTGCTTGATGTCGGGTGCGCGTATGGCTTTATGTTGAAACGATTTCCCGCTTCGTTTGAAAAGTTCGGAATAGATGTCTCTGAGTATGCAATACATATGGCAAAAAAGAGGTTCCCCTCAATGACGTTTAGAGTCTCTAATGCAGAAGATGCATTGCCATTCCCTGAAGAAACTTTTGATATTGTTATATGTAATGACGTTTTAGAACACTTAGAACACCCTGCTAAAACTTTAGAAAATATCATGAAGGGATTAAAGAAGGGAGGTGTTCTGTATATCAATACACCAAACTTGAATTTTATAAGAAATAAAATCTTCCAGCATGCTGATAAAAAAGAACATCATGTGTCACTATTCTCGCATAACGATATGTTGCATCTACTACAAAGGATTGGGTTTAGAATTGTGCAGCACTGGACATTTGTAACTTTTACCGTTTTCTTTTTTGCTCAATTCAAATCTAATACGGGAACAGAATCAGCTTTTATCTGCATGAAATAGTATCTTAGGGTTGAAAGAGTGATTTCTAAAAGAGTGTCAAGTTGAAGGGAAGTCCTGTTAGATGAAATTATTTTCCGGCATTCTCGAAAAATGGCTTGCTGATTCACGTGCCTATCTCCTGGTGCTGTCATGCGCTATTCTGCTGCTTCCAGCGGTTTTTACCGGATTGTCAACAGATGATTATTTTTTGAGCTCCATCATGCTACAGCGCCATATTATCCCCCATCTGCCCAACTCCCCGTTTGATGCTTTTGCCTTTTTACACAATAACAATCATGGCTTGCAGCAGTGGATAGAGAGCGGCATACTACCGTGGTGGACTAATCCACATATCAGGGTTGCGTTCTGGCGCCCGTTGTCAGCCTTAACGCACTGGCTTGATTTTACCATCTATCCCAATGTGCCATGGCTCATGCACGTGCATAACCTTCTCTGGTACGGCACACTGTGTATGATTGTTCTGGTGTTTTACCGGCGTTTTTTTTCCGCCTACTGGCGCGAGTCGTTTCCTGCAGCCCGGGTTATCTATGTGGCTGGTCTTGCGGCCCTTTTGTATGCCGCTGATGACGCACGCGGCATGGCCGTGGGATGGATTTCAAACCGAAATGCCAGCATTGCCGCGATTTTTGGAATCACTGCTTTACTGCTGCATGACCGCTGGCGTCAACAGAGCTGGGTTCCGGGAGCTTTCATGGCGCCGTTCTGTTTCGGTTTGGGATTGCTTGGCGGTGAATCGGCCGTTGCGATTTTTGGTTATCTTTTTGCCTATGAGCTGTTTATCAGCCGGGGCAGTCTGTTATCCAGGCTTTTTTCTCTCATCCCCTGTGCAGCGGTTGTGGTGATATGGGGGATTGTGTATTCCCAGCTTGGCTATGGCGCCAGTGGTACGGGCCTGTACCTTGATCCGGGGCAGAGTCCGATGCTTTTTTTCAGTGAGCTTGTGCAGCGCCTGCCAGTATTACTGCTGGGCCAGCTCGGCATGCCAAATTCTGCACTCTGGACAATAGTGTCGGGTTTTTGGCCGCTGGCCATATATTTTATTGCACTTATATTTCTTGCTTTTACCTGTTGGATACTCTGGCCCATGCTGCGTCGTGACCCGCTGTCGCGGTTTCTGGCTCTCGGAATGGTGCTTGCCACTATACCCTCATGCGCTACTTATCCAAATGACCGCCTTCTGTTTTTTACCGGTATCGGCGGCATGGGACTGGTCATTCAGTATATCGCGCTTGCGCAGCAGTCCTTAAGAAGCAAAATGTCAACGCTTTTAGGTAGACCCCGTGCAGCGACCGGATTGCTTTTTACATTCTGGGTGGCCGTTCACATGGTCCTGGGACCGCTGCAGCTTCCTTTTGCATCTATCACCTCTTACTTTATTCAGCGGCCTCTTGACTGGGGCGCCGCCACGCTGCCGAACCTGGAAAAAGGTCAGATTATCATTGTAAATCTGCCCTTCGATATGATGCTGCCCTATATTATTTTAACGCGTGCTTCCCGGTACGCGACGGCGCCAGTGGATTTGCGGCTGCTTTCATCAGGCTTAACCGCAGTGGAAATCGAAGGTGTTGATGCACATACTGTTATTATCAGGCTGCAAGAAGGTCTGTTCAGCCAGCCCTGGGGTAGAGTTTTCCGCGACGACTCTCTGCCATTTGCGCCCGGATATAGTATCAAGCTTAACGGCATGACCGTCCAGATCACAAAAACAAACACGAAAGGGCGTCCTACAGAAATACGGTATAATTTTGAATTAGCACTTGATAATCCGCTGTTGCGGTGGGTTACCTGGTCGTCCCGCGGCTTCGTGCCGTTCAGTCCGCCGACAGCAGGGCAGCGGATAATGCTAAAAAAACCTTCCCTATTCTGGTGGCTGTAGCCGTACCGCATATTTGCGCTACTGGGAGCATACAATAAAATAAGGTCTTGACGGAGAAATGGTGTTATATTCTACAAGAAAGGAGTTTCTGACGATGCTTTTTAATTTTAAACTTTTATTCCGGGTTATCTACCGCTCACTTTTTAATAGCCGCGGCACACATGCACGCCTGACACCTAAGCGGATTTGCGTGCTGCTTATCATTGCCGTGCTTTATAGCGTTATGGAAATAACCAGCTGGATTGGGTTCTTTCTCGACAACATTCTCTTTGCCGGATACCGGAGGCAGGCGGTTCGTCAGCCGGTTTTCATAATCGGCCCTCCCCGAAGCGGCACGACATTTATGCAGAGGCTGCTGGCGCTTGACGAAGCCCGTTTTACCTCGATGAAATTCTGGGAGATTTTTTTTGCGCCATCGATTACGCAAAAGAAATTTTTCATGGCCCTGGGCAGGCTTGACGATTTGTGCGGCAGCCCGCTGTATCGTCTTGTGCAGGTCTTGGAAACGCGCATATTCAAGGCGCTTTCCAATTTTCACCACGTAAGTCTTTTTGAAGTCGATGAAGACGGCACGATCCTGCTACACATTTTTTCTTCGGCGACGGCCTTTTGCGTGCTGCCGTTTGTCGAGGAGCTATGGCCGTACTTTGACTTTGATCAGGAGGTTGCTACCGAGCATCGTGCGCGCATCATGGGTTTCTACAAGCGCTGCGTGCAGAATCATCTCTATGTTTTCGGTCCTGATAAAATATTTCTTTCAAAAAATCCTATGTTCAGTACCATGATACAGTCTCTGGATGAGGTGTTTCCAGATGCGAAGTTTATCTATCTGGCACGCACTCCCTTTGAAACCGTGCCTTCCACGATTAGTCTGGTGTCCTATTATTTCAAAACTCTTATGAACCCACTTGAGCCTTATCCATTCCTCGATTTGCAGTTGGAATTGCTAAATCGCTATTACAGTTATCCACTGATAAAGTTCGCGGCCCTGCCGCCAAGTCGTCACCAGATCATTTCTTATACAATGCTTGTAGAACAGCCGCAACAAATCGCAGCAGAGCTGTATGCCCGTTTCGGCATCGAGCTCAGGCCTGCCTATAAGCAGGTATTGCAAAATGAGCAGGAAAAGGCACGCCGATATAAAAGCAAACACGCCTATTCTCTCGAAAAATTTGGTCTCACTGCAGAACGTATCGTAAAACAATACGAACCGATTTTCGAGCGTTTCGGCTTTGATCGGCAGCCATGACGGGTTAAAGCCGTCAACCGGTTGTGATCTGTCGTGCAGTAGCAATGTTTAATTGTGTAGGTGAGACAATAGTATCCCGACTCTGCCTGCCTCCTTTTCTGTGCGGCATGATAAACAGTTCTCTTAAAGAGAGATGCCAGAATAGCCCTAAGAACCTATCCGAATATTAACAAAGCACATATACGCAATCAGTCAGCAATATCAAAATAAATAATGCTTGGAGCCTCGTATGAAGCAGATAATCTGGTGTATGGAACGGCTGCGGCATATACTGCGCGGTCCCGCCATATTCATCATCCCTATTGCTGCAGCATTCCTGTTGGGGCTGACATCAATTTTTTCGGGACTGTCCCTGGATGACTATATTGCTCGTGCAGCTATGGTGCGTAGCGACAGCCTGCCGCAATTTCTCAACCGGTCGCCCCTAGATGCTTTCAGCTTCACTACGCGCAATAATCCCATTGCGATGCGCGAGGGCATGGAACGCGGGATATGGCCGTGGTGGACTGCCCCCGAGTATAAAATTGCCTTCTGCCGCCCGCTTGCATCACTTACCCACTGGTTTGATTATAATACTTTCAAAGATGCCTACTGGGCTATGCATCTGCACAGCATCATATGGTATGCTTTGCTTGTCCTTGTTGCCACATGCGCCTACCGACGGTTCCTTCCTGCGCCATGGATTGCAGGAATGGCAGCGCTTCTATATGCCATCGACAGTGGGCATGGCCTCGGCGTGGCCTATATCAGCAACCGTCATGCCATCCTCACTACGCTGTGTAGCATCCTTGCTCTGATCTGCTATGACTCATGGCGCCGCAATCAGGACACAAGAGCCGGTGCGGCTGCTTCTCTTTTTTACTGCATCGGGCTGCTTACGGGCGAGTCGACGGTTTCCCTATGCGCATATCTTTTTTCATATGCCGTTTTTATTGAAAAAGGCTCCTTTTGGAAAAAACTCACCCCCCTCATCCCGTTTGCGGTCATCACCATCATCTGGCGTCTTATCTATGCGGCTTATTCATTTTCCGTTGCAGGCACTTCTCTCTATGTTGATCCGCTGCATGATACCGCATCCTTTGTGGCATCATTTCTCCCCCGGATTTTGGCTTTGCTGCTTTCACAGTTTATCTGGTCTCATGCCGTACTGACGAATTTTCTGCCACAGAATCTTGTCCCCGTATATTGCGTTGTTGCAATTTTTATTCTCCTGCTGATGTATTGCGCTGTCCGTCCGCTTATGAATAATGCCTCTATCCGCTTTTTCGGCCTTGGAACCGCACTTTCCATGGTGCCCTTCTGCACTGCCCTGCCGGATGACCGCCTGCTCATGCTACCCGGGTTTGGGGCCATAGGCATCATTGCGGCATTTCTCGCCGCTGTCGGCGATCGCGCCGCAGCTTCGTGTTTCAATACAAGGCTGCGAAGAACAATGGCTGTACTTTTTTTTATGGTCCACTTTATACTCGCGCCCGTGCAATTCCAGACAAATGCATTTATTGTATATCTTTTGCAAAACCCGGTTAATAAAATAACGGAAGCCATAAGCAAGTGCTCACTGACTCCTGACACGAAGGTGGTACTGCTCAATGCACCCATGGATATTACCGTAACATATGTGTTCTTTACGCTCATGGAGCGCGGGGTCATTCCACCCCCTATGTTGCTGCTTTCCGCCGGAGAGACAGATGTCGTAGTGAAGCGCACGGACGACCGCACACTGCACCTCCATCTGCGTGAGGGTTTGTGCGGAGCGGTGGTATTTGAACGCGTCTTCAGAGGCAACCCCACTGCTATTAAGATTGGCGATACATTCGATTTACCCGATGTCTCCGTTCTAGTAGAGGGGCTGACCAGCGACGGCAGGCCCTCTGATTTGAGCTATACC
>Ga0315276_10006225_pt1 | contig 11029 bp, 10 predicted proteins | sample YL17G05_0_MG_FD_204542 | JGI IMG/M metagenome (GOLD analysis project Ga0315276, IMG submission 204542) | Sediment microbial communities from Yellowstone Lake, YNP, Wyoming, USA - YL17G05_0 | ecosystem: Environmental > Aquatic > Freshwater > Lake > Sediment | place: USA: Wyoming | collected... | reverse complement strand
CGAGCCAAACTAACCTCGGAACCCGAGCGCTACGCCGCTTACACGCGTGAATACCTGGGCTGGGGCGTGTTCGCGCTGATGACGCGGTGATGAGGGGATTACCGGGCGACTCAGAAAGTGGGGAAGATCCAATCATGCCTAACAACTCATTCAAGCCGACGCCGCTTCGCGGCGCGGCTTAATTCAGGGGTTGGGTTGCGCGGGAGAGCGTCTGAGGAGATCGGCCAATGACACGTTTCAGTGCTCGCCTTCTGATTCTCCTCACCGTGGCCATTGGCGGGGGGTCGCTCCTCCTCTTCGCCTACTTCCTGTGCTTTGGAACTCCGTTTGCCATCAGGATTGCTCAGTCGGACACTTCACGGCTCGCGTGGGACTCTCTGCTCTGCCTCGTCTTCTTCCTTCAACACAGCGGCATGATCCGGCGTAGCGCGAAGAGACACATCGCCAAACGCGTCCACGCGATCTGCCACCCAGCCCTCTACTCAATCGCCTCAGGGGCCGCGCTCTTCGCCCTGGTCCTCTTGTGGCAGCCAACCAATCAGTTCCTCTTCGGCCTTCACGGGCCGTCTCGTTGGCTGTCAGCCTCTCTCGCAGTGCTGGCGATTGCTGGCTTCGCCTGGGGCGTCCATTCCCTTCGCGGATTTGATCCGTTTGGTACGCTCCCTCTCAAAGCAGCCTTGCGCGGCACTCCTGCACCTTCGTCGGCTTTTGTGGCTCAGGGTCCCTATCGCCACGTTCGCCATCCGCTTTACCTCTTCATGCTCCTGCTCATCTGGTCCGCTCCTCGCCTCTCGACTGACCAACTCCTCTTCGACGTGCTTTGGACCGCATGGATCGTCGTCGGCACCAAGCTCGAAGAGCGGGACCTGCTGGCCGACTTCGGGCAAACCTACCGTCAGTACCAACTGTCCGTTCCAATGCTGATCCCGTCTCTCCGCCGCTTCATGCACCCCGCCCAACAAGCGGATGCACTTGGTGGTCCCCGGGGCGGCGCCCACAAGTGATCCGCGGCGTTGGACCCCATGGAACTCTTTGACGAGCGTTACCGCAAGATGGCTGAACACATTATCGAGCGTGAGCGCAAGACGAAGGACTATTTCGCTGACTTGGTGGGTCCAGTCGGTCAAGAGAAGGTCGAGGAGATTCGAGAAGCAATCTCCAGGCAGGGGTTCTGGGGGGAGACCGACGAATGGCGCATGTTCACCTACATAGCCCTGCGGATTGAACCGTCTGAAGGTGAGCACGAGACGCAGTGGTACCGAGTCATTGTTCGAAACGACATCGAAGTCACGTGTGAGTGCCCGACGCTCCCCCGCGCTGTACACTTCCTCCGACTTCTTGCGCAGCTCACGAAGGACGTGCTCTGGACGCACGGCCCGTCCACGTGGGCGTAACCGTCGTCTGATGCGCTGTTCCGCGCAACGTGGGCCGACAGGCGCCACATGGACCCGCATGGGCATGAGGGCTAACAAGCCGCTGCAGCCGACTAGCGGCGGGCGCGCCGAGGGCGGGTACGGCAGCATGGGGCACGCCGCGCGCGGCTGAGCGGTAAGTCGTTATGCGGACAGGTGGATGGCAGTGAATGGGTGGGAACGGCAGAGGTAGATCGGAGGCGGCGTGGGGGTGAGATTCTATCTGGACCGGGAGACGGGAGAGCCCCACATCCACCGGCACGCGGTGACCGAGGACGAGGTCCAGGAGGTGCTGGTGCGGCCCCTGGAGGATCGTCCGGGCAGCGAAGGATCGAGGGTCGCGGTCGGGCAGACTCGCGGGGGGCGGTATCTCCGGGTAATCTATGTACCGGATCCAGAGCCGGATTCGCTGTTCGTGATCACGGCATACGAGTTGGGGCCGAAGGCCCTGCGGGCGTTGCGCCGACGGCGCCGGAGAAAACGATGAGCCAGACGAAGTTTCCCCCGGGCTGGGACGAGGAGCGAGTTCGTCGCGTGCTGGAGCACTACGGGAGCCAGACCGATGAGCAGGCGGTCGCGGAGGACGAGGCGGCCTACGAGGCCACGACCCACACGGCCGTCGAGGTTCCCGTGGAGCTGCTGCCGACCGTGCGGGAGCTCCTCGCTAGACGGAAGACCGCATAGCTGACCGCATAACCCGCCGCTGCACCTGTCGGCTGGCTGTGCCAGCCGACAGGTGACCGGCAGCGTTAGGCATACAAGATGCCAGAGACCGCTCGGGAGGTTTCCGTGATCAGGCGCAACGATCCCTGTCCATGCGGCAGCGGTCGCAGGTTCAAGAGGTGCTGCCTGCTCAGGCCACCTGGTCCGGGGGACCGGACGGCCGGGGAGTTCCGGTTCGAGCCCGGAAGCTACGGAGGGCCGGGTGGCTACGTGCCCTCTCTGGCATGCCTCCGCGAGTCGTCATCAGGCCAGAAGCATTACCGATTCGTCCTGGCGAACCCATCGCACGTCGTTGACTCCGATCGTGAGGCAGTGGCTCGTGCAACAGCCGATTTCAGCGAAGCATCCCGCGCCGACGACGCAAGCGGGTCCATCGAAGCGATGGGGCGTCAGCTCGCAGGGCAAGGGTACGTCACTGTTGAGAACTTCAAAGTTGTCGACGAGGATGCCTAACATCTGCATCCAGCGGACAGCGCTTCGCGTCGGCGCTGATGCCGGGCCTTATGCGGAGAAAGTCGAGTCGACCCGGCCTCCGACCGAGAAAGTGAGGAGAGCAGAATGAGTGGTCAACCGGAACATCGCGATCCAGACGAACTCTCCGTGCCGGAGAAGATCCTCCGCGTTCAGGACCTGTGGGACGACATTGCACGCTCGTCTCGGGATGTTGAGATCACGCCGGCGCAGCGCGAGGAGGCTGAGCGCAGACTTCTCGCGCACGAGAGCAATCCGCAGGAGTACTCGTCGTGGGAGGAGATCAAGCGCAGACTGGAAGGCGGTCGGTGAGGCGCCCGGTATATCTTCTGCCGGAGGCAGAGCGGGAATTGGAGGATGCGTTCTGGTGGTATGAGTGCCAACGGAGCGGCCTCGGCCTCGAGTTCCTGCTCGCGTTTGACGCTGCGGTCGAGAGCCTGTGCCGTCTTCCGGAGGGGCACGAACTTGTCGCACTGAGAACCCGCAAGGCGCTGCTCCGACGCTTTCCGTACCTTGTGCTGTACGCGGTGGAGGCGGAGCAGGTTCTCATCACGGCAGTATTCCATGGTCGGCGCGATCCGCGGCGATGGTCGGATCGCGTACGCGAAGATGCCTTCGGCGAGGGCGAATTGTTGTTAGACGGACGGCTGCAAGTCCCAGTGGGATTGCTGATCAGGTCTTGTTCGTCAGGCCGGACAATTCCCAGATTGAGCATCGGAGACCGGTGGAATGTGGGTTGTACCTGACCTGCAAGGTCAATTAGGCTCAAGTAGTTTTCGAGCCCGAGCTGTTCTCACTCAATCTCCCGATAATCTGAACTACGCGGCGTAACTGTATGCATTTCTCTTAGCGACAACCAAGAAGGAGGGTGCCAGGATGCTGGAAAATCGGATTAGGGTTGCGCCCAATACGGTAGCGTATGCTGACGGGGAGAAGAACAAGCTAGTAGTGGAGTTCGCCATCCCAGGAGCGCCAACGGATACCATTGATCTGAAGCTCCTGCCAGACAGCGTCCACCTGACAGCGCCAGCAAGGGACATCGAGTATGTTTCAGCACTGGCTCTAGCTTGGCCGGTGAAACCGGACAAGGCCGAAGCGATCTACGAGCACGGCCTGCTTCGAATCGAGGTGCCCTTCAAAGATCCGATGGAAGATGCTGTGAAGGTCGCCATCGGAGCAGGTGGCGCGGAAACCAAGACCAAGATGATCGAAGCCAAATGACCCGTTGACTTGAGGCAGTCTTTTCTCGTCCTACCACAGATGACGCCCGATTCATCGGGCCGGACACTACCGCTGCAGGTACCATCCGGGTTCGACGAGTGCGTAGCGTCCCAACGAATGGCTGCGTTTTTCGACCAATGCTGATCACGTCGCCCGCGCGCGCCGTCTAACGCGCGATAGTCCTGCTGGAAGATGGCTGCGAGGAATTCTCCAACCTCGCCGGTGTGGGCCAGATTCGGTTCCCAAAGGGGAACATCTTGACAAAGTCGGAAGAGATTCGAATGGCCTTAGAGCGGGAAGGCATGCTGGCCATGGAACGAACCTGGTACAGATCATCGCGGCCCGCACCGGGCCGGCTGTCGGACGAGGAGCGTCGGAGGATCGAGCCGGTGCTCAAGCGGTACTGCGAGGCTCGGGTGCCGCCACGCTTTCGGGACGAAATCCAGGTGGACTACCGAATCCGGGGCACGACGGTGACATTGTTCGAGCGTCGGTCGGCCTGGCGGGCACCGGGAGAATGGACTGAGAGTTCTGTGGCCCAGTTTCGCTACGATCCCGTGACCGCGACGTGGAGCCTCCTCTGTTGCGACCGACACCAGCGGTGGCATCCGTATGACCGCCGCCCCACGAAGAACCTTGCGAGCCTGTTGCGGGAGGTGGATGCTGACCGATCCGGGATCTTCTGGGGATGAACGCGAGACCGATGCGATCTGATCTAACATCGCGGTGCACCCCGCGGGGCCGGCCGCTCAGGTCACTGGGCAACCTGCGCCGGCGAGCGCGGCCGACCCCGCGGGTGACCGCTACCGTTCGGCGTCAATATCAGAAGTGGCACAAGGCGCGGGGAGTGCCGCTTCGGTGTGACCATCCGGAGTGCACGTTTCACGTTGACCCGCTGGCGTGGAACGGAAGGCCGCTCAAGCTCGTCCTTGACCATGTTGTCGGGAACTGCCGGGACAACCGACCCGAGAAGTTGAGGTTCCTATGCCCGAACTGCGACTCTCACCTGGCCACGCGGGGTGGCGGAAATCGCGGTCGCGTCACGGCTGGAGAGGATCGATTCGCCATCAAGCGGGCAGATGGCGCCACAGACCATGCCCTGTTCCTCAGCGATGCCTTTGGGCTCGACGACGAACTGCGGGCCAGGCCTTTGAAGGGCGGGCGCGCAAGGAGGCGCGGTCCAACAACAGGATGAAGCTGGCACGGCCTGCGCAAGGAAATGCCCATAGATCAAGGGAGACCGGAATGGTAGACAAGAAGGTTCTCATTGTCGGCGGAGGGATCGCCGGGCTGTGTACCGGCGTCTACCTGCGGCGGCTCGGGTTCGACACTGAGATCCTGGAGATGCACACGATCTCTGGCGGCCTGGCCACGGCCTGGAAGAAGGGCGGCTTCACCTTCGAGAACTGCATTCACTGGCTCGTCGGGTCGAAGGACGGCGGTCAGATGAACGCCGCCTGGAAAGAGGTCTTCGACATCGGCCGGCTCGAATTCTTCGAGGACCCGGTGTTCGAGGTGCTCGAGCGCGGGTCGGACCGGATCACGATCTACCGCGAACCCGACCGCCTGGAGGCCCAGCTTCTAGCCAAAGCGCCAGAGGACGCCGCGGCCGTCAGGGAGTTCGTCGGACTCATCCGGAGAATCGCCAGGCTCCGCATGCCCGAGGGCGACACCTTCCTCCAGAACATCGGCGCCTACCTGGGCCTCGTCCCCTGCCTCCCGGCGCTGTCCAAGTACGGCAAGCTCAGCATGGCGGACTATTCAAGGAGATTCACGAACCCCATCCTGCGGGAGTTCTTCTCCGCCGGGATTAGCGAGCTTTCGTTTCTGGCCATCGTCTTCTCCTTGGCTTGGATGGCCCAGGGGAACGCCGGCTACCCGATCGGCGGGTCGTTACGCATGATTGGCCTCATCGAGGACAATTACAGGAAGCTCGGCGGCCGCATCCGGTTCAAGGCCAGGGTTGAGCGCATCCGGGTCGAGAATGGGCGGGCCGTCGGCGTCGCTCTCCAAGGCGGCGAAGAATTGCGGGCGGACATCGTCGTCTCAGCGGCCGACGGCCACGCTACGATCTTCGACATGCTCGAAGGCAAGTTCGCCGACGACAGGATCCGGAAGATCTATGAAGCCTACAAGCCTTTCCCGTCCTATATCCAGGTCTCTCTCGGCGTCAACGCGGACCTCCGCGGCGAGCCGGGGGCCGTCGTGCTTCTCCTTGACAGGGACATCCAGGTTGATCCCGAGACGACCAAGAACGCCGTGACGTTCCGTGTCTTCAGCTTCGATTCGACCCTCGCCCCGGCGGGCAAGACCGCGGTCACATGCATCCTGGCGACGTATGACCACGAGTACTGGTGCGGTTTGCGCGAGAAGGACGCCGTCCGCTACGAGACCGAGAAGAAGCGTCTGGCCGCCGCGGTCACAGCCCTGTTCGAGAGCCGTTTTCCGAAAGCGCGGGGCAAGGTCGAGGTCGTGGACGTGGCGACGCCCGCGACCATCGTCCGCTACACGGGCAACTGGAGGGGCAGTATGGAGGGCTGGCTCTACACGCCGGCCACGGGCATCAAGCAGCTCCCGTGTGTGCTCCCGGGACTCGGGAACTTCTATATGGTCGGCCAGTGGATCTCGCCGGGCGGAGGATTGCCCGCGGGATTGATGACGGGCAGGAGCGTTTCGAAACGGATCGCAAGGGACGCCGGGATTCGCTGGAAATTGAACTAAGGGGCCGGGCAGACCCGACGTTCGCGCAATCAGGCTCAGACTCGCCGCGCGCCCCGCATCAAGAACACCGCGGAAGACGCCGAGGACACGGCATGGTTGAAGTAGGCACGCGGGGTGTGCCGGCGGTCTCGCCTGCTGGCGCTGCGCGTTGTTCCAGAAGCACGCCGGCGCGAGGGGGACAGCGGCGGCCGAGCACACCTGCGGCTCTCGCAGATGAACGACGACCAGAAGCTCCTGTTGCTTGCCTGCGTTCCATTGGGTGCCACCCCGTTCGATGCGAGCGGCGTGAGCTCGTCGCTGGCTCCGTGCAAGACGGAGCACGATTCGGCGGCAGAAGATTTCAAGAGCCACGGCGGGTTCAAGCCAAGACAGTTTCTGTCTCAGGCGGGTTCTGGGTGGTGCGGGTTCCCGCTCGGACCTTTCTTGAGCAGGGTTCCTTTGACGAAGGCCGCAGGTCTTGCGCTTCGCAAGATGGGTAGACGCGGCACCGAGCCTTCGGCCAGAAGCAAGTGCGTGGCCGTTGCCAGGTGAAAGCGCATCGCCTGCTTCCTGTCCGGCCGGTGACAGGCTTGTTCTGGTGGGGTGTAGAATGGGGCCCGGGCAGAAGAGATGTGGGCAAAGAAGATGCTGGCGCGGGGCCCTGGATGGGCGTAGACTGGGGGTCGCACATACATGAGGTCCCATCTTCTTTCTTCACGAGGAACCATGTTCCACACACCCGGACAGACAATGTGTGCCGCAGGGCGGCGCTCTTGGGGCTGGCGATGGTGGTGCATCTCCGCCCGGATGGCTGTGCCTGTCCGCCTGCGTGGTTCCCGCTAGACGCGCAAGGACGATACCAACACAGGCCCCGCTGTCCGGAAGGATGGCGGGGCCAGCCGCTTCATGCCAGGCCACCGGCCGGCGAAGGAGAGGTGCTGACATGTACACGCCCACGCTCGAGGAGTACCGGCAGATCACCGGTCAGGGCCGGCGCGTGCCGATCCGCCACCGCATCCCGGCTGACCTGGAGACCCCCGTATCGGCCTTCCTGAAGCTCAAGCCTCTCGGGGCGGTCTTCCTCCTGGAGAGCGTCGAGCGGGGGATCCAGATGGGGCGCTACTCCTTTATCGGCCTGTCGACCGCGGGTGGCATCCGCCTGCACCATGAACAGGTGGAGGTGCGCCGCAATGGCGACCGCCGGACCGAACCGGTCGATCCCGCCGATCCGTTCGCGCCCGTTCGCCGCGAGCTGGCCTCGTCGTGCGGCTGGGCGGGCGACGGCCTCCCGGGACCGTTCGGCGGCGCGGTGGGCTACATCGGCTACGACGTCGTGCGCTACTTCGAGCGCACGCCGCAGCCGCACCCCACCGGCCTCGACCTGCCCGACTACCAGTTCATCTTCCCCGAGACGCTGGCGGTCTTCGATCACGTCAAGTGCGAGATCGAGCTGCTGGCCCTGCCGCCCGAGGGGGATGCCGCCCACGGTCACGCCGCGGCGGTCGCGCAGATCGAGGCGCTGCTCGCCGCCCTGACCGCGCCGCTGCCGCCGATCGAACGCCGGCGCACCGGTGCGCGGCGGAGCGCGCCGGAAGCCAACATGACCCGCGAGGCGTTCCTGCAGAAGGTCGTCCGCGCCAAGGAACACATCCTGGCGGGGGACGCCTTCCAGATCGTGCTCTCGCAGCGGCTGCGCGGGCAGACCGATGTGACGCCCTTCCAGGTCTACCGCACGCTGCGGATCCTCAATCCCTCGCCCTACATGTTCTTCCTGGACTGCGGCGACTTCCAGCTCGTCGGCTCATCGCCGGAGATGCTGGTCAAGCTCGAGGGGCGCCGGGCCACGCTGTGTCCCATCGCCGGCACGCGCCCGCGCGGCACCACGCCGCTCGCCGACGATGAACTCGAGCGCGAGCTCCTGGCCAGCGAGAAGGAGCGGGCCGAGCACGTCATGCTGGTCGACCTCGGGCGCAACGACCTCGGGCGCGTGTGCGAGCTGGGCAGCGTGCGGCCCGAGTCCCTGATGCACATCGAGCGCTACTCCCACGTGATGCACATCGTCTCGCGCATCACCGGCACGCTGCGCGCCGATGCCGACATGTTCGACCTCCTGCGCGCGGCCTTCCCGGCCGGGACGGTCTCGGGCGCGCCCAAGATCCGCGCGATGGAGATCATCCACGACCTCGAGGACGAGCGCCGCGGGCCCTATGCCGGCGCGGTCGGCTACTTCGGCCGCCAGGGCGACATGGACATGTGCATCACGATCCGCACGCTGATCCTGCGGGGCGACGAGTACTTCGCCCAGGCGGGCGCGGGCATCGTGGCCGACTCCGACCCCGCCGGCGAGCACCAGGAGACGCTGAGCAAGATCCAGGCGCTCATCCGGGCGATCGCGATCGCGGAGGGGGACTTCTAGCCATGCACCTGCTGATCGACAACTACGACTCGTTCACCTACAACATCGTCCAGGGCCTCGGCCAGCTTGGCGCCACGGTCGAGGTGCGACGCAACGATCGTGTCGATGTCGCCGCGGCCGAGGCGCTGCGGCCGGCCTCGCTGATCGTCTCGCCCGGGCCCGGCACGCCCGACGATGCCGGCGTGTCCATCACGCTCATCCGCCATTTCGCCGGGCGCGTTCCCATCCTGGGTGTGTGCCTGGGCCACCAGTGCATCGTGCAGGCCTTCGGCGGCGTGATCGAGCGCGCCACGCATCTGATGCACGGCAAGGTCTCGAGCATCCATCATGACGGCCGCACCATCTACGACGGCCTGTCGAACCCCTTCACCGCCACGCGCTACCACTCGCTCATCGCCAGCAAGGAGAAGCTGCCCGACGCGCTCGAGGTGTCGGCCTACACCTCCGACGGCGAGATCATGGGCGTGCGGCTGAAGGACCGGCCGGTGGAGGGCGTGCAGTTCCATCCGGAGTCGATCCTGACGCCGGAGGGCCAGCGGCTGCTGGCGAACTTCCTGCGTGTGGCCGGCGGGAGCGGCAAGTGAACGGGGTGTGGCGGTGAGAAGCGGAGTGCAACGGCGGCGCGCCGGGAACGCAGGCAGGCAACCGCGGAGACGGTTATGATCACGCAACTGCTGGAACATCTGATCCACGGCAGGGACCTGGGCCAGGACGAGGCGCGGGACCTGATGGGCGCCATCATGGACGGAGCGGTGGGGGAGGCCCCGCTGGCCGCGGTGCTGACGGCGCTGCGCATCAAGGGCGAGACGATCGACGAGATCGCCGGCTTCGCCGCGGCAATGCGCGAGCGGGCCGTGCCCGTGCGGCCGCGGCGCGGCGGCCTGGCCGACACGTGCGGCACCGGCGGGGACGGCAAGCACACCTTCAATATCTCGACCGCGGCCGCGCTCGTCGCGGCGGCGATGGGGATCGGCATCGCCAAGCACGGCAATCGCGCGATCTCCTCGCGCTCGGGCAGCGCCGACGTGCTCGAGGCGTTGGGGGTCAACATCGCGCTGCCTCCCGCCGCGGTGGCGGAGTCGATCGACCGGGTGGGGATCGGGTTCCTCTTCGCGCCGCTGCACCATCCGGCGATGAAGCACGCAGCCCCCGTGCGCCGTCAGCTCGGCGTGCGCACGGTCTTCAACCTGCTGGGGCCGCTCACCAATCCCGCCGGCGTGAAGCGCCAGCTCGTGGGGGTCTGCCGGCCCGAGTTGACCGATGTGATCTGCGCCGTGCTCGCCCGGCTGGGCGCCGAGCGGGCCTTCGTCGTCCACGGCCTGGACGGCACCGACGAGGTGTCGATCGCCGCCGAGACCCGCGTGAGCGAGCTCGCGGGGGGCGAAGTGCGCACGTACAGCTTCGCGCCGGAGGAGGCGGGCCTCGGGCGCGCAGCCCCGGGGGCGATCGCGGGCGGTGACGCGGCCGCGAACGCCACCCGCCTGCGCGCGATCTTCGCCGGCGAGGAGGGGCCGCTCGCGGATGCCATCGCGCTGAACGCGGGCTTCGTGGCCATGGCCGCGGGCCGCGCCGCGAGTCCGGCCGAGGGCGTGGAACTGGCCCGCCGGGTGATCACGGGCGGCGACGCGGCAGAGCTGCTCGAGCGCCTGCGCAGCGTGTCACAGGAGCTGGCGCACGCGTAGGGCGTGCGCCCGGCGGAGCGCGACTCGCCCCGCCGGGATCATCAAACGGGAAACCGAAGGAGAACATGGAGCGATTCCTGGACCGGGTGGTGCGCGAGAAGGAGGCCGAGATCGCGGTCAAGCTCGCGGAGCGCCCGGCCACCGTGCTGGAGCGGCAGGCGGCGGCGCAGCCCGTGCGCGATTTCCGCGCCGCGCTGGCGCCCGGCGGGCGCATGATCGCCGAGATCAAGCGGCGGTCGCCGAGCGTGCCGGCCTTCCGGCATGGCGGGGATCCCGGGGCGCTGGCGCGGATCTTCCGCGACGGCGGGGCCGCGGCGATCTCGATCGTGACCGACACGCCAAACTTCGGCACGAGCCTCGCCGATGTGGCGGCCGTCCGTTCGGCGGTCGAGCTGCCGGTGCTC
>Ga0315276_10006224_pt1 | contig 11031 bp, 11 predicted proteins | sample YL17G05_0_MG_FD_204542 | JGI IMG/M metagenome (GOLD analysis project Ga0315276, IMG submission 204542) | Sediment microbial communities from Yellowstone Lake, YNP, Wyoming, USA - YL17G05_0 | ecosystem: Environmental > Aquatic > Freshwater > Lake > Sediment | place: USA: Wyoming | collected... | reverse complement strand
GATCTGCTGCTTTTTGGAAAATTTCTTTTTCGCCAATAAATCTTTCTTTTGGCCGATTGGACGCTTCGAGCCTAATCCAAGAAGCGCTTACTCCTGAATCAAAATGCCCTTCGCAAGATTGATCAAGAGGAAAACCCAAAAGATCTAACGCTATCACTGTCTCTTTGATGCTAAAATCAATGCCTTTGCCTAATTTATCAGCAATTTCATTTATTTCCTGGTTCTTTTGATCCCATAAAATTTCTTTTTCAGATTTTGGCGGTTCTTGGCTTTCTGATTGTAGATTTGGCTCTTGATTTTCTTGAAACATATAAAAATGAAAGTTTTACAAAATGTGTCGGAGAACGGTCCTCCGGTAAATTTTCGATTACATATTGACAGGCAAAAATTAAAATGCTATTGTTGAATAGTTAAACGATCAGTTCTTTCAGAAGCCAAGGAGGGCGAATGGCAAAACCAGAGGAACGCACGAAAAAACTCAGAAAAATTATCAGAGAAGAAATTGCTCATGCAACAGGCATTCAATCAGTTGCCGAATCTAAAGATGGAACTCTTCAAGTTCAAACTGATGCCGGTTCTTTAGCAGTCGTCATAGAACCAAAATCTTCTTAGTCATTCCTTCCTAATAACAAACTAGCTCAAAGCGAGCTAGTTTTTTTGTGGCTGCAATCGTCCCTGAATTCTTCTTATTAATCCTGCACTTTTATCTTCAGGCATACCGACAAAAATTTCATGGAAAAGTTCGGCAATCTCTCTTTTGCCTAAAGAACTAACAGCTCTGCTTACTCCTTCTAGTGACCAATCGTTTCCCGCCATTCTTAATGCCTTAGATAATATTCCTTTATCATGAACTAAAACAACATCTCGCGGCAGAGTGGCTTTTTTATTTTCTAAAATTACTCCTTCTCTAACAGTAGATAATTGAACTTTTACAGGTTCGCTCTCGCCCTTAAAATAAACTATGATATCTGTTTTCTCAACTTCATCCTGTTCGGGCGTTCCATGTTCAATTCTGTCAATTGCCGAATGATTGCGCAAAGCTTCAATAAAAACTTCTTCAGCTGCATTGCCGAATTCTTTTTCGCGCTTTGTTTCATGAAAACTGCCCCTTGTTTCAATCGTTCTTAGACCAAATTGTTCAGGTAATGACATAGATTTATAAATTACAACTTGCCTAATTTTGCCCTCCTAGCAATTTCTGCTTCTGCGTCAGCTCTCTGTTTGGTATATTTAGTCTTGGCAAGATCTTTAATCATCGCAATCTGCTCCTTATCGCCCTTATCCGGCATAACTGTTTTCATTCTGAAAGCCGAGGAAACCCCGCCATGAATCATTAATTTTAAAATAGCTTCGAAATTGGGAAGATTGACCAAATCTTGCCTTGCAAAATCCGGCTCAAATTGCTTTTCCAAAAACTCCGCGTCATTGACGCCAACTCTGAAAGCCAAAAGCGAGCCGACATTGCCAAAAACCGCATCGCGGATTTTTTCATCCAGCTGAGCAATAAATTGATGTGCTAAAGTTAAATTCAACCGATATTTTCTGGCTTCTGACAAAATTGTCGGGATGGAATCAGTGGTGAAATTTTGGAACTCATCAGCATACAGGTAAAAATCGGTTCTTTCTTCTTCAGGCATTCCGCCCCTTCTCATCGCGCCCATCTGAAACTTGCTTACCAAAATCAATCCTAAAAGCGAACTATTGACCTCTCCAGTCTGGCCTTTAGACAGATTGGCCAAGAAAATCTTTTTCTCATTCATAATCTTATAAAAATCAAATCCGGAACGCGCTTGGCCAATAATATTGCGCATCATTGAATTTTCAACAAAGCGGCCGACTTTTGAAACAACGTAACCCAGCATATCCGATCTTGTCTGACCAGTGGTTTGCTTCCATTCCTTTTCCCAGAATTGCTTAACCACAGGATCTTTGATTTTCAGCAATTTTTCTTCCATATAGGTCGGGTCTGTGAAAATCCTCGGAATCTCAACCAAAGTTCCCGGATCGTCTTTATCAGCCATAATTGCCAACATTGCATTTCTCATATAGTGCTCAAACATCGGACCGATAATTTCCGGCGGAAAAAGTTTATAGAAAATCGCAATCATTTCCTGAACTGCAAAATCTTTCTGCTCTTCGGTCTCGTATTCAAGCATATTGAGCCCCATCGGCCGATCAGTATCAAACGGCTCAAACAAAATAACATCTTCATAGCGATTCTTGGGGATATTGGCAAGCGTTGATTCAATCAAATCGCCATGCGGATCAACCACAGCCACGCCGCAACCTGCCTCAACATCTTGCCTAATCATTTCTTTCAAGAGCGAGGTTTTACCGGTACCAGTCTGTCCTATAATATAGAAGTGGCGGCGGCGATCTTCTTCAGAAGCAAAATAGATTTTTTTTGTTTCGTCGCGGAAAGACGCTTCGCCCAAAATTACGGGTCCTGATTTCGACAATTCAACCGGCAAAGGAGCTTTGGCGACCCTTAGCTGTTTTATTTTTGGAGTTTTAAGATGAGCCAATGAAAGATGAAAAACGCTTGCAAGTTCCTCGGTATTTAAAATAATCTGTTCGCGCTTATTAAAGCCGCGCAAACTGAAATTATAACAAAGCTCTTTGAGCGCTTTTTTGCGCAAAGTGACAAATTTAAAACTATTGCCCTGCGCTAAACCATATTGGCCAAATGCGCCTGCCAAGCTTTCAAGAATATTTTCGGCTGAAGCTTTATCAAAAGACGAAGCGATAAATCTAATATTGACGCAGAATAAATTCTTCTTGGCTTTATTTTTCACTAATTCAAGCGCTTGATCGTCGATTTTCGGCAACGGCTCTGGATGTTCTTTGTCTTTATCGCTGGATTTAGCAGCTTTAACCAAATTGCGCAGTTCTTTAACAATCCCTGAACCGACACCCGCGCTTTTAGCAGCTTCGGAAAAACTCTTGCCCTCGCTTAATAGTTTAACCATTTCCTTGCCTGATTGCTGCCACTTTTTGGGTGCCGGCTTCAAAACAATCTGCATTGCCGCCCCTTCTTCCTGACTGACGTTGCTTAAAATATTGGTTAATTCCGATAATGGGTCTACGCTTAAAGTCGCGTAAGTATTAATCGGCAAAAAGAAATCTTTCTCCAATCTAAAAAATCCGCCTGCTGAATTTCCTTGAGGCACAAAAGGATTATAGTCTTCTGTCGCACGCTTAAGTTCTGCCTCAGGATAAATGCCCTGAAGATATTTTTGCGCCTGCTCTTCCATGCCTTTAGGCACGCCAAAATAAAAACCAACCTCTTCTTGGCGAATCGTGTTGGCCATCTCGACTGTAAAACATGGATCTCCATAAATAAATTTTTTCCAAACGCCTTTTGTTTTTAAGTTACTGAAGCTTGTATAAAATTGCTCAATCGCTCCAATCTTTTCGCGAAAATCTTTTGCCTGCTCATTTTCCACGGTTTTTTTCTCGTAACGCGGCAGCTGGACCATAAAAACAGTCATTCCCAAAAGCGTCCGCAAATGGCCCATCTTGCGCTTTTTAGAAAGAAAATAGACAAGCCAAGAAAGTAGACCAAGGATAACGACTAGAAATATTATTAATAATATTTTCATAATATAATAATCAACAACTTTTAATTCGTGGTCAATTATTTATTAGGCAATTAACGGATTAACGAATTAAAAAATTATAAATCCGTTAATGCGTTAATTCTTTAATTCATTAATCAACAAATGATTTATTGAATTAAATCTTATTGTTTGCCTTGAGCGTTCCCCATGCTTCATCTGTTGTCAGCGCCGTTATAAAATAATCAAAAAAATAAGGATCATCGAATTTTTTCGCTGCCCGAAAAACATTATCTACTGTTTCATTTCCGTGAATAGTTAAATCTGCCAGCGTTCGTGCCATTGATTCGGTGCTAGCAACAGTCCAAGAAAAACTTTTTTCTCTGGCTTTTCTAACAATACTCTCAACAGTTTCAACTTCCTCTTGAGGAATTTCCTCTTCCGCCTTAACTTTTTCCACTTTTCTCTCAATTTCCGCTTTTCTTGTTTCAAGTTCTGCTTTTTGTTCAGGGCTTAAAACTCGTTCTTGTTCTTCTGTCCTAGCTTCAGACGCTTTTTCCTCTTCCTGTCTAAGCCAAGGCCCTCTTTCTTTTTTCCCTTCCCCTTCGTCTTTTATAATTTTTCCTTCCGGCATAAATTTAATCTAAATTAAAAATTTAGGAATGATTTAAAAAATTAAACCTATATTTTTCATTTTGCATTTTACATTTTGCATTGCCCTTACATATCTTCTCCTGAATTGTATTCCATATTTCCATCATCCCCATTGCCCGAATCTCCCGAATCCGAAGGCCCGCCCTCTTCCGCTGTAATTTCCGGCGCTGGACTGTCCTTCATTCTTTCCTCAAGCTCTTCAACTGAAGTTGCCGGTTCTTTTTTTAATAAATCGGCTTTTACTGCTACTGCCGGCTCTTCTGTTTTGACTTGTTCATCTTCGCTCTCGGTTATCGCTTCAACTTTCTCATCTTCCCCTGTGTCCTCTGCTTTGACATCTTCAACGATTTCTCCTTCTGCTACTGTTTCTTCTGCAGATGATTCCGACGCTTCCGGCTTTATGTCAGAAACAACGGTTTTTTCTTCTGGAATTGCTGCATCCTGTTCAGGCATGGGCGCTTCGCCGATAATTTCGCCCTGATCGTAATTTTGCTCTTTTGGCTGAATGCCAAAAAATCCTAAAATTTTATCTAAAAATTTCATAAATTTATAACACAATTTATACATCAATTTTAGCAGAAAGATATAGGAAAATACAAGAGGATAATTCTTATTAATTTTCAATGATCAATTTTCAATTTTCAATCAATATATCAATGATCAATTTTCAATATAAATTCTTTGTAAAAAAAGATGGGCGATTCGCTGATCGCCCACCTGAACTTCGATGAACTGAAGAACTACGCTCCTGCTCTAACCTCTTCCTTTGCAACTTCAACCTCAAGGATTGGACCCATGAATATCCACTCTTGGACGTGAATCACGCAGGCTGGAATCTGCGAATCCGCCACATAGTAGACGTTTGCCCAGAGTTCGTCGTTGCGGAGTCGCGACTGACAGACCTCGACGAAGACCTGCAACGGCTTGAGTTCGAAACGACTGCCAAGACAGACAAAAGCATCGATGATATCGTAGGAATCCCCGACTCGATGTGGAAGATTCCTATAGATCCTCTGCTTCTCCATCGTAGCGGTAAAGAAGAACTCTACTGTACTCGGGTCGCGCGAAGGATTTTCGCCAGGCCCAGGTACTACGCCCTTCTCTCGATCTTTGCGAAGCTCGTCAATCACCTGCTTCCTGACAAAAGCATTGTGGTCATCGCCGCTCGTCTTCTCGGAATCCCAGACAAACGGGATGATCGAGAACACTCCGCTCACGCATCCCTGCATCACGAAAACCAATGTTCTGACTATCTTTACTCCCATCGTAGTCGTTCCTCCTTGTTTCGATTTCTTACTAACTATCTAATACTATTATACCATATTCTAATCAAAAAAGCAAGGGTTTATTAGATTTTTTTACTAAATGGTAATGAAGTATAGAAAATCTTATATCCTGAGCAAAGTGAAGGATCTCATTTTTAAACAAAAAACCCGACACCGAGTGTCGGGTCAAAGAACAATCTTCAGTCATAAAACCTATTTGGATTCATGTCTGCTGGAGATTTCCAGTCAATGCCTTTTTCTTTCAAGATTTGCTTGGCTCTTGCCCAAATCTCATGACATTGCCCAAGCTGAAGGGGTTTGCCTCCACAAACTTGCTGATTCGCCTCTATGCAAGCTTCCTTGATAATCGGACCTAACTTAGGGTCATCTTCCTGAGGATCATGTTTTGATTCTGGAATTCCGAGTCGAGATTCGTCGCGCCTTGCCATGATTTGCCTCCTTTTGGCATTTCTTGCTGTATGATTTCTAATTACCCAGGCACTGGAGCTAAGCGCCTCATATTAGACACCTTAATCTTATTGCTTGCCTCTTCCCATCCAGGCGCTTGCCAAAGAACTTTTACTAAGTTATTTAAATAATCGCAGAATATTCCCACAAACTTAGTAGTAAAGAACTTTATATTTTGCCCCAAGAAGCGCGAAATTGCATTGATATCTGCATCTGCAAAAGATATCATTCTATTTGCCAAATCGGTTCTTAGCTGCATTAATAAAACATTGAACTCTTTTGCCACTCGGATCGCTTCCTTCTTTTCCATATCGCTTCTCACCTTCCTTATCTATAACTTACTACAGGATTGGTTAATTGTCAATAAAAAAAGATGGGCGATTCGCCTGAACCGCCCATCGCTTGATGCTCGCACCGAAATGCCATCGGCACTGATCATCAGAGATCTTGAATCGGAACCCCGTTCACGCTGATCCACGCATCACGGATATCTCCACCATCGAGCTCGATTGATAACTCGGAACCATCCTCGAACTCAATGCAGATAGAGCCCTTACCAATGGCCTTGATCCTCGCCAACTTCTTCCCAATAAACTCCCGCAACTTCTCACAATCATGTTCTTGAGCCATGCCTCCTCCTTTCCTGTTCTTTACTCACTATCTACTGCTATTATACCATATTCTAATAAAAAAAGCAAGGGTTTTGGTAATTTTGCTATCTTAAAACCCAAAACTCGCTCGAAAGCGAGTTTTGAATAAAATAATATTTAGAGTTTAAAGTTTCTTGACGACTTTGATACCTAGTTCTTTCAATTGCTTTTCTTCAACTTCAGATGGCGCATCCATTACAGAAGTTATGCCTGAGGTGGTTGTCGGAAAAGCGACAGTTTCGCGGATGCTTTTTTCTCCTAAAATCGCCTGAAGCAATCTGTCAAAACCAGCTGCAATGCCGCCATGCGGAGGAACGCCGTAGCTAAACGCTTCGAGCAGATGCCCGAATTTCTGTTCAACTTGTTCTTTTTTATGCCCTAAAACCTGAAAAACTTTAGCTAAAATTTTCGGATCATGAGTTCTAATTGATCCGCCCATCACCTCCATGCCATTTAATGCTAAATCATATTGTTTTGCACGAATTTTAAATAACGCTTCCTTATTTTTGGCGCTGATTTTTGAGGGATTGATTTTATCAAATAACGGAAAATCTTCCTCACGCATTGCGGTAAAAGGATGATGCACTGCATCAATTGATCCGTCTTCCAGCTTTTCAAACATTGGAAAATCAACAATCCAGGCATACGCCAAAAGATTGGCATCATTTTTATCTTTTCTTAAATCCGGCTTATCGCTGCCGTATTTTTCAATGGCTTCCTGATAAGGTATGCGCGGGAACGGTTTTTCCTGAATGGTCTTGCCAAAAACCTGTTCGCTCAGTCCAATAATCATTTCTTCAATCAGACTCAAAATATCTTCCTGATCTACAAAACTCATTTCAACATCCAATTGAGTATGTTCAAAAAGCCGATCGGCTCTCAAATCTTCATCGCGAAAAACATGCGGAAACTGAAAATAACGCTCAAAGCCCGCAATCATCAAAAGCTGTTTATATTGCTGAGGGCTTTGAGGAAGAGCATAAAATTTTCCCGGATGAAGCCGCGAAGGAATAATAAAATCGCGCGCTCCTTCAGGCGTGGACTTTGTCATAATCGGAGTTTCAATTTCTGTAAAATTATGTAATGCCAGATAATCGCCAATCCACTTTTTTGCTTGAGCGCGCAATTTCATAATATGCTGCAGGCGCTCGCGCCTCAAGTCCAGATAGCGATATTTAATCCGCAATTCTTCTTTAATATCGTGGCCGTCGCTTTTAATGTCAAGCGGCAATTCCTGAGCCTCAGAAAGCACAGCCGCTTTTTTGACTAAAAATTCAACTGCGCCCGTCGGGATTTTGGCATTCACCATTTTTTCCGGCCTGGCTTTAACTTCACCTTCGAATTCAACAACCCATTCGGATCTTAATTTTTCTCCGACGCTATACGCTTCTTTCTGATCAGGAGATAATACGCACTGGATAATGCCTGTCGCATCCCAAAGATCAATAAAGGTAATTTTGCCATGGTCGCGGCGGGTGCGGACCCAGCCGCGAAGCGTGATATCCTTACCAATATATTGTGGCGTGGTTTTAATGAAAATACGAGACATAGATTTAAAATAAAGAATGAATTAAAAGTTAAAAATATAAAGTTCAAAGTCAAAGTTTAAAATTCAAAGTTTTAAAAACCATAATTTTTAACTTTCAACTTTAATTTTGCACTTTTAACTTTTCACTTTTAACTTATTTAATTTTAATAACTAAATTATCTTTTAACACGAATCAGTCCTGATGCCGGAATCACTTTAATCCCTTTCTTTTCCAGTTCATCCAAGAAAAGATTGATACCGATTGAATCAGATGAAATATGGCCCGCAACAACTGCATTAATATGGGCTTTGCTCGCTGCTTTGGTATGTCGTTCTGACATATGCATGCCAATGACTGTACCAATGCCTACCTGCGCCAATCTTTCAAAAATTTCCGGCGCGCCTTCTGTGCCTCCGGTAAGTTCAGTTAAAGCAATTTTTCCGCAGCGATTATCTCTATCGCCGGCAAACAGTTTGGGACCTGCTTTAATCTTTGAAGCCTCTTCGTATTCGGGAATTTTTGCGAGCAGATCTAAAAGTTCGCCAACATATTCAGGCTTTGCCTTTTCAATATATTTTTTAAGATAATCAGCTGCTAAATTATCGCAGACAGTATGCAAACACATATAAGGAATTTTCAAAAGCCGCGCCATATCAACCGCCTGATTGTGATTGGATCCGGAAACCCCACGCGCCACTTCAGAAATTCTTTTTTTAAGCAAACCTTCGGCAACATTAATCGGAATGCCATAAGAAGCCAAAACATCCGCCTGCAAATGCATCACCTCATCGAGCCCTGCTAAGCCAATGCCAGCTGGATGATGAGAAATCACTAAATCAATATTGCCTAGGCGATCCGCCAATAAAAGTTCGGCTTCCCGCATATCAATGCCCATTATGATTCTTGTAATTTTTTTATCGGAATCGCCATATAAAATCCGGCTGTCGGAATAAGGATTAACCAAATTATCTTTGTCAAAAACTTTCTTTTCCTGCAAAGACAATTTTTCATATTTATCGCGGGCTCTCTTAAGCAAAGCGTTGATTTGAGAAGACATGCGAAAATCAACCTTCCTGCCCATCTCAATGGCTAAATTGTAAATTTGTTTGATAGTCATATTATTAATTTCAAAACTCAAGTCTCAAATGTCAAAACCACAATTTAAAGCTCAAAACTATTAAATTTTAGCTTTAGGTTTTGGGTTGTGGCTTTGCGTTTTGCGTTTTAAGTTTTGAGTTTATATCACGATTAAACATCCATTTCGAAAATTCGATGCCTAGAAATTCCAATAGTCCCAAGCCGAGAATAATCAGCCAGTCAGACAATCTTAACGGTTTTAACTGCAAAATCTTTTGGAAAATCGGCAAATAAATTGTCGCCACTAATAAGGAAAAACCAATCAGGACTGAAACAATCAGATAAGGATTATTAAAAATCTTGATTTTGAAAAAAGGCTGCCTTAAGCTTTTTACTGCCAAAACGATAAAAAAAGTATCAATAGAAAGTCCGCAAAAAACCATTGTTCTGACATAAGCAATATCCTTTCCTTGTCTTATTAAATAACAAAATAGTCCAAAAAGCAATAAGTCTGTCACCAATCCCACAACAAAAATAATGAACTTCATTTGCCGGCTTAAAAACGGCTCTTTGGCTGGCCGGGGTTTTCTCTGCATCAATCCTTTTTCTCCCGGCTCAAGCGCCAAAGCAAAATCAGGCAGACAATCGCCTATTAGATTAATCCAAAGAATCTGGCTTGCCAGAAGCGGCAATGGCAATCCAAAAATAAAACTGCTGGCGACTAAAAGCAATTCTGAAAAACAATCTGATAATAAAAAGACAATTACTTTCTGAATATTATCAAAAATCACCCGGCCTGCCCGAATAGCTGCAACAATATTGCTGAAATTATTGTTGAATAAAACAAGGTCGGCTGATTCACGCGCCACTTCCTGCCCCGAACCAAGCGCAATACCAATGTCAGCCTGTTTCAAAGCTAAAGCATCATTGATGCCGTCGCCTGTCATGGCGACAACTTCACCTTGTTTTTGATACGCTTCCAAAATTCTGACTTTATCATAAGGCGAAACCCGTGCAAAAACTTTAATCTTTTTGAGCCTTAATTTAAGCTCATGTTCGGAAAGCCGCGAAATTTCATCACCTGAAAGGATTTCATCTTCTGTAACGTTAAAATCCAGATCATTGGCAATGGCCTGAGCGGTCAAAGCATGATCGCCAGTCACAATGACTGTCTTAATCCCTGCTTTTTTTGTCAATGCGATAGAGTTTTTAACTTTGGGGCGCAAAGGATCTTTTAAAGATACCAAGCCCAGAAAAGTCAAATCACGAATATCGTCTTTTATAAAGCTTTCGATTGCTGAAGATGTTTTTTTATAGGCAACTCCTAAAACTCTCAATCCTTGACTAGCAAGCTCATCTGATTGGCGCCTTAAATCTTTCAGTTTATCTTTGCTTCCGAAATGGCCGCATTTCTCCAAGATTTTTTCTGGCGCTCCGATCAAATAAAGAGCGTTTTCTTTTTCTTCCTTGATCAATCTCGTCTGAAATTTAAGCGATGAATCGAAAAAAAGCGCGTCTAAAATTAATGACTCTCTTTTAAAATATAATTTTTTTTCTCCTTCAGCCAGCGCTTTTTTAAGCAGGGCTTTTTCTGTCGGCGTTCCCACATAACGCCAATCTGCAAAATTATCCTTAGGATTTTCAACGCGCGCTGAATTTGCCAGGATAAAAGCGCGATACATCAAAATTTCATTTTTAGTTCCTTGGCAAAAAATATTATCAACAGCCATTTGCGCTTCAGTAAGCGTGCCTGTTTTATCTGTCAGAATTAACGTAACTCTTCCTAAAGTTTCCGCAGCGGCCAATCTTCTTAAATAAGCTTTCTTTTTTG
>Ga0315276_10006223_pt1 | contig 11032 bp, 8 predicted proteins | sample YL17G05_0_MG_FD_204542 | JGI IMG/M metagenome (GOLD analysis project Ga0315276, IMG submission 204542) | Sediment microbial communities from Yellowstone Lake, YNP, Wyoming, USA - YL17G05_0 | ecosystem: Environmental > Aquatic > Freshwater > Lake > Sediment | place: USA: Wyoming | collected... | reverse complement strand
ACCTAAGACCTCGAGCGGGAATTCAACCCCGCTATAGCGGTTTGCGGGTACAGGGCACCGCTAGCTCCCCGTCTAGCACGACCGCAGGGCATACTACCACAGCGCCACAAGTCGATGTCAACCCCTGGCGGCGCCACCGCCGAAGCTGGGAAAAACGAATTTTCGCCGATGTTTGAGGGCTGAAAGAGGCTCCCCAAAGCTTCAAAGACCGCTCTCTTCAACCCCAGTCGCGCTGGGTATGTACTTGGCGATACTCGCGTACATTTCGTTCAGTTCACGGTCGGGATGATAGGCGAGAACCTTGCGGGCCTCAACGAACTTGCCTGCATAGCTGGCAGTCATGTGCGCTAAGACAAGTGCAATCTTGGAGATCGTGGTGTTGGCCATTCTCAAATTGTCTTCCCTTCTTGGGGCGGTTTGCCTCATCTGCACGACACTGAGCGCGTCCGAGTGCGCATGACTACACATGTAGCTGTAGACGGCTCGCCCCCACACTGGCCCAAACACCCGTTCCGCCATAGCAGAAAGCGTCACGCCCGGAGGCCAATTGCGTCCCGCCAGCACTCGTTTTTGAACACCAAGCTTCAGGCTCTGGAAGTAACCTGTCTTTTGGATCCTTCGGCGATGCCACTTCAGAGCTCTTGCGTCATCGGCGAGCTGCTTTCTGTCCTCCCCAGGGACAAACGGGAAAGACTCACGCTTCGCAAATCCGGCGACTATCCAGGAGTGGTACCGGAACTGGAAAGCATCTTGGTCTGCTCCAGGCTCAATGTAGATGTAGTAAAACGCGAGATACGTTTCTAGGCATGCGCGCGCTAGCACCTCCATCGACGGCCAGTCGCAGCTGAGGTCGAGCGGGTTGTCGATGCCTGTGACCCGAACACGCGCGGCCTGCCTCCAAAGCATAAAGGCGCTCGCAGCATGCTGGAACACCTTTCGCGCAAATGTGTCTGCATACACGAACTCCGGGTCCTTGACCCTCTTCTTCGTCGTGGCATCCGCAACTGCATAATTGAGCGCGAGAAGTCGTTCGAACTCACTCGTATCCATTTGGCACCTCCTCCTCATGTAATGACGTTTTCCATCAGGCACAACAACAAGGCCTGCATCACCCCCGGCCATTGTAGCGTTGCTGCTGGAAGAATATAGTCCTTTCGAAATCGACCCTTCACCGCCGGATGTTAGAATGGGCAGCATGAATGATCTGAACAGCAGCTTCACTCGTTTCTTTGGCCGAGCCCCCCAGGGAATCGCCATTGCGCCCGGACGCGTCAACCTCATCGGCGAACACACCGACTACAACGAAGGCTTCGTTCTCCCCGTCGCCATAGACCGCGCCGTTACCGTCGCCTTCGCGCCCCGTTCCGACCGGCTCGTCCACGCCCGCTCTCTTGACTTCTCACAAGACGACTCGTTCTCCCTCGATACCATCGACCGCCTCGAAGGCAGCTCTTGGGCCAACTATGTCCGAGCGGTCGCGTCCGTCCTCCAACAGGCAGGCTATTCGTTAACCGGAATTGACATCGCCATTCACGGCGACATCCCGGTCGGCGCCGGTCTCTCATCATCGGCTGCGCTGGAAGTGGCCGTTCTCGGCGCCTTTCAATCCACCGCCGAGCTTGAGATCGCGCCCCGCGACCAGGCCCTCTTGGCACAGCGCGCCGAGAACCAGTTCGTCGGCGTCAACTGCGGCGTCATGGACCAAATGACGTCCGTGCTGGGCCACCGCGGCCACGCCCTCTTCATCGACTGCCGGACTCTCGAGACCGAACTCATTCCCCTGGATCTCGCCACACACAACCTAAAGATCGTCGTCGCCCAAACCGGCGTCACCCACACTCTCAGCGCTTCCGCGTACAACCAACGACGCGATGAGTGCTCGGAAGCCCTGCGGATCCTTTCCCACGCTATCGCCAACAGGCCCCTGCTCGCTCTGCGCGACATTACGCCTCTCGACCTCGAAGCGCACGCCGCCGCCCTTCCGGAAAAGCTTGCCCGACGCGCCCGCCACGTTGTTAACGAGAACGAGCGCGTCCTGCAAAGCGTACAGGCGCTTCGAGAAGGTGACTTCACCACCTTCGGCCGTCTCCTGTATGCCTCGCACGAGAGCCTGAGCCGTGACTACGAGGTGAGCTGTCCGGAATTGGACCTGATGGTGAATCTGGCGTCCAATGTCGAAGGTGTAGTCGGCGCGCGGATGACCGGAGCCGGCTTCGGTGGCTGCACGGTGAACCTAGTCCATGAAGAAGCGCTCGACCGCTTCCGCGACGATGTGATCAAGACCTACCGCGCTCAGACTGGATTGCCCGGCGAGATGTACGTATGCCGGCCCGCTGATGGCCTCCACATAGTATCCGCAGGCGGTAGCACATAACCCCCCTCCCAGTGTTATGTCGCCTTGCTTGCCCCTTGCGCGTCGTCGTAGAATAGTGCTTGCTCTCACGAGGTGTTTGACTCCGATGACAACTGCTCCGCCCGTCCGCAAAGGTGTGATACTGGCCGCAGGCCACGGCACGAGGCTCCTGCCGGCTACAAAAGTCGTTCCCAAAGAGGTGCTTCCCCTCGTTGACAAGCCCATCATCCACTACGTCGTCCAGGAAGCCATCGACTCCGGTATCGAGCAGATCATAATGGTCACCTCAGCCGGCAAGCGCGCCGTCGAGGACTACTTCGACCGCCACCCTACCCTGGAACGAGCGCTCAGCGAGAAAGGCGATGTCGACCGGCTGGAAGAGATCGTCGGCATAACGAAGATGGCGGACATTGTGTTCGTGAGGCAGAAGGAGCAACGGGGCATAGGCCACGCCGTACTGACCGCGCGCGCCGCCATCGGTGACGAGCCCTTCGTTCTCTACTTCCCCGACGACATCATAGTCTCCGACATCCCTGTCACCCGCCAGCTCATCGAAGTCTATGAGCGGCACCAGGGCTGCGTGCTGGCCGTCCAGCAGGTCCCGCACGAGGACATCGTCCACTACGGCTCGATAGACTCCGAACCGCTGGAAGAGCGCGTCTACCGCGTGCGGCACATCGTTGAGAAACCCGAACCCAGTGCCGCGCCATCCGATCTCGGCACCGTGGGACGGTATGTCCTGACACCCGACATCTTCCCCGCGCTAAGGGAAACGAAGCCGGGCATCGGTGGCGAAATCCAACTCACAGACGGCCTGGCTATTCTGCTCCAGAGCCATCCCCTCTTCGCCTGTCAGTTCACCGGACGGCGCTATGACACCGGGCGCCCCTTGGGACTGCTTCAGGCATCGATAGAGATCGCTCTGCACCGCTCCGATATCGGGCCGGATCTCCGGCGCTATCTTCAAACGCTCGATTTGGGGGAAGGCTGAGTCTTCCCCAACAGGCAGAGAGGGTCAGATAGATCATGCGAGTTCTCGCCGTCGGGTTCGCGCTTCCGAACCCAGAGGTCGATAACTACAGCTTTGCCCAAGCGCCGTCCTTCTTCGACTACGATGCTGTAGTCGTGGATCCCTCCGCCGTATCGCGTCTCATCGAGGAGGTGATAGACCAAGCCGGAGAGCACGTTACGAACAGCCGGGAACCGGTCAACAACGGCGCCACCAGCCCCATAGGGACCGGCCTCGCCGACCTGTTGCGGCGGCGTCAGATGGAGACGGAGCGACTGCTGGCGCTCGGTCGGCCCATCGTCTGCTTCGCCTACCCCAACGTCTACCATCACCGGGTGGCGGGATTCACCGGCTGCGACCGCTACTTCTGGCTACCCGCGCCCAGCGGCATGCAGTACCGAGAGAGCCATCTCTTGCCCGGGGACGGAAGCACCGTTATCACCACCGATAGCGAGCACCCCTTCGCCTCCTACGTCGACGCATTCAAGAAGCGCCTCGGATACCGCGCCTACTTCGCCGACGCAATCCCCAACTTCAGCGAGTTCGGCCACGTCTTCGCTCGCAGCGCCGGCGGAGCGGCTGTGGGCGTGGAGTTGACGGTCGGAGCCGGCCGCATCGTGTTCATTCCGCCGGTCGCCGAACCCGGTGCCAGCTCCGACCGCCACCCTCTGGCGAAAACAATTGTCGACTGTCTGCGCCGCCTTCTAGGCAGAGAGGCGGAGGGCCCGGCGCCGCTCTGGTTGAAGGAATACACCTTACCCGGCCTGGCCGAGTTGGAGACTCAACACGAGACCGCCACAAGCGCAGTCGCCGAGGCGCAAGGACAGCTCGCCGAAGCGAAAGCAAATCTCCAGGAGCTCGACAAGTACCGCCGTCTGCTATGGCAGGAGGGCAAGTACGGACTAGAGGCGACGGCGCGCGACGCTTTCAGTCTGCTGGGATTCCAGATAACACCCAGCCTCGATGAGCCCTGCGCCCTCTTCGCCGACAGCGACAAGATACTGCTGGAGGTCGAAGGAGCGCCCGCAGAAGTGGGAATGGAGCCTCACTACCGGCTGCGCCGGCGCTTGGAGGAGGCGATTGCCGAATCAGGAAAGCGGCAAAAGGGCGTGCTTCTAGTCAACGGCTTCCGCCTCAAGACGCCCGCGGATCGAGCCACTCAGTATAGCAACGCCCTGCGGGTAGCGGCCGAGAGCATGCGCTACTGCCTCCTCACCTCAACCCAGCTCTTCGAGGTCACAAAACGCCATCTGGAGGGTGATCAGCAGATCGCGGGCGCCTTCCGCCGACGGCTGGCCGCCAGCGAGGGCGTCTTCGACCTAGACAGCCTTGTCGCCGCCGGTCAGCCGCAACCCTCAGAAACCGCCAATTCCGCCCCCACGACGTGAACGCGAAGCTGACTATCCTAACTTAAACGCTAAATGGAGGTCCTCTTCACTGTGACAGCTACCAAGAAAACCAGCCCCGAGTGGGCTCTCATCCTCGGCGCTTCCAGCGGCATGGGCGCCGCCACCGCTCTCGAGCTTGCCCGCGGCGGCATGAACGTCTTCGGTGTTCATCTCGACCTGCGCTCCACCCTGCCCAATGCCCATCGCGTCATCGCTGAGATTGAAGGATTGGGGTGCCAGGCAGTCTTCTTCAACACCAACGCCGCTGATCCAGTGAAACGCGCCGCTACCGTCCAAGCGATACGCGAGAAGATCGATAGAGACGGCAGCGACGGCTACATCCGCGTGCTCATGCATTCGCTGGCGTTCGGCACCCTCCTCCCCTTCGTCGCCGGCACCCCCAAGGAGGCGGTGAGCCAGCGGCAACTGGAAATGACCCTCGACGTTATGGCCAACAGCCTGGTCTACTGGACACAGGACCTCATGGCGGCGAACCTCATGCGCGAGGGCAGCCGTATCTTCGCCATGACCAGCTCCGGCTCTACCCGCGTCATCAAGAACTACGGCCCCGTATCCGCCGCCAAAGCGGCGCTGGAGTCGTACATCCGCCAGCTAGCCTTCGAGCTGGCCCCCCGCGGCATTACCGCCAACGCCATCCGCGCCGGCATCACCGATACGCCGGCGATGCGCAAGATACCCGGTATCCAACCGCTTTTCCAGCTCACTCAGCAGAGGAACCCCAGTGGCCGCGCCACGACTGTCGAGGACGTGGCGAAGGCAATCGCCACCCTGAGCGCTCCCGGAACGGCCTGGATGACCGGCAACGTCATCGGTGTGGACGGCGGCGAAGAGATCACGGTGTAGACCGTTGCAGCGTCCGAAAGCCTGGATGGCCTGGAGCAGCGGCAAGGACTGCGCTTGGGCGCTTCACTCGGTTCGACAGTCGGGCGAGCTTGAGATCGTCGGGCTGCTGACCACCATCAGCGACAGCTTCCAACGTATCTCCATGCACGGGGTACGCGAGGCGCTCTTGGAAGCGCAGGCCACAGCGCTGGGGCTGCCCCTACACTCCGTCCACATTCCCACACCCTGCCCCGACGAGGTCTACAGCGACCTCATGCGCGTCTCACTGGCGCAGGCCAAGACCGAAGGCGTAACCAGCGTCATTTTCGGCGATCTCTTCCTGGAAGACGTTCGAGCCTATCGCGAGGCGCGCCTCCGCGAGGTCGACATGACCGCCTGCTTCCCTCTCTGGAAGACCGACACCGCCACCCTCGCTCGCCAGATGATCAAAGGCGGCCTGCAGGCGATAATTACCTGCGTCGACCTGAACCAGGCGCCGCGCGAGATCATAGGCCGTGCCTACGACGAGGCGCTGCTCGCCTCGCTGCCCAATTCAGTCGACCCCTGCGGCGAGAACGGCGAGTTCCACAGCTTCGTCTGGGGCGGCCCGATGTTCCCCCGCCCTATCGACGTGGAGACTGGCGAAGTGGTGGAGCGCGACGGATTCGTGTTTCTCGACCTTCTGCCTCGCGACAGCGCCGCCGCGCCCTAAACTCCTCGCGCCCTACGCTTGCTGCGGAGCCGCATCGCCGGGAACAGGCGATGACGCCTCTCCATCGGCGTGCTTCTCCCGAACCAACGCTATGAAAAGCAGCGCCGCCACCAGTCGCCCCACGCCCGATATTAGGAACAGCGACGGCAGCCCCCAACGCTCTCCCACGACTCCCCCAATCAGCGGCCCAGCGAAGGCAGCGGAGAAGACCATGAACTGATACACCGCCGAATAGAAGGCCCGCTTGGCAGCCGGCGATATGATGAGAAGCAGGTTGAACACCGCCAAGTTGTACCCTGCCCAAACGGCGCCCCCCACTCCATTGATGAAGATGATATGCCAAGGCTCAGTGGCGGCGACCCACGCCAGCGGCAGAGACGAGATGGCCACACCGGTTACGGCCATAAGCCACCAGGAACCGCGACTGTCGAGCAGACGGCCTGCCACCGGCTGCCCGGCCAGCGCCGAAACCGAGTTGACAGCCAGCAGGGCGCCGACCCAGCCGGCGCTGCCACCCATGTTCCTGATGAGATGGACGTTGAAAAACGGCGCGGCGACGTAGAGGGCCAGATTCCAGCCGAATATGACGGCGCAGAACCAGATGAAGTTCCGATCGTCGAGAATGCGGCCCGTCGGCGCCGGCGGGGTCCCTGCCTTCGCTACCGCCCTCTCGATCTCCTTATCCGGTATCCGAGAGTAGAAGGCCGTGGACAAAAGGCCGGCTACAAGGGCCAGCGTCCAGGCGGCCTGCCACCCTTCGGGAAAGGACAGGCGGTCTATCATCAGACCGGCGAGAGGAGCCCCGATCAGTGCTGCCACGCCCATGCCGAAGCTACGCGAGGAGAAGAAACGTCCCCTTAGAGACAGCGGTACCAGATCGGCGGTCAGGGACGTCCAGGCCGGCATGCCGAAGTTGTTGAAGAAGACCCGCAGCGAGCCCAACACCATGATCGCGTAGATGACCTCTTTCCCCTCCGAGAAGAAGGGAAGGATCGCTAGCCCTAGGAGCATGATCTTGGCGATAGAGCCGCCGCTGACCACCACGATCAGCTTGCGCCGCCCCCAGCGCTCGGCCAGCCGCGCGCCCGGCAGTAGCGCCAGCGCGCCGGAGAGGCTCACCAGCCCCGAAAGATAGCCGATCTGGGCGGTGGAGGCCCCGTAGGCGAGCGCGTACAGCGCCAGGTACTGGACGACGATCCACTCGCTGAACCAGGCGAAGAAGCCGTCGAACCAGAACAGGCGCATGCCCTTGGCCTGGGCTTTCGTTGGTCCGCTGCTCATAGACTTTCCGCTCGCTGAGGGATCAGCGGCATTTCCTGAGTTCTCACGGTTTATGGGGGTGGTTTAAGCCAATGGTACGCCAGCCGCAGCTAGCGGACAACGCCTGTAGAGGAGTCACTCATCCTCGACGTTGACCTTGGCCACGTGACACAAGCGCACCTGACGTAGTACAGTGCACCCGGCCCCCTATTGGCGAATTTAACGGAGTAGGTTTCGATGAATCTTGATGACCCGGACGTTGTTGCTGCAGCAACGGCCATCACCATTGTCGCAGGCACAATCACCATCATCGTCGAACTGGTCTGGAAGCCGATCCGCGGCCTTCTTCATCGCCATCACCCACACCTAGCCACCACAAGGGACACAGATGCCATAGCACAGCAGATCAGAGAGCTGGAGGAGAAGGTCACCCACCCCAGCGAGTATGTTGACGGCCTGCCTGAGGCTTTGAACCAGAAGCTCAGGGCGGCGTACCAGGAAGCCCGTATCCTGCAGCTTGAGGGTTACCAGGCTCAGAGCGCGGAGAAGCACCAAGACGCTATCGAGCTCTTCACGAGGGCGCTTGCGCTTGCTGAGACCGACTCCCAGCGCGCCGCGCTCCATGTTCTTCGCGGCAACAGCCATTACTACATCAGCGACTACGCCAGCGCCCAGGCAGACCACCAGGAGACTCTGAAGCTGGTCGAGCGCATCTCGCCGGCCGAGGACGCCGCACAGGCCCGCGCCGTCGCACTCGGCAACCTTGGTCTCGTCTATGCCAACCGCGGTGAGTTGAAGAAGGCAGAGGAACACCACAGGAAGGCCCTGGGCATACACAGGGAGACCGGCAACCGCCGGGGCGAGGCCCAAGTTCTGGGCAACCTGGGCACCGTCTACGGGCGGCGCGCCAGTCCAGGCGATCTAAACAAGGCGGAGGAGTGCTTCAGGCAAGCCTTGGAAATCCACAGAGGGATCGGTTACCGCCTAGGCGAGGCCCACCAACTGGGCAACCTGGGAAACGTCTATCTAAGCCGCGGCGACCTTGCCGAGGCGGAGAAGCACTACCAAGAGACCCTGGCCATACACAGGGAGATCGGCTACCGCCTGGGCGAGGCCCAAGACCTGGGCAACCTGGGAAACGTCTACGTCCGGCGCCGCGATCCAGGCGATGTAGATAAGGCGGAGGAGCACTTCAAGCTGGCCCTGGACATGCACAGGGAGATCAGCAACCGCATGGGCGAGGCGCTGCAAATGACTAACCTGGGCCTCGTCTACGTCCAGCGCCGCGACACGAAGAAAGCGAGAGAGTACCTCCAACAGGCGCAGGCCATCTACCAGCAGATCGGCACCGGCGGCGAAGGGCCGGAGAACGTGCGGGGGGCACTGGAGCACATCGCGGAGCTAGAGCGGCAGCAGCAGGAACGCGGGGAATAACCACCCCTCGTAGCGGCGGGCATCTCGCCCACCATCCTCCACCACCCGCTCGGGCGAGACGCCCGCCCCACAGACTGGGGGAGTGCAGAGGGGCTCTCCCCTCTGCCGGGGTCCAAGGGGTGTCCCCTTGATTTCCAAAACATACCTAGGGCGGGCGGGTGGGAAGAAGAACGTTCATGTTACGGCGACCACGCCGACACCCCTTCACCCACGAGACAGCCCACGCCGCCAAGGAGAGCGCTACTTCCCCAGCTTCAGCACCGCCATGAACGCCTCCTGCGGGATCTCCACGTTCCCCACCATCCGCATCCGCTTCTTCCCCGCCTTCTGCTTCTCCAGCAGCTTCCGCTTCCGCGTCACGTCGCCGCCGTAGCACTTCGCGAGCACGTTCTTGCGCATCGCCCGGATCGTCTCCCGAGCAACGATGCGCCCTCCAACCGCCGCCTGAATCGGCACGTCGAACATCTGCCGCGGTATGGCGCGCCTTAGCTGGTCAACCAGGGCCCGCCCCTGCGCCGTCGCCTTTTCCGCCGGCGTTATCAGCGACAGAGCATCGACCGGTTGCTGGTTCACGAGGATGTCCAGCTTCACCAGCTTCGCCGGAGCGTAGTGGGAGAATGAGTAGTCCAGGCTGGCGTAGCCCTGAGTGTGCGACTTGAGCTGATCGTAGAACTCGACCAGCATCTCGGAGAGCGGTATGCGATACTCCAGCACAACCCGCGCCTCCTCCGCTACCGATCGTCCGGCGTGCTCTCCCCGTCCCTCTCCCAGATAGCCCATGTGGCGGAACTCGCCCCGGCGGCCCGTAACCAGCTCCATCACCGGCCCGATATAACGGTCGGGCGTGATGATAGAGATGTTCATCCAGGGCTCGCGGACGGCTTCCATCTCGTTCGGCGGCGGCAGATCGGAAGGATTGTCGACGACGACCTCACGGCCGTCCGTCGTCGTGGCCAGGTACTCGACGCTGGGAGCGGTGATCAGAAGCGTCAGGTCGTACTCCCGCTCCAGCCGCTCCTGCACGATCTCCATATGGAGCAGCCCCAAGAACCCGCAGCGGAACCCGAAGCCCAGCGCCACGCTTGACTCAGGCTCGTAGGTAAAGGCGTCGTCGTTCAGTTTGAGCTTGTCGAGGGCGTCGCGGAGGAGGCCATAGTCGTTCGCGGCAGCGGGATAGAGCCCCGCGAACACCATCGGTTTCGCCGGCTGGTAACCCGGCAGCGGTTCGGCGCGCCGCTCGTCCTCCGTGATCGTATCGCCCACCCGGCACTCTTTGACGTTCTTCAGCCCCGTGGCCACATAACCGACCTCGCCGCTGCTGAGACCGTCCACCTGGACCATCTCCGGCCGGAAGATGCCCACCTCAATCGGCTCCACCTCCCGTTGCCCGGAGGCCAGCCAGAGCCGCTCTCCCGCCGCCAGAGAGCCATCGACCACCCGCACATAGGCGATCACCCCCTTGTACGAGTCGTACTTGGAATCGAAGATGAGGGCCCGCAGAGGAGCGTCGACATGGCCCTGGGGCGCGCGCAGTCGCTTCATCACCGCCTCCAGCACATCGGCCGTGCCTGTGCCCTCCTTGGCCGACGTGTAGAGCATCTCTTCAATCGAGAAGCCAATTGCCGCCTCGATCTCCTGAGCGACGCGCTCCGGTTCCGCATTCGGGAGGTCGATCTTGTTTATCACCGGTATCACAGTGAGATTGTGTTCGAGGGCAAGATAGGTGTGAGCAAGGGTCTGCGCCTGAATGCCTTGAGCAGCGTCCACCACGAGCAGCGCCCCCTCGCAGGCCGCCAGCGCGCGCGAGACCTCGTAGGTGAAGTCGACGTGGCCCGGCGTGTCGATCAGATTCAGCTCGTACTCCTCACCATCGGCGGCGCGATAGAGCATCCGCACCGCTTTCGCCTTGATCGTCACCCCCTTCTCGCGCTCCAGGTCCATCGTATCCAGCACCTGCTCCTGCATATCACGTGGGGAGATCGTGCCGGTCGCCTCCAGCAGACGGTCAGCCAGCGTCGATTTGCCGTGGTCGA
>Ga0315276_10006220_pt1 | contig 11035 bp, 11 predicted proteins | sample YL17G05_0_MG_FD_204542 | JGI IMG/M metagenome (GOLD analysis project Ga0315276, IMG submission 204542) | Sediment microbial communities from Yellowstone Lake, YNP, Wyoming, USA - YL17G05_0 | ecosystem: Environmental > Aquatic > Freshwater > Lake > Sediment | place: USA: Wyoming | collected... | reverse complement strand
TCTGACCACTCCTTACGGTCGTTCTTCTTCCAGATCTGAAGCAGTTCCTCTGTTGTTCTGGTGCCCATTCTCCGATGAATCTCGCTGACAAGACTCTTTTGCATGACCATGACCCCTTCTCCCCAACGACCAAGCTCACTGGCGGTGATGGAGGCCTTCGCACATTTCAACCGGAAGTCAATGCACACACCCGACCAGCGGCGGCGTAGACTTGTATTTGAAGCTGATGAAGCCGCCTGCAAAATTCCCTCCCGCCAGTGTCATCTTTATAATCACCTCGTGCACCTACCTACTGTTTAGCAGCGGGTAGTCATCCAAATTGAGGATTACGGAAAGAACTGGTTGATGAAATACCCTCAAAGACCTTTGGGATGCAGAAGACAAAATGCCGGTGGGGAACCTTCTTGCGGGTGCCCTCGCGCGGGACATGCTGTCGCCGCACGACTAAGACGAGGTCTATTATGTCATCTCCTGCAAGGCCACGCTGAAAGACCCACGAGGTCCGGGATGGTTCCATACTCTCCATACATGCGACCGAAGAGCACTCATTCTTCGAGATCGAGGAAGACGTGACCTGCTGGTGTTCTTCGATGCAGCGCTCTGACTCAACGGGTGCCCTGGCCGTCGTCCACCTCGATTACGGTTCCCGTGACGAACTCCGAAGACGGCGCGACCAGGTAGAGCAGCGTGCTGTCGAGTTGCGCCGGATCACCAAGCCGCTTGCGCGGGAAATTCGTGTAAAACTCCCCAATCCGCTGCACCATGCCGTCCATCATCTCAGTGGAGAACGCGCCCGGGGCGATCGCATTCACGTTGATCCCGAACCGGGCCCATTCCACAGCCAGCGTTTCTGTCATGCGGACGATGCCCGCCTTGGTGATGGAATAGAGCGCGGCACCATTACCGTCGTAGTTGAACGCGCCGATCGACGAGATGTTCACCATCCGGCCTGGCAGCTTCCGGTTGATCAGTCGTTTCGCCACTTCGCAGGACAGCACGAACGGTCCCCGCAGATTGGTATCGAAGACAGCGTTGATCAGTTCGAGGCTCATCTTGTGGGCGCGTTGCGCATCCGGAATACCGGCGTTGTTGACAAGGATGGTAATTGTCCCGAGCGCCTTCTCAGCCGCATCCACCGCAGCGAGTATGCTATCGGTGTCGGTCATGTCGATGCGGATCGGCACGCTAACGCCGCCAGCGAAATCGATCTCCCGCGCGAGTTCCTCGAGGCGGCCCACCCGGCGACCTGTGATCGCGACCTTCGCACCGGCCGCGGCGAGCACACGGGCAAAACGCCGGCCTAGGCCGGACGTGCAGCCCGTCACCAAGGCTACCTGGCCGGACAGGTCGATAGAAAAGTTTGGTATCGGAAAATCGGACATGCTGTGTTCTCCTCTCTAGTGCTGGTCAAAGTCATCACGCTTTGTAATTGTTGGTATGTGCGTATGTGCGAAGCTGTTCAAAACTTGCCATAGGCTCCGGATGCCACTTCCCGTCGGCATAAGACACCGCATTATATTTTTCCTCGTGAGCATAATTCTCATTTCTCTCCGTAAAAAGATAGGACTCTTTATGGGAATGATTCCGGCGTCCTGGGCAATCTTTTTCCAATGGTACCTCGTATATATCATTTTCGGCTATAAAGAGCCTACCGGTGTTTGGTGGTATCACCATTTAGAGTTAGAATTCTGCGAATTTTTTGGTGATTACCGAGTGAAGAATAGTACGGGTTGTCTGAATCAGAAAATCAATAGTACAGGAAGTACTGTTAAACGTCAAGATATTCAATGGATATCCCAATCGCTGCAGCAATTTTTTCAAGGGTAGCGCGACGCGGTCTCGCGTTGAGCTTTTCTAATTTTGCGACGGCGGCTTGACTCACACCAATACGGGCGGCAAGCTCTCTTTGCGTAATTCCGATGTGCTCACGCCATGCCCGGATCATAGGTGTTGCCCGTAGAAGATGTGCTTCGACAACCGCTTGAGGTATACCAGTGGAGCGGATCTTGTCGCCATCCAGCAAGGGACGGATACGCTTGAATTCGTCCCAGGGAACCAGCACAAAAGCCGGATTGCCTTGATAATCTATAGTTTGATAATCAATATGTGTTTTCATCTCGCTTTTTGACCTCTTCTATACTGATGATACTGATTTCTTCAAACACATCGAAGAGTATCAGCCAACTTCCCACACGCAGTCGATATGTTCGCTCGTGATTGGCTAACCGCTTGACATTGGAACACGCTGGGAATTTGGATAAACCACGTGACGCCGTCAGAATGCGCCCCTGAATGTTGCGTTCCCCAATCTTCTTAAGTTGCTTAAATGCCCTTGGCTGCCAAAGGTTGGATGATTGTCAACATCTCTCGATACTCACTTTCAGGAAGTTGTCCGCAGCCTCGCTCATACGAAAAATTTCCCTCCCCAAATTGCACCTTTCAACCCGAAATCAACGGCCCCATGCTACTTCTTCCTATAAACATTCAACCCGATCTTTGCCTCCTCATGCCCATCAATGGTGACATTTCCTTCTGTCGATGCAATGATGATGGTCTTCCCTGATGATGACGGGCCAAAGTCTTTCGTCAAATCAACTTTAATGGTCAGGATGTTGCCTTCAACTTTCATCTCTATGTTCTTCATGGTTATTCTCTCATATAACTAACGGGTAAGGACGTCATCGGTATGACGGATAACATCCGCAATCCAGGCGTTCAAACTCTTTCCCGACGCATTGGCCAAAGTTGCCGCCTTGTCGTACAACTCCTGGGAAAGGCGAAGGTTTAATCTGCCGGATGTTTTCCGGTAGGGGGAAACCCCTTCCTCGGCGCACATATCAAGAAAGACCTTCAAGGAAGTTTCCCCTTCGCGGCGCAATCCATCGATATCGGTTGAGTAAAAATCGGCGCCGCCGTTCAACCCCACAAACTCACCCCGGAACATATTGATCTCGGGGTCGAAGGCGATAACAGCCTTTACACCGTTGATCTCCATAACGTTCATCATGACTTCACTCCATTCTTTTCAAACCATTTGCGAATACTCGCTACTGCTCCTTTGTCGACATCGGGCGACGGGTGGGGACGATGAAAAACCCTTCGTTCCCCAAACAGCCGGACACCGACACGCGATCCTTCCCGTTCCGTCACCTCCGCACCCAACTCGCGGAACAACGCTTCAATATCGAGCCATTTCACCTTTGCGCTGGGGGGATGTGCAAAGATCAGTTCAAGGGTTTTGCGGTGCTTGCGCGTCATGGCTGAATGGTGCCAAATTATGGCGTCGTTGTCAAGGGAGAAGTTTTTTGCGAATCGCCTTCTTCTTGACTTGCCGCGGCCGTTTTCCTATACTCGCGCCGGTTCAAAAAATCCCGAAAGTCCGGATCGACGCCCATGCCCGTTGTCACACTGGCCATAGCCCCCTCGGGGCAGGTTGTTTTCCTGCCCGACGGCGGGGACGGCCCAGCCCTTCCCGATGAGGTCGCCGCACGGATCGGAGAGGCCTTCCACGAGGGAACCGCCGCCGGACTCCTCCATCTCGCCACCGCGGAACTGGCCACGCCCCTCCCGCCTGCATTCGCCTTCTGGCGCGACTTTAGTTTCCGGCTCATATCCATCAGCATGTCCGTGATCTCCTGAAGGGAGTCATCAAGGTGAAGGAGCAGCGTTACCTTCTGCTTGAGAATCATATCCTTTCCCCTCGGAAACCTTGCGGCGATACCAGAAATAATCGTTCGTTCCCTTGGCGATCTTTTCAAAGGAAACAGGCTTCTTTTCCGCTACGGCAAGGACACGTTTCGTTCTTTTTTCCCCCCCGTACCGATAGGTCTTCTCCATAGTGGCCGGCTCCTGCAACCAGCAGAGGGCTAATTCACGCTGTCGATAAATAAATATTTACTTCACCCCCAGAACTTTGTCCAAAATTCCCCGTCCAAAAAAACCCCCATCAGCTTAAAATAAAAATTCGGCGTGTGCCTTTTCATCGCCCAATACATTTTCGCATCCGGTTTGGTGACGACATACAACCGGTTTCTTTTGATTGAACGTATAATATGACGGCTGACTCCTTCGGCTGTTCCTAACGCCAGCCTGAAAAAAGCATTCGCCCGTTCAAGCTGCTTCTTATCAGAGCCGCGTCCGTATCTCTTCCGCTCCCTTAATCATTGCGTCGATGACCTCCTTCACGCTGTTGAGCTCGGTGATCAGTCCTATCACTTGTCCCATAGCCAATAAACCGGAGTCGAGGTCGCCCTCGTTCCAGGATTTCCTGGCCCGCTCACCCACGATGTAGTCCTTCAATTCGTCGAGTCCAGCGCCTTGTTCCTCCAATGTTCGAACCTTCTCCGCCATTTCGTTCTTCAGGACCCTTTCTCCGATGCCAAGGAAGGCTTTTACAATCATTGTATCTGAGGCCCTCGCCTTAAGAATGGCCTCCTTTATCTTGGGGTGAACAGGGCTTTCCTTGCAGGCAATGAACCGGGTGCCTATAATCACTCCCTCAGCCCCCAAGGCGAGGGCGGCTACGAAACCCCGTGCATCGCCGATTCCCCCGCCTGCCAATACTGGAATGCTCAACGCGTCAACCACCTGAGGCACTTGAATGAACGTGGTCAACCCATCCATCGGTGGCGCTCCTCCTGCCTCGTAGCCGATTATGGCGACAGCATCCGCCCCTCTTCGCTCCGCCGTTATCGCGTGCCTTGCGTAGGCACACTTGTGAATTATCTTGGCAGTGCCGGCCTCCTTGATGCGTCCATAGAACTCGATTGTGTCAGGCCCGGCAAGCTCGATGGCGGCAGCCCCTTCCTCGACTGCGGCGTCCACCAACGCACCCCTGTCCAGAGGTCTGAAACTGGGCATCAAAGTCACATTTACCCCGAAGGGCTTGTCGGTCAGGCTTCTCAATATGCCGATGGCGGCCTTTAGTTCATCGGGAGATGGGTAATTGCCAGCGGCGATTATGCCCAGGCCCCCGGCATCGGAGACTGCAGCCGCCAACTCCGCTGTACCTGCGAACATCATCCCGCCCATGACGATGGGGTATTTGATGCCCAGCATCCGGGTGATTCTCGTGTCGAACATTAACTTGCGCCTCCTCCTGATAGGATGTTGAACTTCGCTCTTGTGAATGGAAAAAGGATGACGACCATATGCGTTAGGCAGTCAGTGGTTCGAGCCGATCATCTCCACGAAAGCCTGAACCCGGGTTCTCAGAGGAGCGAGAGCGATCTTCGTATATTCGTGCTCCAGGAACAAGGACGGCAGTCCCAGGCCCTCGATATAGTCCTTCACCGCCGGAACTTCATACCCGTGGGTATCGCAGTACTTCATGGATTGGAGTATGACCCCGTCGACATTCCATTCCCTGGCGTACTGCTTGAGGTAACCAAACCTGTTCTCCAGGTCTGCCCGGTATGACTCCCCGGCATCCCTGAAGGTACGAGGACACTTGATTTCCATCAGATAGCGATTCACCAGCCCGTCGAGGGGGTCTGCGGCAGTCTCCACATCCGGCCAGTAGAACCTCGTACCAACACAGGTGTCATCCATGACCACACTCGCTCCCACGCTTTCGATCGCTTCTATGAGGGCCGCGTTATCTATGGGGCTGCCCCAGATCAGCAGTCTCGCTGCCTGTCGCCGGGAACCGTACTTCCGTTGCCGGACTTCGGCTATCGTCTCTTTCAGCAGTTCTATGCCCTCCTCGGGAGGGATACTCATGAGGGCCTTCAATACCTGAAGGACCTCACTGCCCGAAATGAGCGGCGGATCTTCCCGCCTCAGAGAATACATTTCCCTCACGAGCGACCTCAACTCATTGTGAGTCGCAATCTCTCTCGCGAGGCGCTCGTGAGTGATTTCCCTGCCGCCGAAATCCTCCAGATGGTTCTTGAGACCGCTCATCATCTGCCTGAAGAACGTGAGGTCAACGATATCACCCTCTATTATCAGCGACGGCACCTTGAGGTTCTGCAGCAGGACGTCGCTCGCGTGCATGAGGAGGGAAGTGGCAGCGCGGCAGGATATTAGAGGGTGGAGCACAACGCCATCGCAATCGACCACAAATCACGGGAATGCATGGGACATGGTATCGCCTTGCGCATCTCGAGCGCCTCCCACCACACCCGCTGCACCTTCTCCATGTTATCGACCATCTCGCAGAGCTTGTCCCAGTCCATCTTCTTCTTCAAGAGTCCTTCAAGGAAAGTCACGAAATCCCTCAGTTCGGCGACGACGTAGCGCATGGTGCTGTCGTATGTTCTCTCTCTCTTGGTTCCCCCATACCCGGGTGTGGGCATCTCCAAGATCCAGATGGGAACTTCGAGATAGCGTCGCAGGGCCTGAAACCACTTGTACCTCGCATCACAGGCCATGCCGGAGCCGACGAGCAGCATCGGCTTCGGCATGCCGCCCATCGGCGCTTCCGGGGGAATGTCTCCGAGTTCTACCATCCTCGCCGTGTAGCCGATACAGTTCCGGGCGTAACCGCACATGTGGGTCGGGAACCCCTCGGCCTCGCAGCGGCTGAGAAATCCTGGCGCTACTCCCATTGCGGCACAGACCGCCCCGTAGTTTTCGGGGAACACTTGTATTACGCCCATGGCCCTGAGGATCGCATCGCCCTCCAGCCAGTTGCCCATGCACCAGGCAACCGGTTCCCCAGACTGGGCGGCCCGGAGGCCCTCTTCATACATCTTGTCCACCATGGGCCGCAGCACCTTCCTCGCCTCGAGCCTCCGTATCGCTCTTGCTGGATTTTCCTCGGCAGCCATTGCTCGAGCCTCCTCAAGTAGATCGCTTGTTTGCCTCGCATTCATTGATGGGGCCGGACGATGCATCCGGCCCCCCATAAGCTTTTACACCTGATCCGTTTATTTCCCTTTCTTCTCCCGGTACTCGAAGATGTTCTCGGCCCAGGAGGGGTGCGCCATTGCCATGTACCCCGGCCCAATCCGCTCCCAGGTCAGGTCCAGGATCTCTTTGGTCTTTTCCGTGAGGTCATCCCAGGGAATATTGCCGACCATCATCACCGTGAGTCCCTGCACCCATATCTCCTGAAGCGGATCCGGGTCGATGAACACCTCGACGAAGGCGGGCTTGTTTGCCTTCCTGACATAGTCAAAGGCCCTCTTCAGGGCAGGCTTCATCTCCCCATCCCGCTCAACGAGCTCCGTGTGGATGCCGAATTGTTTGAACATGAGATCGTAGCGGATGTTGGGAAGGGTGGCGCTGGTGTCCTTCAGCCAATCCCCCGTCGGCTGGTGCGACGCAGGCAGGAAGTGCTGATACCCCGTCGCCACGTAGCTGTTGTTCTCATGGAGGAAGACGCACGGGATGTCCCACCTGACGCAGGTTTCGATGTCCATTCCGCCGGCGCCGACTGCGCCGTCACCCATGATGGCGATGATCGGCTTATCCCGGTTGTTGAGCAGACCGAAGGCCAGGGCATGGCCCGGGGAGTGGCCGAAGCCGATGGTATCGCTCGCATCCAGGACGGAAGGAGCGAACTTCACCATCTGCCAGTCGGTGAAGTAGGAGGCTGCCGTGAACCCGTCGATGATGGCGTAGACCTCGTCGTTCAACTCGTCCCGCAGGAACTCCGACACGAGCTTGCCCGCAAGATCCGGATGGAGTGGCATCTTTCCTTCCATGGCCTTCGTTCGCGCGACGACCTTTTTGTAATAACTTTCTTTGGCTTCGACTACCTCGTGACGCCAGGCATTCCACTTTTGCGGCGGCGCCTTGATGCCGTTCGCCTGGCACCATTCGATCATCTGCCTCAGAACAAGCTTCATGTGGCCCAGGACCTCGAACTGCGTGGCCATGCCCGTGCAGGTGTATTCCGGGCAGGTCTGGATCTGAAGGTGCATCGCGTCTGAACTCCAGAAAGGAGGCGCACCGAAATTCTCCAGGTAGCCGATGCGCAGTCCGAGCACCATGGTGCGGTCGGAACGCCTGAGCACCCGTCCCCTGGCCCGGCCATAGCAGTTCAGCGGGTCATACTCGGAGATAGCCCCCCTCAAGGTCCTTCGGGTATGGGCAGGAATGCCCGTGAGCCGGACAAACTCCTGGAGCTCGGGAATGGCCTGATCCGTGACCACGCAATCGCCGGCCACGATGACCGGTCGCTCCGCCGCCATGAACCACTCCATGGCCTTGTCCAGCAGTTGGGGATCAGCCGGACGCTTCGGGATTTCACTCCGTCCGAACCAGGTCAGGGGGTGAAAGCCAAGGAGGTAGTTCATCCTGGGTCCGTGGCGGTAAGCCTCATAAGCAACCTCCCCGGCGTATTCCAGGACCACCGGGCCGGTAGGGGGCGTGATGCAGGACCGAACGGCCCTCTTGAATTCAAAGGGCATCGTTGAAAAGTTGACCATGCGATACGCATATTTACTTATGTTGTCGTAGATCCGGTAGGCCCGGCTGATGCCCTGGCCGGTGATCAGATTGTCGTCGATCGAGGAGCTCGTGTAAGCCAGAAAGAGGGCCGGTGCAGCGGCGCTCAGACCCTGAACGGCGCCTGAAGTTGCATTGGTGGTTGCGGTTCCCGGGCCGATGTACGCGACCCCCGGCCTGCCGGTGAGCCTCGCCCATCCCTCGGCGGCGAAAGTCGCCGTATCCTCCCGGCGCACATGAACGCGTTTGATCCCGTGCTTCTGCATCTCCAGCTCGGCCTGCAGGGTGGCGCCCGAAAGAAGGCCGAACACATACTCGACGCCCTCCGCCTTGAGCATCTCGGCGGTCATCGTGTGGACATTGACGTCCTCCGCCAGCCAAGCCTGGACAGCCTCATCGGGAGCGGCGAGCTCGCTCAGCTCGGCCCCCGGTTTCATCATTTCAAGAATCATTTTTTCTTCGGCCATAATATCCTCCTTCGTTTGAAAGATTCAAAGCCCTAAAACGGAAACTTCTCCGACGACGCGTCTTCGCACGCTACAAACAAGACGGCACGGGAGAACTCCGCCCCTCAGAATCCGGCGCCCGCCGCCGAAATCCCTATAATTAACCCATCGGTCCCACCCCCTTTCCGTCCCGGAGTGTGTAATCGTTTCCGTCCTTTTCCGGCGAACCGGATCGCGAACCGCCCCGGCTAATGGGCGCGCTTTGCCTTCCAGGTGTCCACCGTTTCCAGAAACGCGTTGAGCTTTGCCCGTACTTGGACTTCGGAGAAGCTGCGGACGTCGCTCATATCGGCCTCCAGATTGAGCACCGGCACCCCTACGTGTTCATTGAGCAGCCGCCTCTGGTGGAGAAGGGTCGTGTTGGCGCGGCAGGTAGTAGCCATCAGAGTGATGACGCCGTGGATGTCATACTCGGCGATGAACTTCGTCACCCGTTCAATGGCATTTTGTCGCCTCATCTGGCCGCTGACGAACCATACCCCTTCATAGGCCTTCTTGGCGATGGCGTAGAGGGGATTTGACAAATCCGGCTCCTCCGGCATGTCCCCGGCATCGTAGGTGCTGTCCATGGTGGACACCCCTTTCTCCTGGAGGTAGTTGAAGATGCCCAGATAGTACCAGGGCGGCAGCCCCATCCAGAAAATCCGGTACTTCTCCTCGCCGGGAACCGCGCCGATTCCGTTATCGGCCATGTACTTCACCTCGTCATAGAAGCTCTGGTAGTAGTCGACGCACTGCTGGGTGCCTTTGAAGTGGAGGTTGGGGAAGCACACGGCAAAGGAATCCTGAGAGGGGATGGGGTTGGGGTGGCACTTCTTCATCGCCGCCGTGTCGTGGAAAAGCTTATGAGACTTCATCCACAGTGCAACATGCTCTGCGAGCTTGGCCTCGTCGTACTTCCGGCCCGTCGTCTTCTCCAGGAACGCGACCAGTTCCTTGAGACGCTTGTACGTATTGTCCACGCAGCGTTTCACCACCACCGGGTCCCCGGCGCGCCACCAGGAAAGGTCGCGCTGATCGTAAACGAACGTGGGCATGTCGACGTAGCGCCTTGCGGCTTGAGGATACTTGTAGCGGCCATCGCAGAAGAGGGTCGGGGCAATGATCATGTCGATCTGGCCCATGCCGCCGTAAGGCGCCTCGTCGGGTACTTTTCCATCCCGGCCGGCCCGGGAGAGATAGCCGATGCCCACCTTGAGATAGGAGCAGAGATCCATCGAGAATCCGTCTCCCTCGGCGACGCCGCAGAAGTAGCCCGAAACCTGTTTTGCCGCGCACAGGGGACCATAATTCTCCGCCAGTGACGACCATACGCCGAAGGCCCGGAAGATCTCGTCCGGTGTCCCGAGCATGGAGAGGGCGACGAACTCCCCGTAATCATGGGCATGGTTGATCCGGTCATAATACCACTTCCGCCACTGCCGCACCGCGGCGGCGGCCTTGGTGTTCTTCACCGAGGGTCTCATACCCTCCTGTCCTTTTGCATCTGTTACATCTGCCATGATCGATCCCTCCTTTCCCTCTCATTCAAGCATCTCCACGAAAGCCTCGACCCTGTTGCGGACCGGCGCCAGGGCCAGGGTGGAATAGTCATGTTCGAGATGCAGCACGGGCAACCCGTTTTCCTCCAGGTAGTCTCTGAGGTCAGGCACATCCCATTCCTCGGCGTCGCAATACTTCATCACATAGATTATGGCGCCGTCGGCACTCCAGTCTCTGGCCAGCTCCTTGATCTCACCAAACCGTGCCTCCAACTCTTCCTTGCGGGTGCTTCCCGCCGAACCCCGGTAAGTCTGGGAACAGAGGATGTCCTTGAGATAACGCCGAGAGAGTGCTTTGATGGGATTGCCGTTGCTGCCTACGTCTTTCCAAAAAAAGCGGGTGCCGATGCAGAGACTGTCGATGACCACGTTCGCCCCGCAATCCTCGATCATGCTGATGAAGGATGAATCATCCAGTTCGTTTCCTGTCATGAGGATTCTCGTGCGGCGCTTAGGGGGACCATCCCGGCGGCCCTGGATCTCGTCGATGAGATCGGCAAGCAACGCGTTTGCCTCTGCTACAGGCAGGCTCATAACCGCTACCAGGACCTGGAGCACCTCCGACCCGGAAATGAGCGGCGGATCGGACTT
>Ga0315276_10006217_pt1 | contig 11037 bp, 11 predicted proteins | sample YL17G05_0_MG_FD_204542 | JGI IMG/M metagenome (GOLD analysis project Ga0315276, IMG submission 204542) | Sediment microbial communities from Yellowstone Lake, YNP, Wyoming, USA - YL17G05_0 | ecosystem: Environmental > Aquatic > Freshwater > Lake > Sediment | place: USA: Wyoming | collected... | reverse complement strand
ATAAAACCTTGCTTAAATGAATGCCCCAAAATAGCAGATAATATAAGTCCAGATACTTTGGTAACAATAAAATCAATGTTTTTAATATATTCTTAATTAAAATTTTTTAAATCTTGACAAAGTGAAGGTCCGACAGTTAAATTAGGTAGAAAGGGCAAATTAGGAGATTAGAATATGGATATTCAGAACAAGGGAGTAAGTATGGACACAGCAAAGGAACTCTATACGACAGGTGAGGCCGCAGACATTTGTAACCTCAGTCAGCAGACAATTATTCGCTGTTTTGACTCCGGCAGACTTCGCGGTTTTCGAATTCCGGGTTCGAAGTTTCGCAAAATCCCGCGCGACAGTCTGCTGAAGTTTATGAAAGATAACAGCATCCCTATGCAGAATCTGCGGTCAGGCAGGAAGCGTCTGCTTATTGTGGATGATGACGCTGAGATTGTGGAAATGATGATGGATGTCCTTAATCGCGACGGCAGATTTGAGGTCAAGACCGCATCAACAGGTTATGACGCCGGTATTATGACGCAAAGGTTTCGGCCTGACCTTATTCTGCTGGACTATATGCTGCCAGACGTAAACGGTAATATCGTATGCAAGACAATCAGGGAAAACCCGGAATTTACAAATACAAGGATAATAATAATCAGCGGCGTAATAAATCAGACCGAGATAGACGAACTGCTCAAATCAGGAGCGGAGGCTTTTATGAAAAAGCCGTTCAACATTACCGAGCTTATTGATAAAATCGCTGCTGTGCTTGAAATTTAACTTATACATCGGAGGAAGAAGCACGGTTAATGACGCAGCCTGCGGCAAATATTTCTGCACAGAGGACAAAGCTGCCGGTATATCAGCTGAATTGTTTAACCGCACATCCGGCTTGTGTTGCGCGGTGCGCCGGCCGTTTGTCCCAGGCCGGTTCTTATGATGATATATCCATTTTCCCAGAATCCGACCCTGCCATCGCCCTTGCCGTAATCAGCCTTTGCAGACAAAAAAACATATCAGTGGATTTTAAAAAACTCGACTTTTCAGCGATATTGAAGCGACTGCCAAAAACCGAGCTTCTCAAAACTATACTTACACTGAAAGTTTACAATACAGAGGATACAAACTTTCTGTCTTTGATAGCTTCTTTTGTCCGCCGCAGCGGCACAAGGGCTTTTGTCGCAAAACTTATTGCACAAAAGGCGCATCTTTCCAGCACATCTGAGGCATTTGCCGCTGCCCTTTTTGCCGACACCGGCCTGTTTGCCCTCGCACAGCTTTTCAGCAAGAGCCTTTTAATGTTTTGCCAGGAAGCCAAAGAGCAAAAAGTATCTCTGGCGAGTCTTGAAAAGGAACATCTCGGCATAACGGACAACGTTCTTTCACAAATGCTTTTGGAAAAGTGGCAGTTCGGTTCTTCCATCGCTGATGCTGCCTGGTTGTACAAAACAGATGCAAGTATTTTAATAGATAAATTGCCTAACGGTCAAACTGTTTCGATTGTCCGTCTTGCTGATATACTGGCCGGTTCAGACTTCGACGAGCTCAGTCGAGCCGAATATCCACAGGACATCGACGATTTGAAACAACGGTTGTCTTTAACAGATTCTGATATAAATGAAATCAGGGAAAAGACGCAAAACTTCGCAGGGCAAATCAACGAACTGTTCGGTCTTGAAATTGAAAATCCCGGACAGTTTTATTCTGAAACCATAAAGCAGGTATATTTAAATCAGTTGACCGTCCTGCGCAGTGAGGACGTGTTTTCGCAATTTATGCAGAAATTTACCGCTGCCCTGAATCCGCAACTTTCTCCAATCGGTATTGCGGAAATTTCAGCAAAGATAATTTCCGAATGTTTTCTTGCTCAAAGCATTTGTGTTTTCACAACCGACCCCTGCCAGGCCGACGCACTATTGGCTTCGGTAATCGATGGCTGTTCTGCAAGGTCATTGCTGATAAATTGCCCCCCGAGGTTTTCAATATCACAGGCAGAAGCCCAGGACCTGCTGCCGTGGCTTTATGAACAAACAGGCATAAAGAGTGAAAAAAGCTACTTTATTCCGATTAGAAACGAGCAGCAGACAATTGCCGGCATTATTCTTTGCGGCCCTATGCCCGATGAAAACTTATTCGAACAAATAACTGCTGTGCTTGGCAGGGTATTTGCTCTGAGCGGCAGAAGCGAACGCGAAAAATCAATTGCCCAGTTAGCAGTAGAGTGCCTGACTCAATCCAAACCGCAGGCCCCTGCTGTCCAGCAGGTTTTGTCAAAAGATACCCTTGCTGAAACGGCCGCCGAGCTCGCAGCCGGCGCCGCACACGAATTGAACAACCCGCTCGCGGTAATATCCGGCAGAGCTCAACTGCTTGTGCAAAGCGAAACTGACGAAACGAAAAAATTCATCTTAAACCAAATCGTAGAGAAGGCCGGCGAAGTTCACGAAATAGTCGGTCAGCTTATGAGTTATGCAAGGCCCGCCCCGCCGCAGATTCGAACTGTCTCGCCGTTTGTTGTTATTAACAATTGCCTTGAAAAGGTAAATGCCCGTTATCATTCAGAACCGCTCGATATCAATCTTGAAAACATCGAATCGCTGGGCGATATTGAAGTTGATGCCGAACAGGTCGCCGAAGCGATTGCCCAGATAATTTATAATGCCCTTGAGTCTTATGAAAGCGGCAACGGCCCGGTACAGATTACCGGCAGCCAACAACCACAGGGTGGTTTCGTTGAAATCTGTATAAAAGACCAGGGCTGCGGTATGAGCGCCGAAAGTCTCCAAAAGGCCGCTCAGCCGTTCTTTTGTGACAAGCCTGCCGGCAGACAAAGGGGCATGGGGCTGTCGCTTGCCGCAAGTTTCCTGAAGAACAACGGCTGCTCTATTAAGATAGAAAGTCAGCTCGATAAAGGCACAACAGTAACCATAAATCTGCCGTGTGCCGACAAGTCCGAAAATTCCTGACAATCATAATTTAATTTCCTACAAACCCGCAATTACAGCCTCTATCAGCCGCCAGCAGTATTTTTATAGGACCAAAACGTTAAAAAACTGAACTTTCGGGCCTGGTTAAACCGCTGTTTCCCTTATGTCGAAATTCAAAATGAAGACAGTATAGATTTATGGAGATACACCTTGAAGGAAGAAAGAAATTTAAAATTACGTCAGCTTGTCAGGAAGCTGAACAATATCAGAAGGATTCAGAAGCAGAAAATTGATATCCTCTGCAATGATATCATAGCTGCGCACGGAACTTTTATAAACCATCTAAAGGGTTTCCGGTTTGCAGCAGATTTTTACGAGAATCTGCTGGGCGCAGCAAACCTTGATTCCCTTGCCGCCTCGGCAGGTGAATTTCTTGCTGAAAATTTAGCTGATTGCAGTATCGTAATAATTTTTACAACTCCCGATGCGCCGCAGATTCATTTTTATTCGAAAGACCCCCGGCTTGGGGACATCCCCTCTCATATTGGTCCGGACCTGACGGCGAAAATGGTTGAATCCGTCTGTCAGAGCAGTCAAATCTGCTGTGCTGACGATTTGTGCAGGATGGGCTTTTTTGCAGGTCCTGCCGTTTTAAAAAGAATTTCGCTGGCGGTAATCGGCTTTAACAATACAGGGCCGGCTCTGGGTATGATTTTACTTTACCGCTGTGCGGACAAACCTTTTTGCGATTCGGAATTGTCTGCTGTTTCATCTGTTGTCGAAGGACTTGCAAAAGCCGTAAAAGCCCTGCAGAGTGCAAACCGCTGCGACAGCATCGCTTAACCGACAATGAATTTCCCATTTTCGTAAATAATCTCGCCGTCCGCAAGGATTTGGCCGTCATTCATATCTGCAAGCAAATCCCAGTGTATTGCCGATTCGTTTTTTCCACCCGTTTCCGGATATGCCGCTCCGAGAGCCATGTGGATTGTGCCGCCCATTTTTTCGTCAAACAGCATATTCTTCGTAAATTTATTGATTCTATAATTGTTGCCGATGGCCGCCTCTCCAAATCTCTTTGCTCCCGGTATTTCGAGAATCTTGTTCAGAAGTTCCTCACTCTTTGCTGCACCAGCCTTTACAACCTCGCCGTTTTTAACCTCAAGTATTATATCTTCTATTTCCTGCCCCATATAAATTCCTGGATATGAGAATCGAACCTTGCCGTTTACGGAATCTTCAACCGGAGCGGTAAAAACTTCTCCGCTTGGCATATTGTGTTTGCCTGATGAGTTAATCCACTTTTTGCCACTGGTGTTGAATCTGACATCAACATTGCTGCCCTTAAAATGTATTTGGTTTCTACTATTCAGCAAATCCACTATCTTTTGCTGGTCTTTTTCCAGTTTCTTCCAGCGGTCAATCGGGATACTTTCATATAAAAAACAGGCGTTATAGACAAAATCGCCGTACTCGGCAAGGCTCATCCCGCATTCCTGTGCCTCAGCACTTGTCGGAAAGACGCACAAAGTCCATCGAAGCTCATCCGCAGCAGCTCTATTCATAAAGATTTTGTTCAAATCCGCTCTTGCGGCGTTGGCTTTTTGTTTTTTAGACGGGTCAACATTTTGCAATTCCTTGACATTGAACGGCGCGATTATATTAAGAATTGCATTATAGTTTTCATAGACATACCTGCTCAGCGGCGAAACATACTGAAGCTGCTTATCAGAAGCACCGTCATAAAATATTTTTTCAGTTCCGTTAAGCGATATTCTGAATTCCGGATAAGCCCCTGCCGCCAGCGCCTGTGCATAAACTTCCTTTAAGAGTTCCTCAGCCAGATATGTAGATTGGATAAGGAGTTTGTCGCCGGCTTTCAGCCCAAGCGAATACTCAACCAGCAGTTTTGCATACTTTTTAATAATATCGTTTGTCGCCATAAGATTTTATCCTTGCAAAAAGTCCTGTTTTACAGAGAATATAGCGTCTAAAAGGATTTATTTCAATATGGTAGAAACTTTTACACATTCGTTTGGCACTGCCTTTGAGGCAATATTTCAGATTTTGCTCATTTCGGTGGCCGCCGGCATACTCATCAGGAGAAATATCCTGACTCAGGAGCATCTTAAGGCTCTTTCGGCAATAGGCATTCGTGTTCTTCTGCCCTGCCTGATATTCTCAAACATTATTAAAAATTTCAATCCGGGTCAGCTCAAATTCTGGCCGTTGATTCCCCTTGCGGCGATTTTGATGGTCGGTTTGGGTTTGCTCGTTTCCGCGTTATTATTTTGGCCGAACCTGAAGGACAAAAAATATCTTCTTGCCCCTGCCGCTTTGCAGAACGGCGGTTACCTTATTCTGCCGCTTGGCAAAATGCTTTATCCGCAACAGTTCGACGAATTTGCGATGTATTGTTTTCTTTATCTTCTCGGCTTAAGTCCTCTTTTATGGTCTTTGGGCAAATATCTTGTAAGCCCCACCGAAGGCGAAAAGCCGACTTTGCGTGAGCTTTTTAGTCCCCCTTTTTATGCGAACATCATTTCCATTTTAATAGTGCTGCTGCACTTAAAGTTCATTGTTCCTTCGGTCATATTGGAGCCGATTGACCTTGTGGGCACTGCCGCCGTTCCCGTCGCTACATTTGTCCTTGGCGCGGTGCTTGGCAGTATTCCGCTCAATATAAAGGCTTATTTTACCAATGCCGTCAAGGTCTTATCAGTTCGGCTGATTGTTGTGCCCCTGGCTACGATTATTATTTTGCGATTGATGAACATCCACACCGCTTATCCGCTGCTATGCAGTCTTCTTGTTTTGCAGTCCTCATCATCGCCTGCTACATCGCTTATTATTCTGGTGAAGCACTATGGCGGCAAGGAGGAGGAGCTCGGCTCGATTCTGTTTTTGTCTTATATCCTCTGTATTATCACTATCCCCTTCTGGCTCGCCGTCTGGACAGCGATTACGGTTTAGAATTGAACCACGAATGAATCCCGCACCTTCTGAATATTCAGCGTATCACGTATATCTTTGAAAAATCGAAAGAATAATAGCTTGTATATTGGCTATACCAACGAAAAAAATGAACAAAAAGAAGGTGCGGGATGAACACGAATTGACACAAATTTAAAAATACCTGTCCTGAGAGAAATCGAAGGATTTAACCCACCGGCATGTTTCACTATATTTAAGCTGCCGGCAAATCAAGGAAGTATCCTCTATTTTTTCTTTCGCAGCTGCTGGGCGTCGAGCCTGTCTTTTTCTCTGCCGGTGGATTCTTTGTTCTTTATCAAGTCCTGCTTTGAAATGAATGGTACTTTCAATTCCTCAATCATAATTTCCTGCCTTGCAGCCCAGGCCTGCTGAAAATCAACGCCATTGATTTTCGTTATAACGTCAATCCTGCGAGGCGCAACACCTATCTGGAAAATAACACCCTGCTCACAAAATGTTTTTTCATTTATCTGTTCCATCGGTGCTCCAAACTGAGCCAGGGATTGATATATTTTTTCGGAATTTTCAGGCGATGCCATCACCCATAAATCAATATCTCCGGTCGCTCGCGGATAACCATAAGCGCCCAATGCATAAGCGCCGACAACGAGAAATTGCACTTTATTGTCTAATAAGATTTGTAATATGTCTTTGTAATCTTTGTTCAACATCTATACCCGGCATCAATGACCATATTTCGCAGGTTAATTCCCATACAAAATCAACAAGTTTTTCCGGCGGCAAAGCGGAAAAATCATCATCTTCAAGCCCCATTTTGCTAAGTTTAGCCAGCTTACGATTAACTCTCATTTTGGATTATCTCACATTTGTTTTTAATTACTTTCCTGATATACAGCAATTTTACCATCGTAACGTATCTGCTACAAGACAATTTTTGTCGAATTAAAAGAAAAACCGCCGGTAAAACCGGTAGTTAAATATTTTTTAATTCGTGTTCATTTTTATCCGCCTCTGGCGGACGTGGTTAATATTTCTCCGGCCATACTGGATTAAATCTTGTTCTTGTTCTTTCGCCGACAATCATTTTTTCAGCTTCGCTTCGCCATTTGTTGTAATGAGCGGTCTGTTTGTGCTGTGCGACACCGCTTTCGTCAAGATAAGCTTCAACAAGAACAAACCGGGTCGGGTCATCTGACTGCTGAAGAACGTCGAAGCGTTTTATGAGCGGCTCTTTTACACTGTTTTGCGCATTCTCCAGGCACGCTTTTTTAAACGCTTCAATACATTCCGGCTTTACCTGAACATATATATGGACTACAAACATTTTTTATTACCTCATTTTTTTTCTACAGATTTTATATCACAAAATGGTATAATAAAAAAGTTATTTTAAAAAGCAAAGTAACAGGAGTAAAAAAATGTCTTATCTCGACAAAAAGTTCAGTTTAAGCGGTAAAACAGCGATTATAACCGGCGGCGGCGGAACGCTTTGCAGCACCATCGCAGAGGGCTTTGCCTGCAGCGGCGCAAACGTAATATTGTGGGATATAAATCCAACGGCTATGAAGGCAAAGGCAGAGCTTATAGCAAAAGCCTGCGGCGATAAACAGAAGGTCTCTTTCGTTGAAGTAAATCTGATGGAGGAGGATTCGATTGTCAAGGCTCTGGAAAAATCGGTTAAAATTTACGGTTCGGTAGAGATACTTTTAAACGGTGCCGGCGGCAATCGCGGCAAAGGACCGCTTGTTGACGTAAAAATGGAGGATTTCGATTTTGTCCTGAAACTCAATCTTCTTGCAGGCTGTATCCTGCCGACCAAGCACGTGGCAAAGTACTGGATAGACAACAAAATCAAGGGCAGTATTATCAACATTGCTTCAATGGCAGGCTTCAATCCCCTTTCAGGGATATGGGCATACTCATCGGCTAAGGCAGCCGTTATGAATCAGACGATGGGTCACGCAAAGGAACTGGCAAAGTACGGCATAAGGGTCAATGCGATTGCGCCGGGCTTTTTCATTGCCGAGCAGAACAAGAAACTTTTGTTAAATGACGATGGTACTCCGACCGAAAGAGGAAAGTCTGTCCTTGCAAAAACGCCTATGGGCGGGTTTGGTCAGCCGGAATATCTGACGGGTGCGACGATATTTCTCGCTTCTGACGCTGCCGAATTTGTTACCGGCATTACACTGCCGATAGACGGCGGCTACCTGTGCGATAATATATAACTCAGAAAATATTCAATACTGTTATATCATACAAATCAAAGGGCCTGTTCAGAAATCTGAACTGGCCCTTTGATAACAACTGAGAATCCAAAACCGGCGAACAAAAATCACTTATCAGCCGTAACAAATCATAAAAAAAGCGACCCCGCCTCGAATGAGGCAGGGTCGCATAACAAACTCTAATAAAGAGTTCACAACTTCATAGCATTAGCTATTTGGGCACGGTTGTCCGATGAGGCGTGTAGATAACGCCATCAGATACTTGATTCCCGTAACCTTCCGGGTGGTTAGGATCATAGTGAGGTCCTGTTGCATAGCCCCACCAGTTATTCGCGGCATCGATGTTCACAGCACCGCCGTCTTGATCATCCGGCTCAACAGCAGTCCCGTTGTATACACCGTAGCCAGCATCGGAACCGTCGGTGGTATGGCCATATATGGAGTTGTTCGGGTCGATAGTGATTTTATCTGCATAAAGGACACAACCATACTTAACACCTATCGCTGAAGTAGGTTCCCTGATGTAGACACCGATTCCATTATTATATAAAGTATTGTTCTTGATAATTACACCATTTGCACCACCAATTTTGAGGTCACCAGTATTCGGGTCGTAGGCATCGCTCTTCTTCGCGCCCATGAATTTGATAGCAACTCCGCCGTTGTGCAGTGCGTTACTTCCTAAGTCATGGATGGTGTTATTCCTTACCATCACGCCGTTCACTTCGGAATCTTCCGTCTGCTCATACATTTTGCCGTCAGTATCATTGTAGGGATAATGAGCACTAAAGGTCAGCCAGGAAGACTTTATATACTGGGCGGTGTTATTTTGAATGGTAACCGCATAAGTACCAGAGCCTTTGGTCGCACTGTGAATAATAATGCCCGTGCCGGGAGCGCCTTCATTGGTGTTCCAGGTGGTCAAATCGGCGAGGTCGCCATTGAAGGTGTTACCGCTAATATTGCAGTCGTCGGTCAGCTTGACGGCAAATATACCCCAGCCCTCACCAGAGCCGTTAGCAGCGGTACCATATCGGAACGCGTTGTTCTGTATTTTGTGGCCTTTTGTTGTGTCTGTAGCAACATTGTAGCCCCAGAGAGCCGTGCCGACACTCCCCTTCGGAATACTCGCCTGTCTACTACCAATGAATATACCAGCCTGGTTGCCGCCGGCGCCAATTATGGTGCAGTTTTTGATGGTGGAGTAGTTGGCGTGAACCCAAATTGTGTGCTTCTGTGGATTAGAAGCGCTAGTAGCCAGAGTACCATGCCTGATGGTGAAGCCGTCAATAATAACATTCACGTCGTTTATTTCTATGGCTTGCTGGTAGCTGGCACCCGGAGCTATAATGGTAGTAGCTTTGCCGCGCGCCGATTTAAGCGTAACGTTGGGATCGTGAATTGCTATGGACTCCGCAAACGTTCCTGCCGGGATGGTAACTGTTACATGCCTTTTTCCCGTACGCGCAGCAATCGCAGCATCGATCTTATCCTGGATGTACGTTGAGGAATAGAATCTGGTGCCTCCCAGATAGGTAACGATGCCAGCTACGACAGTGGTAATCGAGTTCCCATCACCTCTATTAGCACCTTTCGTCCGCACAGAGTCCAATGTTGCACGCACAATGCCCGAGCCTGAGTCGCACGGCCACAGATGGCCGCCCAGAGTTTTCGCGACATGTTTTTTCATCGCCGGCTTGTTGTAGAGGCCATTAGGATCTTTGAGACCAATGTCCGTGTTCGGATCTAATCCATACACTACTGCATCGCAATGGCCGTCCGAATATTCAAGAACTATGTAGTTAGCCACATCGTCATAAAAATTAACGTCTACGGTTTCCGTCTGTTGACTCGTACCACTATAGGTCACATGTTTTGCAGCGCGGACAGTCTGAGACGGGAAATTGACATCAAGTACTAAGAAGCCCTTCTCTTTTTCATTTGTCATTGCGCCGGGGGCGGTAAAGTCAAAAACTGTGGCCGTTGTAGTAGTTGCGTAAACAAGGATGGCGTTTGTGTCGACCACCGCCGTCCCATAGCTGGGGACACACATCGCCGCTACAAAAAATAACACCAATAACTTTTTCATTTTTTTCCCTTTCTAATTATCTTTTTAAACAATCCGTTGAGCATAGCTCTACCACTCTCTTACTTATCAGGTTGCCCTTCCTAATAAAGCTGATTTGAAGGCAGGAGGAACAACCAATAACTTTTTCATTTTTTCCCTTTTCTAATCTAAAACTACACAACATTAAGAAAAACACACATAGTATTTACTCTCTTTTTACGAAGTCCCAATCATAATTAAGATGAAGCGTAATGCCGACCGAATCTCATTTGCATTCCCATTTTAACGTTCATTCATAGTTCCTTAAGCAAAAGCTAACATTCAATATTCCTGTCGCTGATTCTTAATATTCGACGATATTGGACATTGTCCATAAGAAGCCTTTGGCTGTTTTAACATAAGCCTTAGGAGCATAAAAACTCCAAGCTGGACTGTGCGGATAACAGTTATTTGACAAGTTTATGTGGTTGAAACGGGCTTTCTTGAAAGAATTAGACTCGATAAAGAGGAATTTCAGCCTGTTACAGTATTGATATTCACGACTATTTAGAAAGGTTAGGCTTAAGGGTTAAGCTATCCAAAGGAACTTTTTGCACTGGTCAATGACTAAAACAACACTCCATTGGAGTGAGGAAGGAGAGCAATACAGTCAAAAATTAATTTGCCAAATCCTAAATTTTTCTTAAACCGTGGCTAACCCTTCGTGAATAGCATACGTTAGTAAGGCCTGCGAGGTTATCAATTTTGGTCTTTTCCATAATGTGCCTGCGAATTGCCTCAATAGTCTTGACGATTATGTCCCAACCGTAGTTGAAGGTTGGCGGCGACTCCATTTCATCAGTCTATCCTGCCTTTCTTTTTTCCG
>Ga0315276_10006216_pt1 | contig 11037 bp, 10 predicted proteins | sample YL17G05_0_MG_FD_204542 | JGI IMG/M metagenome (GOLD analysis project Ga0315276, IMG submission 204542) | Sediment microbial communities from Yellowstone Lake, YNP, Wyoming, USA - YL17G05_0 | ecosystem: Environmental > Aquatic > Freshwater > Lake > Sediment | place: USA: Wyoming | collected... | reverse complement strand
GGTTCGCGGGTGGGAGGTGAGCACGGCTCAGCCACTGTCCCTCGAAGGGCGATTGGCCCCGGAAGACGATACGGAGCGGCGAGCCGTGCAAGTGCTGACGGCGGGCGATAAGGGTGAGTCGTTGAGTCTGGAGAATGGGAGGAGTCTCTTCGTGCAGGTACTGGTGACCGGGCTGAGTGGCATGGCGGATCGTAATAAAAACGGCTGGCTCATGGCCTCGGAAGTCGGAGACTATGTGAAGCAACAAGTTCTGGAACGGTCGAAGGGCGCCCAGCATCCCCTCTTTGTGCAGCTTGAAGGGGACGGGGATACGGTGTTGATCGAGGGGCGAAAGGCCGCCTTTATCATGGGGGCAGAGCCCCAGTCTCCCGCCGAACGACGACAGGCTGCGAAGATGCAGTATGAACAGGCCTACGCGCTTCTCCAAACAGGAAAATCGTCGGAGGAGGCGTTGGAGCGGCTGAATAAAGCGCTGGAATACGACCCCACGTTCGGCGACGCCTATGTACTCAAGAGCTATGTGCGGTTAGAAGTGCTGCCGAACCTTGACGATGCGTTGTCCGCGGCGAAGCTGGCGGTGCAGTATGCGCCGAAGAACCCGGATTCTCAGTATACGCTGGGGTTGATTCACGAAAAGCGCGGGCAGTATGTCGAGGCGGAGCGTGCCATGCGGGAGGCGCTGGTGGTCAATCCCAACTATCCGGATGTTTATTTCTCGCTGGGCATCCTCTACGCCGACGAGATGAAGGATCAACCGAAATCGGTTGAGGCGTTCACGCGCTATCTCGAACTCGGGGGGAACCATGCCCGTGCAAGGGCTGCTGTCGCACAGTCAACACCCGCGAAGCCGTAGCAGGATGCTGAAAAAGTCCTCCAGCTTCGTTCTCGCCTTGAACAGGTCCTCAACGTACCCCTGAGGGTACGCCTGCGGCCTGTTCTTCGGCTGCGGCCTTGCTGGAAGGCCTTTTTGAGCATCCTGCGAGAGTGTTCTTCTGCTGGCCACACATGCTGATCACCGAAGATCTCGCGCGCTAAGATAGTCTTCCCGCAGCCTGCCGCTAGGCTCTTTCGCCGCCCTTCAGATACCCCAGCCCAATCTTGACTGCTTTCCGCGTAATTTCTGCCCAGCGGACTTGAGGATATTCGGCGAGGACTGCGGCTGCTTTGGGATCTTGAACTTCCAGACTCAGAATCTTAATGATACCGTCATCAATCTGAACGTCTGCCACGGGCATCCTCCATTAAGGGAACAGTGAGAGGGTCAACTATCGACCGCCTGTTGCGTTGACTGGATTAGAGGTGCATGTTAGCATGATTTTGTGTGAATTCTTGAACGTGTGTCGCCGGCATCTGCCGGCTGCTACGTCGCCGTTTCACCGTCCTGATCATCACCAAGGAGGCATGCGCATGAATAGGGTACTGGGGTTCAGGTCGAGGTTGGTCGGGGGAGGAGTGGCTATCGCCCTGATAATCGGACTTGCTGCCTGCGGCGGTCCTCCGAAGTGGGTGAAGCAAGGGTCAGGGGCGTTTAACGAGAAAGATAGTAAAGCCTTTTATGGCGTCGGGTCCGTCGCCGGTGTTCGGAACGAGCCGTTGGCCTGGGACACCGCTGAAAATCGTGGCAGAGCTGAAATCGCCAAGACCTTTGAAACCTATACCGGCTACTTGATGCGCGACTATGCGGCCTCCACGACGGCCGGAGACTTTACCAAGAACACGGAAGAGCAGAATGTCGAGCGGGCCATTAAGACGGTGACCACCACGACCCTCAGCGGCGTGCGTCCCATCGAGCGCTACAAGGATGAGAAAACGAACACGTACTACGTGTTGACCAAGCTGAATCTCGAGGAGATGAAGGATAATATCGAAAAGGCGAAGGAACTCAACGCGGAGGTTCGTGATTACGTCAGAAAGAATGCCGATAAGCTCTTTGAGCGGCTTGAGAAAGAAGAAGACAAACGGGCGCCGCGGTAAAGACTTCTATTGATTGTCCGCTAATTGCTGCAGCTGCGAGGAGGTATCGCGTGATCGTAATAGATCGAGGACGAATCGGGCTCGTCGCGCTGGCGGTGTTGTTGCTGGGGGGGTGTGCACAGGAGACCAAAATTACCAGGGTCGACTCCGGGGTCGTCACGGATCTGAGCGGCCGTTGGAACGATACCGATTCCAGGATGGTCGCGGAGTCCATGGTTAAAGAGGCGCTGGAGTATTCGTGGCTCAGCAACTTCTCAGGTTCGAAGCATCGCCAACCGGTCGTCGTCGTCGGGACCATCCAGAACAGCAGCCACGAACATATCAACGTCAACACGTTTGTGGCCGATCTTGAACGTGAACTCACGAACTCGCAAAAAGTTACGTTTGTGGCTGGAAAGGGAGATCGCGAGGAACTTCGCACCGAGCGCAAAGAGCAAGCGATGTACGCGCGAGAGGATACGCAGAAAGCGCCGGGGAAAGAGATCGGTGCCGATTATATGATGAAGGGCACCATTGCGACGATTCTCGACGAAGCCGAAGGGACGAAGGCAGTGTTCTACCAGATTGATCTGCAGATGGTGGATTTGGAGAGCAACGCCAAAGTCTGGTATGGCCAGAAGAAGATCAAGAAAGTCATCGAAAAGAAACGTTCCATCTTTTAGGCTCAAACACCTCCGTTGAGCCCTCTTGCCTCAAGCCCCACCGCCTTTGTTCCGGCACGGTGGGGCTTTTTTATTTCCGCCCAGTCTCTCTTTGCCCTGCTGGCGTTCGTGCTGCTTGCCGGATGCGGCCCCTCGGTCAATCGGTATCTCCTCATCGATGCGAGCCTGCGCGCCCACGACCCCAAGGGCGCCGATGCCATCGTTCAGCAGGCTGAAAAGGAGTATGGCGAAAAAAGCCTTGTGCTCTATGGCATGGATCGGGGGATGACCCTTCACCTCGCCGGCGACTATCAGCAGAGCAACGATGTATTGGAACAGGCTGAGGAGGAACTGGATCGTCTCTATACGCGAAAGATTCGAACGGAAACCCTCGCGTTCATGACGAATGATACGGCATTACCCTATGAGGGCGATCCCTACGAACAGGTGTTGATCAATGTGCTGAAGGCACTCAATTATGCGCGGTTGGGTCAGTGGCAAGAGGCGCTGGTCGAAGCCCGGCGTATCGATCACCGGCTCAACGTCTTGTCGGATCGAACCCAGGAGAAGAATGCCTATCGGGATGACGGTTTTGCGCGCTATCTGAGCGGCATCCTCTATGAGAGCACCGGCGATGTGAATAATGCGTTTATTGCCTATCGGAAGGCGTATGAGACCTTTGAGGCCACCCGCGCGTGGTCACACACGGTCGTTCCGTCCCAGCTACGGGCAGATCTATTACGAACGGCCGAGGCATTGCACTTTAGTCAAGAATTGGCCGAGTACCAAAAGCTGTTTCCAGATACCAGGTGGGAGACCAGTCAGGCGTTGCAACACCTCGCTCAAGTCGTCGTGATCAGCTATAATGGCCGCGCACCACGCAAGGAGGATCTGTTTCTTGACCTGCCGATTAGTCTCGATGCACTCCAGTTGGTGCTCCTCAACCGCGGGTTTTCGCAGGCGAACCAACATTCCAATCGGGGGGTGGACACGGTCTTGTACGGGCTTAATGGACGTGTCGTTCGCGTGGCCTTGCCACGGCTCGTCCCGCAGAAGACGCAGGTGCCTGTCGATAGGGTGAGTCTCATCCCGGACAATGGTTCGCAGGTGACGCTGAACACTGAGTTGGTGCATAACGTGACGGCCTTGGCAGATAAGGCGCTAGCGGAACGAATGGCTGTAATAACCGGCAAGGCTCTCGCCCGTGCCGCCACGAAGTTTGCGCTGGCCGAGGCAACGACGCGAGGGGCTCAGCAGGCAGCGGGGAAAGATGCGGGGCCGTGGGTCGGTCTTCTCGTTGGGCTGCTGACGAAGGGACTGGCGGTGGCATCGGAAGAAGCCGACAAGCGGAGCTGGCAGACGTTGCCCGATGAAATCCATCTCGCGCGCGTCTGGGTTCCACCGGGCCGCTACCAGGTGCAGAGCCAGTCAGCCGGCGGGTCTCATGACCCGCTGCAGCCTGAGGCGATGCGGACCCTGTCCCTCGGGGCAGGCGAGACCGCCGTGCTCATTCAACGGGTGATGCCATGATAGACGGATCGCTGCTCGTGAGCCGAATCGGGGTGGCGCTGATGGCGTTGGTCGCACTATCCGGCTGTGCATGGTTTGGAGGACAAGCAAAACCAGACTGGATCGATGGGGTGAGTGCCGCCTATCCGTCCGGACAATATCTCGTTGGCGTGGGACAGGCGGAGAGTCGCGCGGCAGCCGAGGATCGTGCCTATGCAGCGGTGGCCCGTATTTTCAAAGCCGAGGTCAGTGCGCAAGCGAAAGACTGGGAGTCGTATCTGGTAATCGAGCAGCGCGGACACAGCAGCGCTGAACGACGTTTGACGCTCGACAATCTGACCCGTGTGTCCACCGACAAAGTCTTGGAGAACGTCCGGATCGTCGATCGGTGGGTCGATGTGCACAAGGGACTCCATTATGCTTTGGCAGGGATGCATCGGCCTCAGGCAGAGACATCATTTATGGAACGGATTACCGAGCTGGATCGATCGATCAGTGACGATGTCGAAGAGGCCCATCACTCCTCCGATAAGCTGGCAAGAGTCAGAGCACTAAGACGGGCTGCCAGAAATCTGGTGCTGCGGGAGACCTATAATGCCGACCTTCGCGTGATTCGACCGAGCGGGAAGGGTACCGCCGCAGCCTACCGCGTGAGCGAACTCACGCACGAACTCGAACAGTTCCTTGCCACGAATCTGGTGCTGGCGGTTGCGGTGACCGGCGATCAGGCTGAACCGGTGCAACGTGCCTTGACGGAGGGATTGCTGAAGGAAGGACTGCAAGTCACAAGTCGGCCGTGGGGAGGGGATCGTTCGATCGGCGGTGATTCCAGCGGACCATCCCCGGAGTTGCTCGTGCGGGGCGTGGTGCGGGTGTGGCCGATCGACGTGCGCGATCCGCAGTTCAAGTTCGTGCGCTGGTGCAGCGATTTCGAAGTTGTGGATTTGACCAGCCAGCGGGTGGTCGGCGCCTTGTCAAAGGGTGGAAAGGAAGGCCATCTGTCGGAGCGTGAGGCCACAGCCAAAGTTGTGCGTGTCATGCAGCAAGAGTTTTCTGCCGATGTGGCGAAGGCCATTGCGGCCCATATATATGGAGAGTCGGAACTGCCGGCACAGGCGAGCCAGCCTGCGGGATGTCCGCGGGACGGGCTTGTATCTACGCCGGCGTCAGCACCCCACTAACTAATAGAGAGAGGGAGGGTATGGCCAAATCGAAGTCGGAAGCAGAACACACATCAGCTCGTGCACCACGCAGCCGTGGCCGCGGGTTGACGGTCACACAACAATGGGTTCCCAGTCGCTTGGCGAAACGCCGGCTGGGTGAGCGGCTCAAAAACGATACGGCATTGTTCAATCAGGGCAACCTGGCCGACAAGTTTCGTAAGGAGGGGTATGACGAGCTGCCGCTGGATGAAATCCAAGATCGGCTCTCGAAAATGCCGGGCCCCTTGGCCGCCATCATTCTGAAGGGGAGGGTGTGATCGCATGCCGTACTACTATTTCGACTCAACAGCTCTGGTGAAACGGTACAGCATGGAGCGCGGCACGCGCATCATCAGCAGGCTCATGGTGAAGCGGAGCAAAGTGGCGATCCTGCCGACGTGGTCCGTGACCGATTTTTATACGGCATTCTCGAATCGAGCCCACCATGGAGAGATCACCAGGGACGATTGTTACTCGGTGATCCATAAGTTCGAGAGAGAGTCGCAGGAGGGTCTCTACCAGTTCATTGCCCCGACGATGCAGACCTACTTAGCGACCAAAGAACTTTCGTTGGAGTATCCTGCGCTCCGATCACCACAGGTCTTGCATTTGGCGCTGGCTTTGGAACTCAAGCCCTTGCGGCTGACCGTCGTCAGTGCCGATACGCAATTGCTGACGGCCTGTCATTCGGCGGGCCTCCATATCATTAATCCTGAAGAGGATTGATGAGATCATGGGGGGATATCGGCACTGATAGTCGGCGATCAGCGAGTCGATGACGGTCACCTAATGTAGGCTGAGGTCAAGGTCAAGGTTGAGCGAAGAGCTGATGTTCTTTATCTGAACCTCAATCTTAGCCTCAGCCTTCTCCGAGCTGGCGAGACTTTCTCAGCATCCTATTGGAACGGGCGGACGGCTGAGACATCCTCATGATGGGTCTTGGCAAGGAGTTTGGCCATGAGCGCCGCGCGTCCCATGTTCATGGCGGCTCCTTCCGGGTCATCGTTCGCCGTCGCCTCTTCTGCTTTCTCCCGCAACCGATCCATTGCTGCTTCGTTGCCGATCACTTGAGCGGCGACCACATTGACGACGGCCAGCGCGGCCCCACAACACAGACAGAGCACATGCATCAATTTGGCGGCGTGGGTGACGGGTGGTCGTGCCATGGGTGTGCCCAGTTGATGAGTCGTGAGAGTGAACGATCGTTCCCGCCCTCTACTCAACGCGCGTCGGCGCTTGCACGTTGCAAGGCCCGCAAGACGATCAGTATAATCGCGCGATGCTCGCACACCAGCGAATTGCGTTGATCGGCGCAGGAAATATGGCAGAGGCTATTCTGGCCGGTCTGCTGCACGGCGGGCAGTTCACGCCGACTCAGTTCACCGCTTCCGATATCGTGCAGGCCAGACGCGCGGACCTCACGCGGACCTATGCCGTCACGACGACGGGCAATAATCGTGAGGCAGCCGAAGGCGCGCAGGTGATCATGTTGGCCGTTGAGCCACAGGTATTGGACGAGGTACTGACCGACATCGCTCCGGCTGTGGGGCCGTCTCAATTGGTGGTGTCGGTGGCAGCCGGATATCCAATCGCACGGATTACCCGTCACCTGCCGGGAACGAAGCGAATTGTTCGCGCCATGCCGAATACGCCGTCGACGATTCGGGAAGGCGCTACCGCTCTCGCGTACGATGCCGGCTTGTCAGAACAGGATGCCGCCACCGCGCGAGCCCTCTTTGAGCCGATCGGGAAAGTGGTGGTGGTGGCAGAACGGCTGATGGACGTCGTGACCGGGCTGAGCGGGAGCGGGCCGGCCTACGTGTTTGTGATGATCGAAGCCCTCGCCGACGGCGGAGTGAACATGGGGTTGCCGCGTGAGACGGCCCAGTTGCTGGCGGCACAGACAGTCGCCGGGGCAGCACGGCTGGTCATGGAGTCCCATGAACACCCGGGCGTCTTGAAGGATCGCGTGGCCTCACCCGGAGGCTCGACGATCGCGGGGTTGCATGAGTTGGAGCGGGGGCGTGTTCGCGGGACGTTGATCTCAGCGGTGAAAGCGGCGACGAAACGTTCGGCAGAATTGGGTGTGCAGACCTAGCCCGCATTATTCATGAAGCGTCTGCTGCAAGCGTGGATACGCTGATCTTGCGTGTGAAGCGTCGTTCCTAACTCGTCGCTCGTATCTCGTATCTCGTCGTTCGCAGGCATTGATTTTCCTGCTTGCGAGATACGCTTCACGTTTCACGAACGACGGTCTTCTTGAGATACGCTTCACGAGGAACGCACTTTCGGGCGCTTTCGCGACGAACCTTCATGAATAATGCGGGCTAGAAGGCTGCGGAAAAAGTCGGTCTTCTCACCTACCCGACCCCTGCGGCTACTGTACCCGCCCGCCCTGAGACTGCCAAGACAGCCTCTTTGTCCAGGGACGCGCCTTTTCTCATGCAGGGTTCTCGACACCCGTGAAGCGTGAAGTGGAAGATATCTGATGATCTGTTGATCTGATGATTGGTCGGAAATTCAACAGATCAACAGATCAACAGATTCCGGAATTGCTTCACGAACGACGTACGAAGAGGGTTAAGGGCGATCGGTGGAGAGCCGTTTGGCGAGGCGATGGGCAAGTCGTACCATGCCGGCAGAGCGATCGGCTGGATCGAGCAGCACATTCAGGACATGCAGGTTGCTGGAATCGGCTAAGGCGGCGGTGAGTCCTTGTTCGAACTCCCCTTGGGTTGCGATCCGCGTGCCGACTCCGCCTCCGATCATCTCGCAGATCCGTTCATAGCGCCACTCGTGGACGTCGTTGAAGGGGCCTTCGAGAATCTCTCGTTCAGTGGAGTAGCCACGATTGTTCAGCACGACGACGATCGGCGTTTGCCCATATCGCACGGCGGTCGAGAGTTCCGTTCCCGTCATTTGAAACGCTCCGTCGCCGACCAGCACGATCGGTCGAAGCGTGGGATCGGCAAATGAGGCGCCCACGGCAGCCGGGACGGCAAATCCCATTGAGGTGTAATAGGCTGGAGAGAGGAACTCGAATCGCCGGTGGACGTGGAGATCGGCTGCTGCAAAGAGCGATTCTCCGACGTCGGCAATCACGAGGGTGTGTTCATCCAACAGACTATCGAGGTGGCCGAAGAGTCCATTCAAGGTCACGGGGGCATCCGGCGCAATCGTGCCTTGTGCCACAGGGAGCGGCGCCGGCAGCGGGCGGGAAGGAAACGAAGGGAGGGGGTTGGTCACGAGTGCCCGCACGAAGTCTTGGAACCGGATCGCATCGTAGCGATGGTGCTTGATGGCCACCCGATCGGCTGTCGCGTGAATCGTGCGGCCTTCCGACAGCAAGGGCGAATCGGCATCGAGATCTTCGACATCGGATAAGATCGACCCCAGGATCAGCAGACAGTCAGATTCATTGATGAACTGTTGGACCTCGTCACGCGCGATGAGGCCGCCGTACACTCCGACGTAGAGTGGGTGGTCTTCACGGATGACGGATTTGCCCAGCAGGGTCGAGGCGATGGGGACGTTGAGCCGTTCGACCAGACGTGTCAGATCGTCTTGCAGGCCGAATCGCCCGATCTCTGCACCGGCTAAGATAGCAGGCCGGCTGGCCGAGGCCAACATGGCGCGGACTTCGGCGATGGCTTCGTCCAGCGCGGCGGCATCGCTTGGTTCGTCGTCGAGACATAAGGGTCGTAACGGGTGTGGCAGCGGCGTGTGGACGAGATCGCGAGGGATTTCGATGTAGATCGGGCGTCGATAGCGCAACAGCGCCGCAAAGGCCCGATCCATTTCTCGTTCAGCGGTTGAGGGATCATCCAGCGAGATGGCGGCCACCGTGATCTTCTCGAAGACCTCGCGTTGCGTGGAAAAATCCCGCACCATGTGGTGCATGTAGGGCGTGCGAATACGCTCTGAGAGTCCCGGTGATCCGGTGAGCAGCACCACCGGCGACCGTTCGGCAAAGGCGCAGGCGATCGCGTTCACGGTATTGAGTCCGCCGACGCAGTAGGTCACACAGACCGCGCCGATGCCGTTGATGCGCGCATAGGCATCCGCCGCGAACCCCGCACAATCCTCGCGTGTGGTTCCGACATGTTGAATCGGTGAGGCGTCGATCAATTGGTAGAGGCTGAGGACATAGTCGCCGGGGATTCCAAAGATATGCCGGACACCCAGCTGGTGGAGCCGATCGATCACGGCGGAACCGATGGTCGGTATTCGTGTCATCGTGGGGCTTCCTGGTTCATGGAGCGGAAAACAGGCTGTGTATGACGGGCACTTGCAGCAAACCACAGCGCGGGTCAGCCGTCAAGTAATCAGCCTGCACTATTCATGACGGTTCGTCGTCCCCACCCATCCCTCACCCATAGTATGGGGGAGGGTGAGGGAGGGGGTGCGAGACAGGCGCGCGGAGCCCAGGGGACCGGCGCCGCCGTCTGACTTCGGCGAGCTCAGTCGAGCCGTGGCGGTGCCTGTCCCGCTTCGGAACGGGGACAGGCGCCAGGAAGAAGGGCGCCTGTCCCCAGCGGTATGTTGACCGACTGAGCGGCGAGCCCGCCTGCCTGGACGCCGTGCCGACCGCGTCCAGGTGCGTCGCCACCGCGCTTGCGAGGTCAAGCGCCCTTTGCATGGTCGTGGCGCGAAGAGAGAATACCGCAGTGGATTCTGACTTCCGAATCCGCGATTGCAGCAGAAACGTTCATGAATAATGCGGGCTCAATGCGTCCGGAGGGGCTTGACGTTCGGTTCGCGCCATTGGATAAGTAGGCTATGACACTTCAGGATGACAGTCCCCGCGGGCGCGTCCGCCTCTCTCGCACATATGCGGTCGAGGCATTGGGACATCTCTGGATCTATGCTGGCTATGTCGAGGAGGTCAGCGGCGAGCTGGTCTCAGGCGATGTGGTCGATGTCATGGCGCCCAATGGACGATTCTACGCCAGAGGCCTCTACAATCCTGCGTCCAAGATCCGCGTGCGGATCCTGACCTTCGACGACGAACCCATTACAGAAGAGTTTTGGAGGGGGCGACTCGCGCAAGCCGTCAGGCTGCGTCAGCGGATCGTCACCGGCACCAATGCGTATCGCCTCATCTATGGAGAAGCGGATCGATTGCCGGGCTTGATTGTGGATCGCTATAACGACGTCTTGGTCATGCAGACCCTGTCCTCCGGTATGGACCGCCGGAAAGATCTGCTAGCCGATCTCCTGTGTCAGGAATCCGGAGCCACGCGAGTGTATCTGCGCAATGATGCCAAGAGTCGCACGTTGGAGGGGCTGCCGGTGGAGAGAGGATTTCTCCGAGGGGGTGGTGCGACGACGGTCGATATCCAGGAGGGGCCGGCTCGATTTCTCGTCGATATCGAACGAGGGCAGAAAACCGGTTGGTTTTGCGATCAGCGAGAAAATCGACTGGTGGCGGCACGGTTCGCGGCCGGCGCGGAGGTGTTGGAGGTGTTTGCACATACTGGAGCCTTTGGGATTCATGCGGCGCTCGCGGGAGCGAAGTCGGTCGAAGGGCTGGATGTGAGTGAGGAGGCCCTGGCGCTCGCACGCAACCATGCGCGGTTAAACAAGGTGGATGATCGTTGTGTCTATCGATCGGCGGATGCGTTTGAGGAGATGCGAAAGCTGGAACGGGCTGGGCGCCGCTATGATCTGCTGTTGCTCGATCCCCCGGCGTTTGCCCGCAGTAAACAGGC
>Ga0315276_10006211_pt1 | contig 11040 bp, 23 predicted proteins | sample YL17G05_0_MG_FD_204542 | JGI IMG/M metagenome (GOLD analysis project Ga0315276, IMG submission 204542) | Sediment microbial communities from Yellowstone Lake, YNP, Wyoming, USA - YL17G05_0 | ecosystem: Environmental > Aquatic > Freshwater > Lake > Sediment | place: USA: Wyoming | collected... | reverse complement strand
AAGAGTTGCGCGGCCGGGAATGCCTCGATTCAGGGCGGCCATCGCGAGTCGCCGTGCGCATGTCGTGCCGGACGACGGGCAAATGGTCTTGCTCCTTGCCGGCTCATGGATAGGTTCGAGCTACGAGGACTTCCGCGGATTTCCCGATACCGTGCAGGACGCCATGGGCTATGCAATTCGGGGACAGACCACGGTTTCCCCTCGGCGATCCGGCTGAAGCGAGCGGCCGAGTTGCAAGACCGCACGGTTACGGATTTCGTAATTGCCGCGGTGCAGGTGGCTGCACAACGCGCCATTCAGCAAGCTGGGGTCATTGCCTTTTCGCTGGCCGATCAGGAGCGCTTTGCGCGCGCCTTGCTCTCACCGCCAAAGGCGAACGCCGCCTTGAACCGCGCCTTTGCCCGCCAGCGCAAGTTGATCGCGCCGGGTTGATGGCGTCAGCGTATCGGATTTCACCGCTTGACCTCGAGAGTGACCGCGGTGGCTTCCACCGCCGACCAGGGCAGGACGCGCAATCGTGTGCGGTGTGTCCAGTCCAGCGACAAGTGGACCTGCCGGCGAGGCCCAGATTCGCGACGAGATCCGGCCGGGCGCCGGGCGCGGTTCTGAACTACGGTGTGCGCGCAGCAGGTAGCCGGAGCCAGTCCGCAGCCGACAGGTCAGGATACGCGGCGTTGAGGGCAGACAACCCCTGCCGTGCGCGAGCGACCCAACCCTTTCCGCGACCGATCAGGTCATCCCACGCCTCCTCGACTTCTGCGGCGCGATGGGGCTTGAGCCAGGCCAGGATGTGCGCGGCCTGGGCCAGGTCCTTGGGTGCCTTGGCACCGAAGGTTCCGGTTCTCTCGCCGTAGACCAGCAATTTGTGGAGCGCATAGCGGGCGGGGTGCGGCACATTCACCAATACCGACCCTTCGGCGCAGAAGAGGGCGGCCTGCTGGACGTGCTCGAGTGAATATTCCATGAACTTCAGCGGCTGCATGGTCACGTGCAACTGCTTGTGCTCGAAGGGTTCCGCGTGCCCGCGGTGGCAGGTGGTGAGAAAGTCCAGACGAAACTCCGGCTCTTTCGGATTCAGATATCCCGCGCCGAATTTCGACCCAAGACCACTCACGGGCAGAAAGCCCATTCCCAGTGACTCGATCGCGTCGCCGGTGTGCACCTGCAAGTTGCTCGGCAGGATGAGCGCGACGCCCTTGCCCGCATGGGCAAGATCAATGTCCTGCGTGCGGTCGGCAGAGACCCAGCGAACCCCGAGCATGTTGCCGTAGGCGAGAAAGGCATGGGTGCCGATCAGGACGCCCCCCGCCTGGAAGAAGCCGTAGTCGGCCAGGCGCCTGACGACGCGAAAGTGCCGCGGCAGCATGCCGGAGCAACCCAGCGCGATCGCGGATCGTGCCAATGGCACAAGCGGTGCACGCGCGGATTCGCCGCTCTTGCGCTCCATCAGTTTGTGCACCGCAGGGACGTCCGGCCCCACAAAGATCTGGCGCAGCTTTCCCGAAGGTTCCGTGTACTGGAAGTACCAGTACTTGTGTCCTCGGACAGTCTTTGCGGCGAAGGACCCCGGCAGGTCAGCGACCGAGCGCATGTGCTCGGCAGACAACGTGGCGTCAAGCAGCTGCGCGTACGCGGTCTGTGCCGACAGCGAGAGCTCGGTGAAGTACGGCTGCATGGGCGTTATACTAAACGTTGTAAATATTTAGTATAACATGCGCGATCGCGTTATACTAATTATTTGACAAGTTAGTATAGCGCGGCGGTTGGGTTTTGCTCCCGATTGCTGACGGCGACGGTCACTCATTCGTCAGACTGATTGAGCCCGACCCGCCGTGGGAGGCAGACTCTGCCGACAAGGTCTTGATGAGCAATGACCTTGCCGACCTCTACATGGTCGAGCATCGTGCGTTGATGCAGGCGGTCAGGCGCAACATCGAGCGATTTCCTGGCGATGTTATGTTCCAAATATCGCAGGCAGAGGGGCACGATTTGAAATCACAATTTGTGACTTCAAGTTGGGGCGGCATCCGCAAATTGCCCTATGCGGTGAGTATTGGGGTCAGGTCCAATTATCGAGTATTGCGCACCTTTCCCGAGGGTTCCGTCAGCAGTGACCTGGTAGCTCACCAAGGTGCTTGGCGGCGCATCAACGTCGACAATTGCTGGTACTCGTCGACCGCGGTCTGCGCCTCGAGGGAGACATAGAATCCCGCCACGCCCTTACGGTTGGCCCGGCCCCCGTGCCGCGCCGCGCCGGCAGGCCTTGGGCGCAGTGCGTGATCGCGACGCCCTCGAGAGGACCGCCCGCGGGATCGGCGTTGACGAGCGCAGAATACTGCATCAGAATAACGTAGCACGTTGAGTTCACCCCGACTACGGAACAACCATGCAAATCTTTTCCACCGACGTCGTTCCGATCACCTCCGCCCGCGCGCGCCTGACCGAACTCGCCGCCGAGGTCGTGGCGTCAGGTCAACCCAAGGTATTGACGCGCAACGGTGAGAGTTATGTCGCCGTGGTGTGTGTCGCCGATCTTGACGAATTTCAGCGGCTGCGCGCCGCCGATCACCTGCGCAATCTGCACGACCTCTCTCGCGCGGCGTGCGAGGTGGCGGCAGGCAAGGCGATGTCGGCGGCCGCCTTTCGCAAACAGGCGACGACGTTGGTCATGGGCATTGCGGGGGACCGACCGGCCACTTCAGGGAAAACTAGCGTCAAACGCCGGACAAGGTAGTGAAACAGCCACGCGCCGGACGCGCACCGCGCCCGCGCGAAGTGCTGGTCACCCGACCCTTTCGCGAAGCTTTTGCACGCCTGGTGGAACACTACAGCATGCTGCAGCCGCTGTTCCCCGATTCAGGGAGCCGACTGGTGGCGTTCAATGAAGACCTGTTCGAGCGCATCGTGCCTGCGCTGGAGCGACATGCGGACGTCGGCCGTCCCTATGCACTGCGCAAACTGGGGAGCCAAGCGGAGGCTATCCTGCTCGCGGACCTTACGCCGCTGCTTGCCGCATCCTCTGCCGTTGCGCGCGAATGGGTGGAGCGCGAATTCACGATTCTCTATGTCGTCGCTCCAGACAAGGTGTTTCTCGTCAATCTCAAGCATCACCGGCAGCTCGGGTATTAGCGCGTATTGGGGTCAGGTCCCCTTTAAATGGAAAATGGACCTGACCCCTTTAATTCCTCTGGAAGAGCCGTGAGTCAAAGGGATATCGTTCCACTCGGACGATGCGGATCTTGCCCCGCCCCGGCGGCTGCAGCGCGGGATGCGCGGGGTTGAGGAGGAAGTTGTTCGTGTCCGGCGCAAGGGCGCTCGGAACGACCAAAACGGCCGTCGCCTGCCGTTGCAGCCACTCCTCGCCGAGGCTGCGCGTACTCGCGAGATTCTGCTTCCAACCGGCGGGCAACCGGGTGAGCGAAACTACCTCACGCGTCACCTCATCCGGCAGCTCTAGTTCAAGCAGCTGAAATGTGGACGGCAGTAACGTGGGGTCGTCGCGCGCGATCGACGCGATCGCTTCGAGCATGGCCGCGGCGGCGTTGCCGGCGCAATACACGACGGGACGCCCCTTGTGATGCCAGCGCGCGCCGGCGCGGCGGCCGCCTTCGCCGCGCCAGTCGGCAAAGTGGCTGATGCGGTAGATCCGCATCAGGCAAAGTAGCCTTCTTCGATGCGGATCAGCTCCTCTTCGACTTCCCGCGCACCCAGCGCGGTGCGAAGCAGGTCGAGTGGCTTGGTGCCACCCAGATTGTCGTTCGGCTTGGCGAGCCAGCGCGCCGCTTTTTCGCGGTCGCCGAAGATGCGCTCGGCCAGGGTGACTGTAATGGCAAAAATGACCGCACGGTCCGCTTGCTCGCGTGTCAGGTAGTGATTCTTGTGGCGGCGATGGTCGAGGGTGCGGCGCGGCGCAATCAGCATGTACACCGTCGCGTTCGTGGCACCGCACGCACGCACGCCGTCCAGCGCGTGGTCGATTTCCATCTGCGCGACCCGCGCCGAGACCTCGGTGAGCGATTCGAGCTCGCGCGGCAGCCCGAATACCGCGCACACCCGCGCGAGGTCGCTCGTGGGTTTACGCATTACGGCAGCGCGTGAGGGCACCGTGTTCTCCAATGGCAATATGCCGCACGTCATAGGCGCATCTTGCCAAAGTGGCAATGCGCCTCGCACCGTCGCGGCGAATGGTCGAGCTCGGGCTCGCGACGCTTGGGCACGCCACAGCCGACCGGTCCCCGTCGCATCGATATTGCGAGGTAATGGGGTCAGGTCCAATTATCGGACCGATGGGTAGAGCAGCCCGGGTCGGCGACCATCGGGGCTTTTTTGTCGGGCGCAGGTCGCTCTGCCCGGCGACCCTTGAGCTGCCGCGGGTACATCGTTCGGTCGATTGCGGACATGCCCGGGACGGCGGAGGCTTCGGGGTGTCCGCATCCTCCGTTTATTTGGCGCATCCATGGCCCGCCTGCATCGCATCGACATCCCTGACATCGCCCAGCACGTGATCGTGCGCGGCGTCGATCGGCAACCTTGTTTCTTCGCCGACGCCGATTACGAAAGCTATCTCGCCATCCTGCGCGCCTCGGCGGCGAGCAGCGACTGCGCCATCCATGCCTTCGTGCTGATGACCAACCACGTGCACCTGCTGCTCTCCGGCAACGTCGCTGGCGCGGTGTCGGCGACCTGCTCCACCTCGGTGAGCTGGATGTAGAACTGCCACAGCTTCTGGGGCGACTCGCCGGTCAAGTTCGAGCGCAGCAGATAGTGCCCCTCGTGCCGGCGCGCCTTGCACCCCGGGGACACTGGAATTGATCAGCGACTATCTGGAGGCCGCCGGGCACGGCGCCGAACCGATTCCTCGCTCACTCGCTGAAGCCGCCACGTTCGGCGATGGCGTCGACATCGCGCGCGCCGTGCAGCACCCGCACCAAGACCAAATCGTCGCCCCGTGGTGCGTAGTAGAGGGCGTAGGCGCCGTGGAAGAAGACCCGCAGGCCGGGCGCCAGCGTTGCCCGCTGTGATCCGATCAGGGGTGAGTGTTGCAGAACCCCCAGAGCCTCCTGCAACTTGCCGAGAAACCGGGTAGCCGTGGCCTCCGAGGCTTCGAGGGCGAGATAGGCCCAGATTTCGGCCAGGTCAGCCGCGGCGCTTTCGGTCAGGCGGAGGTGGAGCGTGCGGCTAATAGCTTCCTCCCACGCTCGATGATGGCCGCCACATCGAAGTCCTGGACCCGGCCGGCGGCCACATCGGCCAGACCTTGGTTGATGTCGGCTCGGAGCGCAACTAGCTCTTGGAGCTGCAGGGCGCGCTTGGCCTTCCAATCGCGGAGGGCTTCACGGACGACCTCGCTGGTGGATGCGTAGTCGCCACCCGCGACGGCGGTCTTGATGGCTGCCGCCATATCGGCTGGCATGGTCACGGTCAGACGTTCAATGCTGGACATACAAACCTCTCACAAGGGCACCCGCTCCTTTGCATACTTAATCATACTTATAACGCATGCGCAAGACTGATCGCGCTTGACCTTCCCAGCGGTTACCGGGCACCAACGGTAGCGGGCTGACCCCAATTCCCTCATTTGGTGGCGCGCGTGCTTGGCGGGCGCGTCTCGGGCGAGGAATAGCGCTCGGCGTACGCGTCCAACAGCCGCCGAATCATCCGCTGGTACTGCGTATTGTGCTTCGCCGCTTCGCGCTTGAAAAACTCGATGCTGCGCTTGCTCAGCGCGAGGGTGATTTTGAGGGGTATTGGGGTCAGGTCCAATAATCTTACCGACCGACAGAGCATTCACGCGGCGGGCGGCGACAATCACCCTGGTCGACGGTCGGCGTGTCGTGATCGACGCCGATCTCGGCGCGCTCTATGGCCACGGTCGAGCAGGCGCGCAACGTGGAGGTGGCTGCCATTGCCCGACGCCGCGGTCCGGTCACGCGCCCACTTCGCTTCGTCCTAAGTGAGGAACGCTCGCACTTCTCGTCGGAGTCGGGGGACGAGTAAGGTGACCTCTTTGGCGAGGTTCACTTGCATCGCTGTGCAAGCAACCTCAAACACAGTCTGCTCAAAGCGATAGGTGCCGCGCTCTTTGAGCCACTTCAATACAGGGGCCAAGTGCCAAACTGCGGCACTGCCTTCGTGGATTGGCATCGGAAAGGTTGTCACGTGCGCCAACATCAGCTTGCGCATGTTCTGTCGGGTCACGCCGATGATCTCAGCTACGTCGGATAAGCCAACGAAGTCAGGGCCTACCTCTACCAACTTGGCGTCAGGGACGGCTTTCTTCACATTTCCAAGCGCGCTAACAATGGCAACCTCGGCTGATTTAGCTTCGCGCGTAAAGTCCAGCGCAATTCGGCCCGGTTGACCAACACCCACCAAGGCGTCGTCACAACCCGCTTCGCCGAGGCGCTCAACGAGCAAATCCACATCGACATCGTCCGTCGCGAGCTTGAATTTCAGGGTGAAGTCGTATTCCATCGATCACTCGGCAGCCGGTTCTTCGTTGGCCGCATCGTTGACTCGTTTATGCGTTGTGCAGTTATCGACAACGCGTTTGAGTTTTCGGGCAAAGTTGCCGGGGTTCTTTGGTGTGCTCCAGATGCTGGTGATGCAGAATTCGCCGCATCGACATTCCGCGTCGTTGTAGGGGCAGTAGAGTTTTCCCCACGCATGACTGCCGCCAACTTCGACTTTCCAGCCGTTGTCTTCAGCATGTCGAATCGCCTCTTCAACTTCCTTCTTAGGATGGGTTGCTCGTGGCATTTCACAGGGTACGCACAGTTTAGTGTAACGCCTGGGGGTTGTCAACTGACAACCAAAGGGTAAAAGGGGTCAGGTCCATTTTCCTTCAATCTGACCCCCGCCGAATCGAGCCGTATCTATGCCGGCGGTCTGCGTACGTCTGTCTCCAGAGCCAGGGGAGTCAGGAAATGGACCTGACCCCAATTCCCTCATTTGGTGCCGCGCGTGCTTGGCGGGCGCGTCTCGGGCGAGGAATAGCGCTCGGCGTACGCGTCCAACAGCCGCCGAATCATCCGCTGGTACTGCGTATTGTGCTTCGCCGCTTCGCGCTTGAAAAACTCGACGCTGCGCTTGCTCAGCGCGAGGGTGATTTTGACGCCCTCATCGCGAAATGCGAGGTCCTCAGGTGCAGGTAGAAAGTCGGCCACGACCCGCGGGTTGCCAATCGCTTGATCCGTGTATTTGATTCGCGCGTTCATATAGTTGCTTGCCCTTCCGCCAGTAGCCGGCGCCAATGATGCGAATGATGCTCGATCGATACGTGAGCCGGACGGGAGGTGGAAAATGGGGTCAGGTCCAATAATCTGACCGACATGTAGAGCACCCCCGGTGGGCAACCGCCAGGGGTCTTTTTGTCGGGTCAGGTCGCTTTACCCGGCGACAATCGAGCTGCCCCGGGTCCATCGTTCGGCCGATTGCGGCCAATGCACGGAACGGCGGAGCCTTCGGGGCGTCCTCATCCTCTGGTTGCTTGGCGCACCATGGCCCGCCTGCACCGCATCGACGTCCCGGGCGTCGCACAGCACGTGATCGTGCGCGGCGTCGATCGGCACCCCTGTTTTTTCGGCGACGCCGACTACGAAACCTCCCTTGCCCTCCTGCGCGCGTCGGCGGCGAGCTGCGACTGCGCGATCCACGCCTTCGTGCTGATGACCAACCACGTGCACTTGCTGCTCTCCGGCAACGTCGTGGGCGCGGTGTCGGCGACGATGCACCGGGACGGCCTGCGCTACGTCGGACACGTCAACCGTTTCTATGGTCGGACCGGGACGTTGTTCGAGGGGCGCTTTCGGTCCAGTCTCGTCCAGACCGAGCGCTACCTGCTCACCTGCATGCGCTATTTCGTGCGGTATTGGGGTCAGGTCCAATACATGGTTCAGGCGTTGATCGCGCGATTGCCACGCGCCACACCTGGGGCTGGAGCGGCACGCTGATCACGCGGGCGATGGCGAGACTCGAGCGGCTGGAGGCCGAACTCGCGCGGATCTCGGCGGCGGGCGTGGACAGGACGGCATACTCCACGCTCGCGGCAGACTACCGGAAGGCCGTGGACGCCCGCCGGCCGATCGACGCAGACGTCGACTACAACTGGCTGTGGCAAGAGCGCATTGCTGCTGACCGAGCCAAAAGGGGACAGACCACGTTTAACCGGTGGCGCTGGCGGTCGGGTGGTTGCCGGAAAAACGGGCCCGATTGCCGGAAAACGTGGTCCCCATTCGGGGCGAAGGCTTCGCTCTGAAGGTCAAGATTGTTGTCCTGCGTCGAGACGCGCGCATAGCCGATCAACATGGCGGGTCAGCCTCTCGCCGGCAGGGGCAGGACACGCATTCGCGTGCGGTTCGGGTCGACGGTGAGCAGCGCGCCCTCTTCCAGTTCGGAGGCCATCTGCCGCAGGGCGCTGATGACCTGTTTGCCGATCACGTCCGGGCTGACATCCTCGGTGCGGATTTGCACCACGCTCGGCTTCTCGCCGTGGGTCGCGGCGAGGACGCGCTGAAGTCGAGGTCGTGGGTGACCACCACGTAGTCGTGGGCGCGGGCGCAGGCCATGATCTCCGCGTCCGGTGCGTGGTTCGCGCCCAGCGTTGACCAGTGTGCGGCTTCGAAGCCGGCAGTCGTCAGCTCGCCGACCCAGCGCGGCGAAAGGTTCATATTCACGAGCATCATGCCGTGGCGAGCATCACCTCGCGTTCCTCGGCGCGCCAGGCGGCGTAGCGAAGCGCCTGCAGGATGTCCTCACGTTCCAGGTAGGGGAAGTCGGCGAGGACTTCATCGACGCTGTGACCGGCGCCGATCTGGCCGACGACCATGCCGACGGTGACGCGCAGTCCACGGATGCACGCCTTGCCGCCCATCACCTCGGGCTGCTGGGTGATGCGATTGAGGGGCCCCATGCGCTGCGCCTTATCGAAACTCACGGATATGGTAGCGGAAAACGTGGTCTCCCCATTCTACACTGAGGAGCGAGCTTGTCCTTATGAATCCCGATCGCAGCCCTCGCGCGGTTCCGGCATCCGACCGCCGGCGTGCGCTGGCACACGCGCAACCTCCTGCAAACCTTTGGATTTGAGACAATCCAGGAATGATCTCCATGCGCAGGGCATCCCCATCCTCCGCTTGTATAGCGCACCATGCCCCGCTTGCACCGCATCGATGTCCCGGGTGTCGCGCAGCACGTGATCGTGCGCGGCGTCGATCGGCAACCTTGCTCTTTCGGCGACGGCGATTACGAAACCTGCCTCGCCATGCTGCGCGCATCGGCGGCGAGCAGCGACTGCGCTGTCCACGCATTCGTGCTGATGAGCAACCAACGGATCGCGGCGCACGGCGCATTGTTTCGAGCCGCACTCGATCCGGAGGACCTTACCGCGATTCGACTGCACGCCAACAAGAGTTGTACGCTGGGCGACGCTCGGTTTCAGGCACTGATCGCGGCGATGGTGAGCCGCCGCGCGCATGTCGCGCCGGTCGGGCGCCCGCGGCGGGATGCTGGAAAATGGACCTGACCCCTTTACCCGATTCGGTATACTTGTCGGTGTCGGAGGTGTCGCAATGACGCAAACGTATACGGCGGTTGTAAAGCAAGACGCGAATTGGTGGATCGGTTGGGTGGAGGAAGTGCCGGGCGTCAACTGCCAAGAGGCCACGCGCGAGGAGCTTTTGGAGTCCTTGCGCATTACGCTCGCTGAAGCCATTGAATTCAACCGAATGGAGGCCCGTAGCGCCGCCGGTAAGGGCTTCGAGGAACTTCCCATCGCGGTATGAAACGCCGTGATCTGCTGCGGCATTGCATGGCTCACGGCTGCCAACTTCTGCGCGAAGGTGCCCGCCACTCTTGGTGGCACCACTCAATTACCGGGAAGCGTAGCGCAATTCCACGGCACAGCGAGATCAACAACCATCTCGGGCGTAAGATCTACCGCGATCTTGGCGTGCCCGAGCCAGAGCGATTCTAACCAGTTGCTCCATCGGACCGCCTTTGGCGGCCGCTGAACGCCAACGGTTAGAGGACGTCGTGCTACGCCCAATCACACATCTGATCGTCGCTTCAGTGATGATGGCACTTACGATGTGGATTCCCGACTCCTGTGCATTCGCCGAAAGCGTGACGCTCAATCAGTCGGCAGACGGCACCATCACCGCCACACAGAGGTCAGGATAGGCCGCGTTGAGGCGCCCAGCACGTGATCGTGCGCGGCGTCCATCGGCAACCTCGCTGTTTCGGCAAATGCAATTGTCGCTGGACAACCTGATGGACTTGGGATGATTCGGCTGCAACGGTGGGAGTTCGCTTTCGAACCCCCAAGCCCGACAGGCTCCCAGGAGCCGAGCGAGCCCGCTGGACCCTTGGTGCCGGCGGGTGCGATGGCCACCGGGCCGCCCCACGCGACATTCCAATTACCCTTCAATTCCCGTTAATTCTGCTCGGCGCCGTAATCCAGCGGCCAGCGCGGCGCCATGTAGTTGAGCACCTCGTCGTTGAACCCGTGCGAGTAGAACGTCCACACGGGCTTCTCGCGATCGAACTTGGTGAGTTTCGCATGGTGGACCAGCACGCCGCCGGTGGCGATGTCATCCGCGGCATAGGCTGTTTCCTCTGCCGCAAAGCGCTCGTCGTCCTCGAACACCAGCCACTCGCCGGCGAAGGCATCCTCCAGCATGTCGAGCCGATGGCAAAGCGCATCGTCGACGGCCACCGGCGGATCGAGTTCGGGGTGCGATTTCGCATAATCGAAGCGCCACCCGCCGTAGATGTCCGATCCGTCCGTCGCGAAAAAGCGCTTGTCGCCGACCGAGAAGAAATTCTCGATACGGAAATACGCCGACGGATAGGCGTAGTCCTTGAGTCCGACGAACCAGCCGGAGATATCCTTGCCGTCGGCAACGTAAGTCACCGCGCACAGCAACCCGCCGCCCTGCGGCGCGTAGGCGATGAAGCATTCGGGCTGCTTCATCTCGGTGCCCGCCCGGCCGGCCGCCCGAAGGGCACTGTGCGCCCCCTTGGGGGGCAGCGAACGACGCG
>Ga0315276_10006210_pt1 | contig 11042 bp, 10 predicted proteins | sample YL17G05_0_MG_FD_204542 | JGI IMG/M metagenome (GOLD analysis project Ga0315276, IMG submission 204542) | Sediment microbial communities from Yellowstone Lake, YNP, Wyoming, USA - YL17G05_0 | ecosystem: Environmental > Aquatic > Freshwater > Lake > Sediment | place: USA: Wyoming | collected... | reverse complement strand
GCTGCGCGTCGAGCCGCTTAAGCTGCGCAACCCGATCTACGACAAGTACACGATCATGCTCTGCACGCTGGAAAGCAACACGTCGCTCGAGCTCGATGGCCAGCCGGCGGGGATGCTGATCCTGCGCTACTCCGGCGGCAGGCAGCTCAGCGCCGAGCCGCTGACGGCTGAGCATCCACTGGCCGGCGCGCTGGCGGGGCTGGAAGGGACGTTCGACCCGCCGCTTAAGCTGCCCTCGGGCGCAGGCATCTCGTTCAAGCAGGTATTCGCCATCCCGCGCACCTCCACGCAGCCCGTCTCGGCGGTAAGATTGCAGTGGGGACGGTATACGATCGAAGTACCATACTACGAAAACGAGGTGGGCGTTGTCTGATAAGCCAGCTCCTGAGAGCACTGATGCCGCCGACGAGCAGGCGGAGACCACCGAGCAGCCGGGCGAGGCTGTACTGTCGCCCGAGGCCATGCTGGAAACGCTGGCGCACCAGGCCAACGAAGCGGCGATCTTCCCCGGCAGCCTGCGCGAGGAATACCTGTTCGCCTACGACCTGCTGCTCGACCAGAGCACGGTCGGGCGCTTCATCAAGGGGCCGCTGGCGCCGCGCGTGGTGCGGCTGGCCAACCACCGGCTGGTCTGGCCCTACTACTACCCGCCGGCGGGCACCGCGCTGCCCACCCTGCTGCGCACGAACCGCGATGAGGACGCGGTGTGGGGCGTGGTCTACGAAACAAAGCGCAAGGACATGAAGGCGCTGGAAGAGTACCTGCGCGTGCCGAACCGCTACCACCGCCGCGCCGTGCCCGTACATGACCGCGGCGGGCGACGCATCATGGCCTTCGCCTATGTGCTGTCGGTGCAGGACCCGCTGCCCAGCAAGCCCTCGGCGGATTTCCGCGAGAAGCTGGCCGCCGCCGCGACGGAGCGCAGCCTGCCCGAGGAATGGCTCGCCATGCTGCAGGCCCTGGAGACTGGCGACTAGTGCTGGTGGTGCAGGCGGCTCTGCCTGCACACATTTACCGTATGGTAGCAGCGGCCTTTCAGGCCGCTGGCATTGTGCGCGGCCTGAAGGGCCGCGCCTACCGCTTTCTTCTAATGGGTACAATACGTGCTATGTCTGAGCAGATATTCGATCCGACGCGCCTCAGCCTCGACGAGCAGGTAGCCTACCTGCTGGAAGGCACGTACTTTGCCGACGAGGGCGGCGCGGATGCGGCCTCGGTGGGGCAAGCCTCAGTGCTTGCCAACAATGCGTCGCAAGCAGGGACGCTGGCGCCACAGGCCAGCACTCTGCGCAAGCAGATGGCCGCCGAGCTGAAGGCCAAGCTGGCGGCGTCGGCCAAGGCGCGCGCGGCGGGCGAGGCGCACTGGCCGCTGCGCATCTACCTCGGCGTCGACCCCACGCGCGAGAGCCTGCACATCGGCCACATGATCTCCTGCGTCAACCTGCGCCGCTTCCAGCGCCTGGGCCATCAGGTGATCTTCCTCATCGGCGATTACACGGCAACCGTCGGCGACCCTTCCGGGCAGTCCAGCGAGCGCCCGCAGCTGACGCACGAGCGCGTGCTCGAGCTAGCCAAGTTCTACACCGACCAGGCCTTCCGCCTGCTGCATCCGCTGGCCGAGCAGCGCCAGTACAGCGGCGGCATCGTCACCGAGCTGGGCGTGGAGGTGCGACACAACGGCGACTGGCTGGCGGAGCTGCGCTTCGCGCAGCTGGCGGAGCTGATGGCGCTGTTCCCCGTCAAGCAGATCCTGGCGCGCGAGGATTTCCGCCAGCGCCTGGACAGCGGCGAGGGCCTGCGCGCGCACGAACTGCTGTACGCCTTCATGCAGGGCTACGACGCGTTTGCGCTGAACTGCGACGTGCAGGTCGGCGGCTACGACCAGCACTTCAACCTGCTGGCCGGGCGCATCATCCAGCAGTACTTCAAGGACAAGCTGGCAGGGCAGGACCACCCGCTGTTCGCCACGCGGCCGGCCGGCGGGCGTAGCGTCAAGGGCCCGCACGTGATGCTGACCTACCCGCTGCTGATGGGCACCGACGGGCGCAAGATGAGCAAGAGCTGGGGCAACACCATCGACGTGCTCGACGCGCCGGCCGACATCTACGGCAAGGTGATGCGCATCAGCGACGAGATGATCGCGCACTACATCGACATCGCCGTCGAGGCGGCGCCGGAGGAGAAGCAGTTGCAGAAAGCGGCGGCCGCCGGCGACCCGATGGGCGTGAAGAAGTGGATCTCCCACAGCCTGACCGCGCTGTACTGCGGCGCGGCGGCAGCGGACGAAGCCGCCGAGCACTTCCGCAGAACCGTGCAGGAGAAGGTGTTTAGCGACAGAGACATCGTGGACAGCGACTTTGGCAAGGGTATAGATAGTGAGACAGTGGATAGACGCGACGATCAGGGCAGGCCACAATTCATGCTGTTCGAGATCATGGTTGAAGTAGGCTTGGCTAGCAGCAAATCTGAAGCCCGCCGCCTGATTTCGCAAGGCGGAGTCAGGATAAATGGGAAGACAGTTACCAACCCCTTTGAGATATGCACGTACATTCCCGGCACCCTGCTGCAGGTCGGCAAGCGCAAGATCGTGCGGTTGATGTGATCCCGCGCCGCGCTACACTTTCCGCATGGCGCAGGATCCGTGGAAGAAGGCCTATCTGCTGAGCAAGGCCCTCCGGGCCGGGCAAGCTCCAAAGGGCGGCGTGGCCAAGCCGCTGGGCCAGGTGGACAGAGCCGTCCGCCCCACTGGCCGCACGCCGAACTGGGGCTGCATCATCGGCGTTTCGCTGCTGGTGCTGCTTGCCGGCGCCGGCGTGGCGCTGTGGCTCTTCCGCTGGTGGTGGGTGCCGCGCTACCGGCCGGAGTTGCCCAAGCCGGTGCAGCAGGCGCTGCCCGAGCCCCGGGTGCAGGTCGACGTGGTGGCGCTGGACAGCGGCCTGGGCGTGGATCTGGTAATGTTCGGCGACTACCTGGCCTTCGTCAACGCCACGCGCGACTGGGGGCCGGGCTGGACGCTCTCCAACGCCGGCGGCGAGCAGCGCCTGAGCGCCGACGGGGTGAAGGTCTACGTGCGCGACGGGCTCATCATGACCTACGACCTCAATCTCCAGCAGATCTACGCCGACAACAAGTGGCTGCCCTGGCAGACCGCGCTGCGCAAGGCGCAGCTCACGCCGGACCTGACGTACAGCGCGCTGACGGGCGGGCAGGAGATGCCCGCCGGCGACAGCGAAGTCAAGCTCAAGGGCCAGCAGCAGGCCAAGCTCAAGGACGGCTGGGCCAGCGCGGTGTACATCCTGCACTTTCAGGACGGCTGGCTGAGGCGCGTCGTCGGCGCCGTCGAGTTCGGCCCCTCGGCGGCTTCCGAGCCGGCGGGCAAGAGCGCGGGCGCTACGTCCTAGTTGCAGCTTGCAGACAGCGCGGCGATAGGACTTTGGCGGCAGCGCTAGGGTACAATCTGTTCGGCGCCCTTCGGTGTGCGAAACGGCCGCTATATTCGACTGAGCCGTTGAAACACACAAACGGGAGGCAAAGTCCAGAAGCCGCAACAACGGTCCTCGGCGAGCTTCCCCCCTGCTGTTGGGGCTCAGCAGCATTGGCGGGACAACGGCACTGCGGGGCGCTTCTGTCTATGCAATTACCTGAACTGAACGATGCCACGCTGTCGGCCTTCGTCGCCGCTTCCGAGCAGCCGGTGGTGCTGGTGTTCCACGCCCGCTGGTCCAAGCCGGCGCGCACGATGCTGCCCGTGGTGACCGAGCTGGCCGAGAGCTACGACCGCCTGCTGAGCTTCGCGCTGGTGGAAGCCGACGCCTCGCCGCACGCGCTGTTCCGCTACGGCGTCCTCAGCCTGCCCAGCTACGTGCTGCTCAGCCGCGGGCGCGTCGTCGAGCGCTACATCGGGCTGCAGACCAAGGAGCACCTGGCCGAGCTGCTGGAAGCGGGCATCCAAGGCGTCTAGAGTCCAGTGTCCAGAGTCCCAAGAGCGAGAGAGGGATTTGGATCAAGCATCAGATGTAGTCGAGGTGCAACGTGAAAGGCGCGCAGAATGACTTTCTCAAGGATGCCAGGCACATCGCGATCTACGGCCTCAAGCGTAGCGGCAAGGGTTTTGCCAGCGATGTAACCCGCGAGCTGAAACGCGGCATACCGGCGCAGCTCTACGCCGTGCATCCGCAGGCGGCGGAGCTGTCCGGCTGGGCTGCTGTGACCAGCGCTGGTCAGTTGCAGCAGCCGGTGGACTCGGCGCTGATCATGCTCAAGACCGCGCCGGCGCGCCAGGCGATCGACGACGCGGCTAGTGCTGGCATCCGCAGCGTCTGGCTGGTGTTCGAGGCCGCCAGTGGTGGCAATCTGGCCTACGCCCGCACTAAGGGCCTGACGGCTGTCGAGGGCTGCCCGCTGCTGTTCCTGCCAAACGCCAGCTCCCTCCACCGCTTCCACCAGTTCCTGGCGCGCCTCTTCGGCCGCATCTGAGCCGGCCGGCGAAGCTCCTGCGCGTGGTCCTCGGACCCGCATGATGCCGCTGGCTACATCTGGAACTTGAAGCCGCAGAGCTGGATGATGGTCAGCACGGTGCCGCTGCCCAGCAGGCAGCCACCCATCTTGCCCAGGCTGGAGCCCAGCGCGGTACGGCTCTCGCTGATGCCGCGGGCGCGCAGCCACTCGGCGATCCCGCCCTCAAAGAACCCGGCGATGCCGTCGGTCAGCGCGTCTCCCACCACACCTCCGACGATCGCCCCGGCCACGCCGAAGCCCAGCGCGCCTGCCGCGGCGGCGAGGACCAGCAGCCCGCTATCGATGGCGCCGAACACCATGTCGGGGATCAGCGCCTTGAGGTCCCTGGCTGCCAGCCAGGCGGCGGCGAAGGGCAGCAGCGCCATCGCCAGTACGCCCAGCCCGAACCAGCCGCCGCTGCGCAGCAGCAGGTACGCCAGCGCGATCTCCACCAGCGTCACCGCCGTGACCCACCACGCGTGCTTCCCGGTATTGGCGCCCATCGCCGCCCTCGCTTTGACCTGAAATTCAGTTGCAGCGGCGCGAGCCGTCAGCCGCCCGCAGGCACGCTTGACCGCCGCCTGCGGCTGCTAGACTACACGCACTTTCGGGCAAAGGGAAGAGCGATGCGCAGACTGCTTCCACTCCTCATAGTACTGGCGCTCGTGCTGTGCGCCGGCCAGTTCGCCGGCGCGCGCGAGGCGCGGATGATCAGCTATCCGGCGATCAGCGCCGACGGCGCCACGGTGTACTTCACCTGCTGGGGCGACATCTGGTCGGCCCCGCGTGACAGCTCTGCGCCGGCCCGGCGCCTGACCGACAACGTAGCCTACGAAAGCCGGCCGATCCCCAGCCCCGACGGCCAGCGGATACTCTTCCTCTCCGACCGCTTCGGCAGTTACGACCTGTTTGTGATGCCCGCGGAGGGAGGAGCGGCCATGCGCCTGACATTCAACTCGGCCACCGACTACCCCTACGACTGGTCGCCCGATGGTGCCAGCGTGCTGGAGTACACCAGCCTGCAGGACATGTTCGGCAACTGCGTCTATGAGCTGCCGGTGGGAGCTGCTGGGCCAGCCAGCGGGCCGGTGCGCATCACCGGCCCGGACCAGCAGGACAACGTGTTCTGCAGCTATCTCGGCGACAGCCAGCACGTCGTGTTCTCCCGCGGCGCGGGCGACTGGACGCGCAAGAACTACGTTGGCACGCTGAGCTACGACCTGTGGACGTACGACCGGCAGGCCAGGCTGTACAAGCAGCTGACGAGCGAGCCGGGCAACGAGATGTGGCCACAGCCGAGCGCCGACGGCAAGACGGTGTACTTCGTCTCCGACCGCGACAAGACCTACAACCTGTGGGCGCTGGAAGTGGCCAGCGGGCAGCAGCACCAGCTCACGCAGTACGTCATCGACGGCGTGCGCTGGCCGCGGCTGTCCGGCGACGGCGACGAGATCGCCTTCGAGCGCCTGGGCGAGCTGTACGTGGTGCCCGTCGGCGGCGGCACGCCGACCAAGGTGCCGGTGAGCTTCGACGGCGACTACAAGCACGAGATGGCCGGAACCAGCGACAAGCCGGACAACGCGCTGGAGTACAGCGTGGCGCCCAACGGCAAGTACTTCGCGGTGATCGTGATGGGCGACCTGTACGTGCTGAAGAACCCCGACATTTATCCCGAGGAGGCCAAGCCGGACCAGGACCTAAGCCGCACGATCGCGGCGGTCACCGGCTTGGGGCGCGAGATGCAGCCCGCCTGGTCGCCGGACAGCACGCGCCTGTCCTACATCTCCGACCGCCCGGACAGCGACGGCACGCGGCAGTTCGATGTCTATGTCTATGACCTGGCGACGAAACAGGAGACGCGCATCACGGATACGCCGGCCGACGAGTGGTGGCCGAACTTCTCGCCGGAGGCCAAGCGCGAGGCGGACAAGCAGTGGCTGCTGTTCTACTCCGGCAATCAGAAGCTGATGCTGCACGACTTCAAGAGCGGCACGGAGAAGGTGCTGCGCGAGGGCCTGCTGCGCAACGGCCCCTGGGCGCTGGGCTACGACTGGGCGCCGGATGGCAAGTGGGTGGCCTACGTGGAGAACACGGCCGACGACGCGGCTGATATTTTCCTGATCAACCTGAAGGATGACGGCACGCTCAGCGAGCCGGTGAACGCGACGTTCACGCCGGACTGGGAGGACGGGCCGACATGGTCGAAGGACAGCAAGTGGCTGGCCTACAACCATTACGCGGATGAGGGCAGCGACGTGATGCTGCTGGAGCTGAACCCGAAGAAGGAGAAGTACGACACGGAGCTGCTGTTCCCTGAGGACAAGCCCAAGCCGCCGGAAACCAAGCCCGAGGAGAAACCCAAGGAAGAGCCCGCCAAGCCTGAGGAGCAGAAGCCCGATACCACCAAACCAGATACAACGGCTCCCGCCGAGCCTGCCGGCGCTGCCGGCGAGGCCAAGCTTGAGGAAAAGAAACCCGAAGAGCAGAAGCCGGAGGAGAAGGTGCCCGAGCCGGTGGTAATCGACATGACGCGCATCACGCTGCGCGCCAAGTCAGTCACCGATATGCCGGGGGCCGCCAGCAGCGGGCTGTTCGATCCGGCGAGCAAGTACATCATCTTTTCCACCAACCACGAGGGCAAGGATGAGCTGTGGAGCGTGACGCTCGACAAGCACGAGTACGCCAAGCTCGGCGACATCCAGCCGGGGCAGAGCAGCCCGCAGTTCGCCCCCGACTCCAGCCGCCTGTACTTCCTGGAGGGTGGCGGCATCGGCTACCTGACGCTGGCCGGCACGGCGGTGAGCGGCGGCGGCGGCGTGGCGCTGACCTCGCGCGTGGCCGTCGACCAGTACGCCATCTGGGAGCAGATGCTGCAGGAGGCCTGGCGCCATCTGCGCGACGGCTTCTACGACCCCAACATGCACGGCGTGGACTGGAATGGCGTGCTGGCGCGCTACAAGCCGCGCGTGCGCGAATGCGGCAGCCCCGAGGAGTTTTCACAGCTAATGCGCGACATGCTGGGCGAGCTCGGCGGCAGCCACCTCGGCTTTTACAGCGGCGCCAGCACGCGCGAGGCGCCGGCGCAGACGACGGCGGACTTCGGCGTGGACTTCGATGAGAGCTACGCCGGGCCGGGCTGGCGCGTGGCCAAGGTGATCGCCAAGGGCCCGGCCGATCAGCCCGCCAGCCGCCTGTATGTGGGCGACGTGATCCTCAAGGTCAACGGCGTGGCCGTGCAGCCCGGCGATGACCGCGGCACGGTGCTCAATAACCTGGCGGGACTGGTAGTGACCTTAAGCGTCAAGCGCGACGAGCCCGCCCAGGCACCGCTGCCTGCAGGCAAGCCAGACGAGAAGCAGGAAACCGTCCCCGCCGGCGAACGCGAGGTGACGATCAAGCCCACGACAACTGGGGCGATGGGCCAGCTGCGCTACGAGCAGTGGGTGGAGGACAACCGCCAGGCGATCTACCAGCTCGGCGACGGCCTGATCGGCTACCAGCACATCCAGGGCATGGACAGCGACAGCCTAACCAAGTTCCGCCGCGAGCTGTTCACCGAGAGCCAGGGCAAGCAGGCGCTGATCATCGACGTGCGCTTCAACGGCGGCGGCTGGACGCACGAGGACCTGCTGCGCCTGATCGACCGCAAGCCGTTCGCCTTAAGCCAGCTGCGCGACGGCCCGCGGCGCACGCATCCCACGCTGCGCTGGTCAGGGCCGATCGTGATCCTGATCAACCGCAGCAGCTACAGCGACGCCGAGATCTTCCCGCACATCATGCAGGAGCTCGGGCTGGCGACGCTGATCGGCGAGCCGACGGGCGGCAACGTCATCGGCACCTACGACTTCCAGCTGCTGGACGGCAGTGGCTTCCGCCTGCCCGCCGAGGGCTGGTGGCTGCTCGACGGCACCAACATGGAAGGCAACGGCGCGCAGCCCGACGTGCTGGTGCCATTCGATCCCAATCAGTCCGCCAAGGGCATCGACAACCAGCTGAACGCCGCGGTGGATTATTTGAAAGGCAGGATCAAGTAGAGGCCGGCCTGGTGCCGGCTGCGTCTTCAGTAGGGGCGAAGCCATGCTTCGCCCGTCTTCCGCAGGGGCCGATGCAAATGTAGGGCGCGCTGTAAAGCGCGCCGCCTTTAGCTTCAACTTGATTGAGTTGGATAGAAGAGAAGAGCGGCGCGACTCACGTCGCGCCCTACAGCACCTCGGCGCGCACGACGCTGCCGCCGCTTTCGCTGGCCAGCAGCTCGGCGAAGCGCTGCGTGTGCGCGAGCAGCTGCACGCTGCTCCAGCCATCCGTCGTGCCGTAGATCACACCAAGGTAGCGCGACGCGCCCGTAAAGATCTTCGTCGCCATGCTGTCCTTCACCGGCGTGCCCACCGGCTCGCCGTCATCCCCGCCTGCGCGGCAGCAGACGATGCAGCGCTTGACGTCCAGCCACTGCCCGCTCTGGTTGAACACATAACCTTCGCCCTCGCGGCCGACGCGCACGATGCACTGCTCGCCGAGCTTGTCGATGTCGAAGATGCTGATCGGCAGCAGTGCCTCCAGCGACACCACGTTGTTCACGTCGACGATGTTGTTGATGTGGTGGAACTCGCCGCGCTCCTTGAGATCGTTGACCAGCAGCTCGTGTGACGGGCGGTTGCGGCCCGTGGCCGAGAATCCGCCGAACTTCAGCAGCTGCCGCACGGCGCGTCGCAGCTCCTCGGGGATCTCGTAGTCCGGCACGGCCATCCGCGCTGCCAGCCCCGCTCCCTGTTCGTGCAGCGCTGCGCTGGCCTCGCGGACTTCGCCGCCGTGCACCTCCGCGATGCCCAGCTTAAGCCGCGGATCGTCGATCAGCCTGATGATCTCCACTGCCATGACGCTATTGTAGGAGCCGCCGGCCACGGCGCGCGACCGCTGATTTCGCAAATGAGACGGCTGTCAAAGCCCAATAGGCACTAGTTTGGTTTCCACCAAGTGAAATCCGCTTAAGAACTCGATAGTGTGTCCCACATATCCGGCTCGCGCGGGTAGAATGTGGCATCCCGCAAGGCGAAGGATGCCAAGCTCAATTCCCAGCAGGTTGCTCACAAGCCTGCTGGGGAATGAGTAAGGCATATGCAACCTAAGCGGTTTAGAATAGTCTAAATCGCGGGGGCCTGGTTGGAGAGGAGCTCACAAATGGGAATACGGATTGTTTCGGGAATGTTTGCGCTGGCGCTTGTCGCGCTGGTCAGCTGTGGTGGTGGCGGCAGTCAGCCGCTGGACATCAATGTTCCTGGCGGCGGCGGCGGCGGTGGCACATCGGGCATCTTCGTCCCGCCAATCACCAAGCCGGTGGCAGAGTCTTATGTGGCGGGCACCTGCTGGAAGGAGAGCTGCTTCGATCCGCTGCCCGCGGATATCTACCAGAATCCGAGCCTGACGGCCTGGGCGAACGAAGTATTCGCCCGCGCCAACTCGGCTCGCATGCAGAACGGCCTGCCGGCGCTGACCCGCAGCCGCGGGCTGGACCGCGTGGCGCAGGCCCACGCCCGCGACATGGCGCTGCGCAACTACTTCGGCCATTACACGCCTGAAGGCCTGGCGCCCTGGGAGCGCATCCAGCAGGCGCAGCTCAAGGACTGGAGTTCCGTGGGCGGTCGCGCGGCAAGTGACATCGCTTTCAACGGCGTCGGCGAGAATGCGGCCAAGGGCGACGAGTCGGCGGCGGAGATCGTCGACAACTGGATGAACAGCCCCGGCCACCGCGCCAACCTGCTCAACGCCAAGTACATGTACATCGGTACGGGCGTCTACTACGACACGACCGATGTCAATATGCCGATTCACTCGATCCAGCTTTACGTCGAGAAGCTGCCCTAGGCACGCTTCAGCGCCGCGCGCGCGATAAATCTCAAGGAACCCAGAGGCGGCTGCAAGGCCGCCTTTTGTTTTGCGGGGGCAGCCGTTGCGTTGATATGGGACGGCTATAATGCGCAGGAGCGCACGGGAGGCAGCGATGAGCACATGGAGCGATCCTGCGAAATGGCGGGCCTACGTCTCCGAGCAGGGCTGTCCGGTCTGCAATCAGCAACCCGGCCAGCGCCCGGCCGGCGAGCGCGACATCGCCGCGCTCAGCGTGAGCAGGCTGATCGCCGACCGCATAACTTGCATGAAAGGCCAATGCTGTCTAGTACTCAAGGCGCACGCCGTGGAGCTCCACGAGCTGGCGGAGGCCGATGCCATGGACTTCATGCATGACATCAGACGGGTCTCGCGCGCACTTCAGGCCGTCACCGGGGCCGTGAAGATCAACTACGAGATACACGGCAACACCATCCCGCATCTGCATCTGCACCTCTGGCCACGGCAGATCGGCGACAGATTCGAGGGCGCGCCGATCGACTGGCGGGCCAAGGACCCGGCCATCTATACCGACTCCGAGTTCGAGTCATTCATCGCGGCGATGCAGTGCGAGCTACGCTGAGCATCAGTCCGCGCCGCCGGTGGCCGGGGCTTCGCGCAGCACGGCGTCCTGCGGGTCGTCGAGGATGCGCGCGCGGCGGCCG
>Ga0315276_10006209_pt1 | contig 11042 bp, 8 predicted proteins | sample YL17G05_0_MG_FD_204542 | JGI IMG/M metagenome (GOLD analysis project Ga0315276, IMG submission 204542) | Sediment microbial communities from Yellowstone Lake, YNP, Wyoming, USA - YL17G05_0 | ecosystem: Environmental > Aquatic > Freshwater > Lake > Sediment | place: USA: Wyoming | collected... | reverse complement strand
AAGCATCTCATCAACCTCTTCACCCTGCAGAAGAGCCTCGTCTATTACCAGAACGCCGTCAACTCCAACGGCGCCCTTATAGAAAAGATCCGCCACAACGCGCCAAGGTTCGGGTTCACCCAGGAGGAGATGGAGCTCCTCGACGACATCGTCATCGAGAACAACCAGTGCTACCGTCAGGCCGAAGTCTATTCCAACATCCTGGCCAGCCTGATGGACGCTCGGGCCTCCATCGTCAGCAACAACCTCAACGTCCTGATCAAGACCCTCAACATCATCACCATCGCCATCATGGTCCCGACGTTCGTCGTGTCGGTGTTCTCCATGAACGTGACGCTCCCGTTCGGCCTCAAGGAGCATCCGGCCTTCTGGACGATCATCGGCCTGGCCACCGTCTTTACGGCCAGCTTCCTCGCTCTCTGGAGATACAAGAGGTGGTGATGCGTCGCCGGCGATACGGCGACCGCCGACAATCCTTGATCCGTGAAGGCGGAGAAGCTTCCGTCCCGATCTTGGACATCGAATTGACATTGCTTTGCCACCTGAATTAAAATCGCCAGCTTCGTGTCCCCGGGGAACTTCCCCTCGAAGCTTCCTGTCGTCGAAACGGGAAATCGAGGCCGTCCCGGGCCGACACGGAACACGTTTGGAACAGAACGGAATATTAAGAGTTGCCATGACAAAAAAAGGCTGGCTCGTCACGATGGCCGGTCTCGGCCTCAACCTGGCCCTGGGGGTCCTCTACGCCTGGAGCGTGTTCAGCAAACAGCTGACGGAATCGATCTCGAACGGCGGTTTCGGCTGGTCGCGGACGGCGGCCACCTTGCCCTACACGATCGCCATCGCCTGTTTCGCCATCGTCATGATCCCCGCGGGACGGCTTCAGGACCGCCTCGGGCCGCGGGTGGTCGCGACGGCCGGCGCGGTCCTCTGCGGAGCGGGTTTGGTCGTCGCCAGTTTGGGTCGGGCGGATTTTATCTGGCCGATCGTCATCGGATTCGGGGTCCTTGCCGGTACGGGCATCGGCCTGGGCTATGCCGCCGCCACGCCCGCGGCGGTCAAATGGTTCGGCCCGGAAAAAAAAGGCCTCATCACGGGGATCGTCGTCGCCGGATTCGGTCTCGCCCCGGTCTATATCGCCCCGTTGTCGAAAGCTCTTCTCGGTTCCCTGGGGATCGGCGGGGCCTTCCGCACCCTGGGACTCGTTTTTCTGGCCGTCGCCGGTCTCTCGGCCCAGTTCTTGAAGAACCCGAAACCCGGGCAGATCACGGTTTCCTCCGATCCCAAGAAGATCAAAAAAGCCCAAACTCCGCCGTTCGCCGACGCGACCTGGCGGGAGATGATCCGAACGCCCAAATTTTGGTCTCTCTACGTGCAGTTCGCCTGCGGCGCGACGGCTGGCCTGATGATCATCGGACACGTCGCCAAGATCGTCGTCTCCCAATCGGGCGGGGCCATTCAGGCGGGCTTTCTCTTCGTCGCCCTCATGGCCATCTTCAACGCCGGAGGCCGCGTTGCGGCCGGGATGGCTTCGGACATCATCGGTCGGGTCGGGGCCATGATCATCGTCTTTTTCGTTCAGGCCTCGATCATGTTCTTTTTCGACCAATTCACGACCACCGGGGGCTTCCTTTTCGGGGCCGCGCTCGTGGGTTTCAATTACGGCGCCTGCCTATCCCTGTTCCCGGCGACGGCGGCCGACTTGTGGGGGACGAAAAACCTCGGCCTTAATTATGGCATCCTTTTCACCGCCTGGGGCGTCGGCGGCGTTTTCGGCCCGAACCTGGCCGGGATGATCGCCGATTCCACGGGGAGTTACGCCCGGGCCTACCAGGTTTCGGGCGGCTTGCTCTTGTTCGCGGCTTTGCTGGGCATCTGGAGCCACATGCACCTGTCGTTCAAGCTGGCCGACAAACAGCTCGTCATCACCCTGGGCCGCCGCGAGGGCTCCCATAAGCAGGAGTCCGAGGGGGAAGAGCAAGACAAGCTCACCGCGTAAAGGCGTCTTAAGTCCGTCCCGGCCTTATTTTTCCGCGCGTTTATAACTGACCGACATCCCCGACCGGCTGCCTTCCGCAAAGGTCGTCTCCATGAACGGCAGGCCGAGGACGTGCTCTATGAAATCGGCGCTCCCCCAGCCGCGGCCGCGCTGGCGCGCGGAGACGTTGTGAGCGGCGAAGCAGCCGCCGACGACGAACTTGGGCAGGACGGCGACGAAGTAATTCTTGTACCAGTCCTTATCGGCGTCGCAGAAGACGAAATCGAACGGTCCCGGCAGAGCGGGGACGAGCTCGTGGGCGTCGGCGAGGCGGGCATCGATGAAGGCATCGAGCCCCGCTTCCCGGAAGTTGGCCAGCGCTTCGCGGTACCGGCCCTCGTCGATGTCCACGGTGACGAGCTTGCCGCCCGTCTTGCTCAGGGCCCAGGCGATCCAGATCCCCGAATGACCGGTGGAAGTCCCGATCTCGAGAGCCCGGGTGTACTTGTTCTTGAGGACGAGGTCGTAGAGGATCCTCCCGTCGGCCTCGGGGACGTTCATGTCCCGCCACTCCCCGGCGCGCTTGTCGAGGAATGCCTGGACCTTGCGGTCGAGGGCCTCGCCGGCCTGACCCGCCGGGGCCGCGGCGGCCGAAACGATTGTCATCATCATGAGGCCGAGCCCTGCGGCGCCCAGAGTTCTCGATGTCATGGCCACCTCCGTCGGTTGAATGCCGTTATTCTCTTTATTGTTTGGACGAACGGGCGTTCTCCCTCTTCCCGCCTCCCCGTCCCGGGGCCGCGCGGGAAATGCGATTTCAGGGAAGAAAGCGGGATTTTGGGCGTCAAAAGAAATTATGGTATATTTCTGTGTTTAAATCGGACTTCCGGGGCGGTCCGGGACGGCGCCCCTTGAGGAGGAGATGACACGATGGCTGCATATTCAAGACCGGGCCGGGCAAGTCGTCTTTCGGCGTCGTCGTTGCTAGGGCTGATGCTTTTCTTGACGCCCTTGCTGGCCTCTCAGGACCGGCCCCTGACGCTCGATGAAGCGGTCAGCCTGGCCCTCGATCGGAACGAGCGGGCCCTGGCCACCCGAGAGGACGTCAAGGCCGCCAACGCCCGTGTCGCTCGGGCGCGGTCGTTTTTCTTACCGACGATAACCTCGACGGGCACCTATCAACGCCGTGCTTACGAAGTTAAGAGACTGGTGGGCGACACCGAGGTCGTTATCCAACGTTATAACGGCCTCTCGGAGACGCTCGGCCTCAACCTGACCCTCTTCGACGCCCGGAGCTTGACCACCCTTTCAGCCGTCCGGGCCCAGCGGAATGCCGATGTCGCCGCGGCCACCGAAAGCCGCCGACAGCTGGCTTTCGAAGTCAGCCAGGCCTTCCTGGCCACTCTGGGCACCGCCCAGGTCCAGGAGGCCTCCGCTCGGCGCTTCGCCTTCGCCCGGCAGAACCTCGAGGCGGCCAAGGCCCGTTACGCGGCCGGGCTGGCTTCGGTCAATGACGTGACGCGCGCAGAGCTCGAATACGCGACGGCCGAGGTCGGGGTCACCCAGGTCAAGGGCCAAGTGGAAACGAGCATCCTCCAGCTCGGTTATCTCCTGGACGCCCCGGACGCCGTGCGCGGGCGGCTCGTCGTGCCCGAATTCTTGATCGAAGCGGCCTCGGCCGAGGCCGCGAGTTCCGAGGCCCTCGTGGAGGAAGCACTCGCCCGCCGGCTCGACGTCGGGTCGCTCCGATGGCTGGCCTCCTCCCAGCGCGCTCTGGCTAAAGTGCCCATGCTCGGCTGGCTCCCCTCGCTCAGCGCCAGCGGCCAGTACAGGATGACGAACGAGGCCAGCTTCAATAACCGGACCTGGAACTGGAACGTCGGCGCGACGCTGAGCTGGACGCTTTTCGACGGCCTGGCCCGTTTCGCGGACCGGAGAGAACGACAGGCCTTGGCCAAGTTGGCCGACCTCGATGTCCAGGCGGCGACGCGCCGGGTAGATGTCGAAGTCCGGGAGGCCCTCGTCTCCTTGGAAAATCAGCGCGCTTCGCTCAAGCAAGCCTCTATTGCTTATGACGTCGCCAAGAAAAACGCGGCCGAGACGGCCGAACTCTACAGACAGGGCCTGGCCTCCGCTCTCGAAGTTGCAGACGCCAACGTCAGCCTCTTCGAAGCCGAGGTCGCGCTCGTCCAGGAACGCTATGGCCTAGGAGTCGCATTCCTCAACCTGGAAGCGGCCCTGGGACTCGATCCCTTCGGGAAGGAGCCACGAATTTGAAAAGCCCAAATATCCGGAAGCTCGCCGCTGTCGCCGCCGCGGCCGCGGTCATCGTTTTCTCAGGCGCCTGCAAGAAGGAAGCCGGCGGGCCGGCCGCGGGGCTGGGCCAGCGCGGCCGCGTCCAGTTTCCCGTTGATACGATAACGGTCCAGGTCCGCTCGCTCGTGTATTCCGTCACGGCCGTCGGCTCCGTCGAGGCCTTCGAAAAGGTCCAGGTCACGGCCCGCGTCTCCGGCGCGATCGATCGTGTCATGTTCTCCGAGGGAGGCTTCGCCTCCGCGGACCAGGTCCTGGTCGAGATCGAGACCGAGCGCTACCGCCTGGCCGTCGAATCCGCCCAGGCCTCATATGAAAAAGCCGAGGCCTCGAAGGCCGAGGCCGAGGCCGGGCTCCAGCGGCGCGAGACCGTTATCACCCAGAACCCCGGGCTCATTCCCGGCGAAGAAGTCGAAACGTGGCGGACCAAGGTCCTTACCGCCGCATCCGACGTCGCCGAGAAACGCTCGGCCCTCAACCAGGCCAAGCTCAACCTCCGGGACGCCTTCGTCCGGGCGCCCATCGCGGGCGTCATCCAGACCCGGACCGTCCAGACCGGCCAATACGTCCAGATGGGGACGGTCCTGGCGACGCTTGTGCGGCGCGATCCGCTCCTCCTGCGGTTCAAGGTCCCCGAACGGGACGCCGCGCGGATCAAGCCCGGCCAGGAGGCCCGCTTCCGGGTCCGCGAGGACAGCCGCGAGTTCACCGCCAAGGTCGTCCACGTGGCCGAGTCCGCCGACGACGTCTCGCGGCTGGTCGACGTCACGGCCAATATCGACGATCCGAGCGATCGGACCCTGCGGCCGGGATCTTTTGCCGAGATCACGGTGCCCGTGAGCTCCACCCGAGAAGCCGCCGTCATCCCTGTTTCAGCGGTTCGGCCGAGCGAACGCGGGTTTATCGCCTTCGTCGTCGAGGGCGACAAAGCGGTCGAGCGCATCCTGACCCTGGGCATGAAGTCGGCCGACGGACAGGTCGAGGTCCTTTCCGGCCTCAAGGTCGGCGAGATCCTGGTCATCCGGGGCTCCGAGGCCCTTCAGAACGGGGTGACGGTCCGGATGATCGCTCCGGGCGCAGGGCAGCCCGCGGCCGAGAAGCCCGCGGACAAGCAAGCCCCGCCGGCCAAAAAAGGATAGGCCCGATGAACCTGACAGAAGCCTGCGTCAGAAAACCCGTCCTGGCCTGGATGCTCATGGCCGCCACCGTCGTGTTCGGCGTCGTGGCCGGCGGCCGGATCGGCATCAGCCAGTTCCCCGACGTCGATTTCCCCACGATCAACGTTTCCGCTTCGTGGGAGGGAGCGGCTCCGGAGGTCATCGAGAACGAGGTCGTCGAGACCCTCGAAGAGGCCCTCATCCAGATCGAGGGGATCAGGACGATCACCTCGAGCGCGCGTCAGGGCTCGGCCAATATCACGGTCGAGATCGAGCTCTCCCGGGACGTCGACCTGGCCATGCAGGACGTCCAGGCCAAGGTCTCCCAGGCCGCCCGGAACCTGCCCCGCGACATGAACCCGCCCATTATTTCCAAGTCCAATCCTGAGGACCAGCCCATCATGATGGTCCGTATCGGCGGGCCTTACCCCCAGCGCGTCCTCAGCGACTACGTCCGCTACGGGCTCAAAGAAAAGCTCCAGACGATCCCCGGCATCGGCGAGATCTCCCTCATGGGCACATTGGAGCGGAACATCCGCATCTGGCTCGACGCGGCCCAGCTCGACGAAAAGGGCCTGACCATCCGCGACGTCATTTCGGCCCTCCAGCGGGAGCACATCGAGCTGCCCGCGGGGCGTCTCGAGGCGCCGGGCCGCGAGGTCAACGTCCGCGTCCTCGGCGAGGCCGTCGACCTCGAGACCTTGCGCAAGATCGTGGTCCGCGAGGTCGGGGGAAGTCCCATTTACATCAGCGACGTCGCCCTGGTCGAGGACGGCTTCGAGGATGTCCGGAGGATCGCCCGCGTCGACGGTGGCCCGGCCCAGGGCATCGGCATCCGGAAGCAGCGCGGCGCCAACGCCGTGGCCGTGGCCAAGCGCGTCCGCGAGGCCATCGACGAATACCAGAAGACACTGCCCGAGGATATGTCCATCGGCATCACCAACGACAGTACGGAGTTCATCCGGCAATCGGTCAACGAGATCCAGTTCGAGCTCCTGCTTTCGGTCGTCCTCACGGCTTTCGTCTGCTGGCTGTTCCTCGGGTCCCTGTCCAGCACGCTCAACGTCATCCTGGCCATCCCCATGTCCCTCCTCGGGACGGTGGCCATCATCTACTTCCTTGGGTTCACCTTCAACACCTTCACCCTGCTCGGCCTGGCCCTGGCCGTCGGTATCGTCGTCGACGACGCCATCATGGTCATGGAGAATATTTTCCGCCACCGCGAGGGAGGGAAGGCGCTGGTGCCCGCGGCGCTCGAGGGGACGAAGGAGATCGCCTTCGCCGCCCTGGCCGCGACCCTGGCTGTCGTGGCCATCTTCGTGCCTGTCGTATTCATGAAGGGCATCATCGGCCGCTACTTTCTCCAGTTCGGGATCACCCTTTGCCTTGCCGTCCTCCTGTCCTACGTCGAAGCGGTGACCCTGGCCCCGGCCCGTTGCTCCCAGTTCCTCAAGACCACGCGCGAGGGCCGGAACAAGATCGGACTGGCCGTCGACCGCGCCTTCGGTCGCCTGGAGAAGCTCTATAGCCGCGTCCTTCACCGCGGCCTCCGCAAGCCGGGCCTGGTCCTCGCCCTGGCGGCGGTCCTCTTTGCCGGGGCTGTCATCGTCTTTACGATGCTCCCGAGCGAGTTCGTGCCGTCCCAGGACCAAAGCCGGGTCTCCGTCCGCATCCAGACCGCCGTCGGCTCGGACATCACCGAAACGGATACGCTTCTCATCAAGGCCGAGGACGTCGTTAAAAAGCACCCGGAGGTCATCCAAGTCTTCAGTTTCGTCGGAGGCATGGGCGGCGGCGGAGGCGTCAACTCCGGCATGCTCTATGTTACCCTGGTCCCCCCGCGGGAACGTAAGATCAGCCAGGCCGGCCTGTCGGGCCTGCTCCGTCAGGAGCTCAACTCCATCCCCGGCCTGCGGGCCGTCATCCAGGACACCTCCCAGCAGGGGTTTACGGCCCAGCGCGGTTTTCCGGTCGAATTTTCCATCCGCGGCGCCGACTGGAACGAGCTCGTGCCCATCAGCCAGCGGCTCATGGAGGAGCTTACGGCGAGCGGGACCGTCGTCGACCTCGACTCGGACTACCGCGTCGGCATGCCCGAGCTGCGAGTGACCCCGGACCGGGCCGTGGCCGCGGACCTGGGCGTGTCCATCGACGACGTGGCCACGACGATCAACGCCCTCGTGGGCGGGATCCGGGTCGGCAAATACAGCACGGGCGGCCGCAGGCTCGACGTCCGGATCAAGCTCATGGCCGGACAGAGGTCCAGGCCTGACGATATCTCCCGCCTGCGCGTCCGGTCCCGGAACGGGGAGCTCGTGCCGCTGTCGTCGCTCGTTGTTTTCGAGGAACAGGCGGCCCTCCAGGCCATCACCCGGCGCGACCGGGAGCGGGCGATCTCCATCTATGCCAACGTGGCCCCGGGCCACGCCCAGGATGAGGCCCTGCGCGTGGTCGAGGGGCTCGGCGGGAACCTGCCTGTCGGCTACCGGGTCGTCCTGGGCGGCTCGAGCATGGCCTTCCGCGAATCCATGAGCAGCCTCCTCTTCGCCATGGTCCTGGGCATCCTCATCGCCTACATGATCCTCGCGTCGCAGTTCAACTCCTTCAAGGACCCCATCACGATCATCACCATCCTGCCGCTCTCGATCGCCGGGGCGGCCTTCGCCCTGCTCGCCACCGGCAAGTCCCTGAACATCTTCAGCATGATCGGATTGCTCCTGCTCATGGGGATCGTCAAGAAAAATTCCATCATCCTCGTCGATTACGCCAACGCCTTCAGAGAGAAGGGCTTCGGTGCGAAAGAGGCCATGGAAAAGGCCGGGCCCATCCGCCTGCGGCCCATCCTGATGACGGCCACGGCGACCTTGATGGCGGCCATCCCGCCGGCGCTCGGGATCGGCGCCGGGGCCGAGATCCGCATGCCCATGGCCATCGCCGTCATCGGCGGCCTGGTCCTGTCGACGGTCCTGAGCTTGATCGTCGTCCCGTCGTTCTATGTCGTTTCGGACAAGCTGGCCGGGAAGAAACGGAAAAAGGAAAAGGCCGAGGCCCATATGGCCATGGCTATCGAAGGCGGATCAAAGTAAAGCGGTTCTAAAATATACGTGCGTTAGCTCTAAACCTTCTTGTCGGAGGCGCCGGGTTTCGTGATGGGCAGGCCCTTCGCGCAGAAGGGACAGACGTCGGGCTCGAAGGCCTCGACCTTGAGGGCGAGGAGACTGCCGACGGCCTTCCCTTCGACCGGGACCGCCCCGCCGCTCCTGTCGACAAGGACGTAGATCCCCCCGACCGCGACCTGCCGTTCACGCAGGCAGGCCAGGACCTCCTGGATCGAACCGCCCGTCGTCAGGATGTCCTCGACGATGACGGCGCGCGAGCCGTCGAGCCCCGAGAAACCGGAGCGGATGCTCATCTTTTCGTCGGCGCGCTGGGTGAAGGCGAATTTCTTGCCGAGCTTCAGCGCGGCCAGGAAGCCGATGGCGATGGCGCCGTAAGCGGGGGATACGACGTAATCGAAATCCGGGACCTCCCGGCGGATCTTGGCGGCGAGGAGGTCGACGATCTTCTCTAGGGCCGCCGGCTTCTCGATGAGCCGGATCTTCTCGAAATACCACTCGGAATGTTTGCCCGAGGTCAGCTTGAAATGGCCCTGGAGCAGGGCGTCGCATTCCTTGAAGAGGTTAAGGACGATCTCGTTTTCCGAATTCTGGGTCATTGAGGTTCTCCTTTTTTTCTCTTCATGACGCCCTTGCTGTAGCATTCGAATTCCTTGCCCGGGGCGGCGAGATCGAAGGTCTGTTCAAACGTATCGGCGTATCGGCGTCGAGGACCTTGTAGGTCAGGCGGGCCCTGAAAACCGGCGGGATGTTTTCGATCGCCTCCGTGACGAACGCGAACACTTTGCCGTCGGCGGCCGTGTTTTCGAGGACATACTGATTGACGAAGCCTTCGACATGGAATTGCCGGAGCACGAAGGCCTTTCGGGACTTGTCGTAACTGAATACGCCCCAGTCCTCGTGGGTCTCCCCCTTGGGGTTCTTGTCTTGCGGATCGAATACCGCCCTATTCCGAACATGGAGAAAAGTTCCGCGGAGGATGAACTCGAATGTTTGGACGCCCTTGCCGGCGCCGGGGCTGCCCTCGCCGCTTCCTTCCCAGCTGCCGACGAAAAATCGGAAAGGAGCCCAGGGATCGGCCGGGGGAGTCGATTCCTGGCCGGGGTTGACCGGCGCCGCGAAGATGGCCAGGATAACCATGAACGCCAGGACAGGCCAAACGCGTGATCGCCTCATATCGATCCTCCTGCGAGTGTTGATGCCACCTTTCTTATAATCGATTGCGCGGCGTCGGGCAAGAGGTACCGCATGGAGCGAGCGGCCTCCGGTCTTGCCGTCCTGCGCGGAATATGTTAAACGGGGAGCGACGAGAACGACGGATTGAGGAGCGATCTCTCATGGAAAACGAATTCCGCGATGACCGCGTGTGTTTTGTCTGCGGTGAAAACAATCCGATCGGCCTGAAACTCCGCATCCGGACCGACCAGGAGCGCGGAGAATCGGCGGCTGATGTGATCTTTCCTGAGCATTTCCAGGGCTGGTCGAAGGTCGTCCACGGCGGGCTCCTGGCCGCGGTCCTCGACGAAGCCATGATCTACGCCGCCGTGGCCAAGGGCCTCAAATGTGTCACCGGCGAGATGACCGTCCGCTATGTCAAACCCGCTTCGACGGGCGTCGCTTACACACTCATGGGCCGGTTTGTGGAGGACCAGGGACGCCTCGTTCTCGCCGAAAGCGCGCTCCTCGACGGCGACGGTCTCGAGGTCGCCCGGGCGACCGGAAAGCTGTTCAAGGTCCGGGCCTAAAGCGTACTGCCGATCGCGAAAATCACCCCAAAAAACCCGGTTTAAGGCCCTTTTCCGGCCCGAAATATCACATAAATGCTTTATTATTAGCGTGTAGCTACAGCCAAGCTACTAAAAGAAAAAGAAGCGGGCGGCGACGAAAAGTAGAAAGATCCCGTAGAGAAGCTTGACCGTCCGCGAGGGAAGGCTGATGGTGATGCGGGCGCCGAAAACGGTGCCGACGAAAAGACCCAGGGCGATCCAGGCCGCAGCAGTGAGGTCGAGCGTTCCCGCGTTATGGTAATAGATCACCCCCGGAAGCCCGAAGGGAAAGAGGATGGCCCCTAGTGACGTAGCGATGGCCCGCTTGGCGGGATAGTGAAGGACAAGGGTCAGCATCGGGACGATGATGTTGCCGCCGCCGATGCCGAACATGCCGGCCATCACGCCGGCCAGCAGGCCGATGCCGATGAGCGCATACGGGGACGGCCGCGGGCTCTCCTCGGGCTCGGGTTTGGCCGGGACGTCCTGTCCGCGACGACGGCGAAGGCGGCGTACCGGGTCGATGAAGTTCCAGCCGACATAGAGACAGAACACGGCGAAGAATCTCCGCATGAGGTCGACCGGGAGAGTGTTGGCCAGCCAGGCCCCGACGACGACCGACGTCAGAAGTCCAGCGGCGATATAGGCCGACGCCCGCAGATCGATGATGCGCGCTTTGTAGTAGGCGGCGACACCGAGGATGCCGACGGGG
>Ga0315276_10006205_pt1 | contig 11046 bp, 12 predicted proteins | sample YL17G05_0_MG_FD_204542 | JGI IMG/M metagenome (GOLD analysis project Ga0315276, IMG submission 204542) | Sediment microbial communities from Yellowstone Lake, YNP, Wyoming, USA - YL17G05_0 | ecosystem: Environmental > Aquatic > Freshwater > Lake > Sediment | place: USA: Wyoming | collected... | reverse complement strand
CGGTCAAACAACCTGTGCCCGCCGACATCAGACACACATCCAGTCTGGTTCCACTGGGCGGGACCGTCATGGCCTTCCCGAAGGACTACAAGGATCTGGGCGGTCTGCTGGTTCGAGTCAGCGACCGGTTCAGCCAAGTCACGGGCAAGACCTCGTATATTCTGGATTCTGAGTACAAGAAGGTCGCGCCCGGCGACAAGACCCTCCCGTCTGGAGGACTGGTCATCAAACAGGTCCGCCCGCTTCCGATGTCCGACCAGACGCCCAGCATAACTCCCTTCTTGATCAAGGATTCCATGGAATTCGAGGTGTTCCCCGGCGAGTGCGAACTGCTCCAGGACACGACCGACGTTTTCGCTGCCCATCGCCTGAAATCCCGCTGGCGGCTTGAGACTCAAAACATGGTCCTGGATGCCAATACCCTCCGTCAGGGTCTGTACGGCCAGGTGACTATCGAGTACCTGGACGAGGACCGCCTCTGCACCGCAACCGAGCAGATGTCCGTGCTTGCCCAACACGGCTTCGAGGGAACGACGGCCAGCGACACTTGGCGATGGGCCGATCTGGCGAACCCCCGCACGTATCAGTTGCTCACAAAGGGCATTCGCACCGCCGTCTCCCCGGCGGAGAATCCGATATTCGCCCTGGCGGACCTCGGCACCGAAGCGTACACCCCGTATAGGGTCCTGACCCTGGATGTCACCTATGACAATCCGGTTATGGCATGGTATCAGAACCTGTGGCCATCGGGTCTGCAATGGACCACGAAGAATCGGGTCTATTTGTGGGCCTATCAACCGCCCGATCCCAATGACCTCCTCCAGGAGAGGACCTTTACCGACGGCGGGATCTCAATCAAGACGTCATTCTACTACCCCATGCCGCCCCAGGGATACCCTGGCTGGGTAGGCAGCACCGCCCCCCTCAAGCGTTGGGGCCAAACGACGATCGAAGGACTGTGCGCAGCACCGATTGTCCTCAAGGGCTACTGGTCCCAGACCTGCCGGCCGGAACACCACAATCTCATTGAGAACTTCCTGTTTGAACCCAGGCTCGAGCCTGGGATCTCCACCGAGATCCTGGACCAGTTGCGCGGCAGGAACATCCGATTCATCCACCTGATTCTGGACCATGAGGGCGGCAGTCAATCGAAGATCTCTACCTATGGTTTTGACCCCGCCGGTTGACCCTCGCTAATACTAAGCAGTGCATGGTTTCCAGTGCCGTCACACCCGAGCCGGAGACGGCTCACATGATGGCATAATGGACCATTCAGCACCGTCTCCGCGACGCTCCCTGATCGATTGCTCCCTTGTCCTCCGACACGCCCGGAAGTACAATAACCCTCACTCTCATAACCCAGATGACAGATGAAGAAGTGCCCCATTTGACGATTGAGGCCAACAATGCCTAAGCAGGAATACACCAAGTACCAGAAGTCCGTCATCAGCGGCTACTACAACAACCTAGATGCGATCATGGTTCAGAAAGTGGCGGAGATGGTCAGCGAGCTGTACGTGGCAGACTCGGACGCCAAGAAGGACCGGCTCTGGCAGCGGGTCCACAAGGCCATGGCGAACCTCAAGATCCCCCAGGCCATCATCGACCACATCATGGCCGAACGTAACGTCCAGGTCCTGGCCAAGAACCTTCAGGATTGGCAGGCGGGGAAGGTGGGACGGTAGGACCGTGGGACCGTATGCCGGTGGGAACGACAAGAAGGTGAGAAGGTAGGAAGGTAGGAAGCGACGACATGACTCATGAATACCTGGCTACTGCAAAGGTGTATCCAACCGAGAAGCTGGGGTCCATGAGCATCACGGACATGCTGGCCTACTTCGAGGAGAGAGGGGCCATGCGGGTCTCGGACCTGCACATAAAGGTTGGCGTTCCGCCGACCTACCGGATAGACGGCAACTTGGTCAAGCTCAAGGGGGCCGCTGTCACGGAAGAGACGGTTAGGCAATTGGTCTTCCCTCTGCTCAGCCAAGAGAGCCTGCAAAAGCTCCACGAACGCCACAGCGTGGACTGCTCCTACAGGTACGGCTCCTTGCAGTTTCGGATCAACGTGTTCAAGGACAACGACGGCCTGGCCGCTGCGATCCGGGCCTTGTCCATGAACATCCCGGACGTAGAGGAGATCGGGTTCCCCAACAACGTGTGGGAGGACATCGTCGAGCGCCAGCACGGCCTGGTTCTGCTGACCGGAATCACCGGTGCCGGCAAGTCCACCACCATCGCCTCGCTGATCAGCCGGATCAGCGAAGCGCGGGCCTGCCGGATTATAACTGTGGAAGACCCTATCGAGTACATCCTGCCGCAGAAGCACTCCATCGTCTCGCAGCGAGAGGCTGGCCGCGACGTCACAACCTTCCACGACGGCCTCAAACAGATGATGCGAGAGGACCCGGACATCATCTTCGTGGGTGAGATGCGGGACGCCGAGACGATCTCAATGACCTTGATGGCCGCAGAGACCGGGCACCTGGTCTTCTCCACGCTCCATACGCGGGATACCACCGGCACAGTGACCCGAATCCTGGACTACTTTCCAGAAGGCCAGCAGGCCGAGGTCCGCAATCAGCTCTCGTTGGGCCTGGCCTACGTGATCTCCCAGAAGCTGATACCCCGCAAGGATGGGCGCGGCCGCCTGGTGGCCATGGAGGTCCTTAACAACAACTACGCCTGCGCGAACCTGATCCGGACCGGAAAGATCGAGCAGATCTATACGCAGCTCCAGACCAAGACCCAGGACCTGCCCGACCAGAAGATGATCGCCCTGGAGAGCCACATGGCCCGCCTGGTCAAGGAGGGCCTGATCGACGTGCTTGAGGCCAAGAAGTGGGCCAACAACCTCAAGGCCTTTACGGACTGCATGCAGCGGGAGTGAGTCAAGATGATCTCCAAAGTCAAACTCGAGCACTTCAAACGCTGCGGCAATGAGGACCTCAAAAATGGGTGGCTATCAGAACCTATCGGCCTGTTTTACAGACACTACATCTGTTACTTTGCCTGGTAGCCGGCTGCAGCCAGCATCAGCCGGAGCAGTTCCATGGGCAGGCCCACCACGTTGGTGAAGCTGCCCTCAAGCCGATCGACGAAGGCGTCGCCGTTCTCCTGGATCGCATAGGCCCCGGCCTTGCCCTCCCATGTACCGCAGCGGATGTGCTGGGCGAGCTGCTCCTCGGTCATGGGCCTGGGAACCACGATCGTGGTGTCACTATCCACCCGCTCAAAGCCGTCTGCTCGCCGCACAATCGCCAGACCCGTGACCACCCGATGGGGCTTGGAGAAGAGCAGCCGCACGATCCGTTCGGCATCTCCTGCGTCTGCGGGCTTGCCGATGATACGGCCATCACACTCCACGACCGTATCCGCCCCTATGATCCAATGCTGGGGGAAACGTCCGGCTACGTCACGGGCCTTCGCCAGTGCCAATTGCCGGGCATAGTCGGCGGCAGCCATGCCAGAGGCAGCATACGCGGATTCATCAACTGACGAAGGGACGACATCGAATCGATAACCGGCCTCGACCAGCAGTTGCCTCCGCCTGGGCGACGCAGACGCCAAGATCAAGGTCTTCTCATCCGGCAACAAGGTGGGCACAAAAAGCCAGGTATTCCCGTTCGATCGGCTGCAGTTCATGGGCCACATAATACTGAAAGAGCCTGAGCCCAACAACTTGGTTCCACTGGATCGTGCGAGGTCTGTTGCGGTCAACGGCAATCGCCCGTTCGGACGGCTCCAATGGCCAGTTGCCCTGAAGACCATCGGCTACGAGCCTGCGATACCTGGCCAGGTACTTGCCATCACCTGCCTCTCGAAGAAAACGGACCAGACCATAGGATTGACTGTAGAAGGCCTGGACGCGTTCAGATCGGTCGGTGGCCAGCACCTCACCGGGACTAGTGGCCAGAAGGACCTCCAAGGGGATCAAATCCCCGCCAGTTACGGCCTCACGGAGCGAGCCGAGTCTGTAGGCGTTGGCCGCGTCACTGAACTGGAACAGGCAGTCCCTGTAGGTAAAACACTCGAAGGTCACGGCAATCCCTTCATCCAGCCAACTGGGCAACCGCAATGTGAAATGCCTGCTGGTGAATTGGTGCCACCCCTCATGACCCAAGGCCGCCAGGGTCCGCGTGGGGCCGATGTCGTAGCCGATGCAACTGCCGTTGAAGCAATACGCCCCTGCCTGGATCTTGAGAAACACCTCTGCCTGGGGGCCTGTGAGGTCCCGGGTGAAGGCCTCCCACCCGGCCCGATTCGAGAAGAGGTAAACCACGGACCTGGTCCGGGGTTCGATTGGATCGGGCAACTGGGCGTTGTATGCCTGGTGTGCAGACTCCATGAAGCCGGGCAACTGTCGCAGGAAACCCGGATCGAGAAGCGTCGTGTAAAGGGTGTAATGATCGGTCACAAGTTGCAGGCCCGGCCCATAGGGATTGGGCCAGTCGCATATGGCCCTCAATCCGGGTGTAGGCCCTATAAGCGGCCGCCTCGTAGCACTAGCCGACATACGGGTCTTGGCATCTGCCCCGACCTGGCCTGCGGAACCCGCCTCCTCCAGAACGCCAAGTGACACGACGGCAGATGCCATGGCGATGGTCATCACCCTTCTCCACATACCGCTGATGTATTCGTCAGACCCAGTGTGCGGGTTTAGCGATAAGAACCATGCAAAAACCAGGCCCGCTCCAGCAGCCCTTGGGGACATGTAATGACCGGATTATCTGTCTATGCCGTCGCCCAGTAAATCCGTTCGCCAGGCCAGTACCGATAAGCCGTCGCGATCATCCTCAGAGGGTGTCTGAGAAGTGGATCTGGCTTCGCCCGGCTGCAAAGCCCCATGGCTTTGTCGGCCTGCATCGACGATGCGGGCTGGGGCATCGCCTGCTTCGGCCTTCGCGCCCTGGGCCTTTTCGCTCGGGCTCGGGCCGACGACCCCCTTCTCAAACACCCTCTCAGATCTCGGTCCACCCTGCGCCGAACACATCGGCTGTGAACAGATAGACCTCCGTCTTGGGATCTCGCCAGGCCTCCGGTGCCAGGCCCGCCTTGTGGGAACAACAATACGACAAGAACTCCTCCTTGGTCCAGCCGCTCTCCGTGGCCACCTGTGGCAGGAAACAACCGCTGGCGTATCGCTGTTTCACGTAGATGCCGTCGATACCCAGCCGCAAACCCAGCGGATCGTCCGTACGCTTCAGCGGCGAAAGTACACTGATCTCAATGTCGAGCTTCGGCAGCTCCGCCGGCGCGATCCGATCGGAGAAGAACCGCGGATCAGCCACGGCCGAGGCCTTGGCCATCTCAACGACCAATTCGATCAAGGGAGCCTCGGAGGCGAACTGGCCGATGCAGCCCCGCAGCCTGCCGTGGTTCTTCAACGTCACAAAACAGCCGCATCGCTGGATTAGCCCCGGATCATTCGATTGGGGTTTGGGTAAGGGCCTGCCACCCCTGACAACCGCCTCCACGGTGTCTCGAACGAGCCTCAGAACAACTTGCTTTTGAGTCTGCTCCATCGGACCGCCCACCCTCAATGTGCCCAATTTTCCTACTACTCCGTGGTCTTGATCCCACAGCCCTTGTCTGAGATGGCCACTGACCAAGCTGCACACGACCGCCCAACAACAGCGCGAGCGGGTTTTGCCAAGAATAGGACACATCCGGTATAATGTCAACGACCGACTCGCTAAGTCCAATGCCATACACAGTGAAACAGGAGACTATGGAGACAAGACCACAGTTTTCCATTACTGAAAACGGCCTTCTGGTCCGGGCGCCAGCCAAGATCAACCTCAGCCTGCTCATCGCAGGAAAGCGACCCGACGGCTTTCATGAGATCGAGACCATCATGGCCAAGATCAACCTCTATGATGAGATCCTGATCGAACCAGGTTTGCGACCCGGTATAGACCTGCAATGCCGGGGTTCCCATTGGGCGCCCGATGGGCCTGATAACCTGGTCTATCGAGCAGCGAGCCTGTTGCTTGATACTTATGGAGCCAAGGCCAATCTGAAGATCACCCTTACAAAGAATATACCTGCCGGATCGGGGCTGGGGTCCGCCAGCAGTGATGCAGCCGCTGCCCTGGTGGGAGTAGCAGATCTGTTGCGACTGGATGTGACGGCGAAACAACTGATCCCTATGGCAGGACAACTGGGCAGCGACGTGGCCTTTTTCCTCGGCGGCCCTCTGGCCTTGTGCGAGGGCAAGGGCGAGAAGGTTTCTCCAGTGGCTGTATCTTATGACTTCCTGGCCCTGGTGGTCCTTCCAGGGGTACATATTTCTACGGCAAAGGTTTACGCCAATTACGTCCACGATGCAGATCTGTACCGCCGCCAGCACGACCGGATCATCGCCCACATTTTGAAAAGCAGAATTGACTTAGTCACAGAAATGCGCACTAATATGTTGGCTGAAACCTGTTTCAGCATGGAAAGCGATCTGGCCAGGTTGAAGGCTCGGATCGAGACCATCGGCATAGGGCCCCTATGCCTTACCGGGAGCGGTTCGGCGATGTACAAGATCATCACCAGCGGAGACGCGGCTCAGGCTGATCGCCAGCAGCAGATCCTCACCCAGCGGACCGGCTGCCCAAGCCTTATCGTGACCAACAATCCATGGTAGATGCCTGAGGGAGGCCAGCCCATGCAGATCACCGAAGTCCGAGTCAAGCTCGTGGCCAACAAAGAGGCCAGACTGAGGGCCTTCTGTTCCATGACCTTCGACAATGAGTTTGTCGTGCGGGACATCAAGATCATCCGGCGTAATGGCGGGATTTTTATGGCCATGCCATCTCGAAAAATGAGCGACCACTGCCCCAAGTGCGGGAGCAAGAACCATCTTACGGCCCGGTACTGCAACCACTGCGGGGCGTTTTTTCCGGAGAATCGGGCCAAGAAGGACGCCAAGGGACGGATGAAGCTCCATGCCGACATAGCCTATCCGATCAACACCGTGTGCAGACAACGAATTCAACAGACCGTGATGGAGGCTTTTCAGAAGGAACTGCATCTATCCACGCAGCCCGGATATAAGCCCAAAGAAATGTGGGATATCTCGGACGAAGACGACATCCCTGATGATACTGGGCAGGTCTGATGATCGGACCCGGCAGGTATAGAGAAGGTCGTCTCGGAGGGATGGCCTGTTGAGGGAATAACCACGCAGAATACACCCGCCCCCATTATATCACAGCCAGTCCGCAGGTCAGGCCGTGAGATCCTCCAGTACCCTATCCAACACGGCGTCCAGGCGATCGTTGACCTCATAACTGCCTTCATCCAGACGACGTCGCAGGTTCATCACCTTGCCCCTTCGGACCTCCGGCAGTTGGCCGATCCGCTTCAAGACCTGCCCGATCGGCGTGTCATGGATATTCTCAAGGATGGTCTCCATGAGGATATCGTCACTCATCACAGATCGATCAGGGGCCTTGTCGAACCGGCCTTCTTTGGCCTCATACTGATCGTTAGACCGCACATCAGGCATTTCAACCAACCTTGCCATTGGAGCCTCTTGCTTCACATCCTTCGTCCTGCATCAGGCTCTCATCTCCACAATATCTAGTGGGGCTTAAGAATCCATTCCGAGACCCATGATCAACATTGATATCGACATGGCCAACGAAATAACTTTAGCGAAGTTGGCCGTGTACTTACACTGGCAGCCGCTCTGCCCAAGACCCTAATCTCAACTCCAACCCTATTATCAGTATTACTAACGCCGTTTCAATGCCGTCTCACACCTGCCCACCCGTAGGGATCGCTGCCCAATCCATTCTTCAACAACATATGGTATACCATATGTTGTTGGCCATAGATTTGTTCGCCTACGCCACAAGGCGAGACTAAATATCATCCACGGCCTTTATTAGGACTTTCTTACCCCAGCCTGGAGGGGCTGCCCTTGACCGATCTGGGCCTGCCGTTTAGTATCCTGTTGCCTTGGATTTGATGGAACTGAAAGGACATTGAATGAAACCGATCCTGCAGACCAATATCGCCGGCGTCCACCCCATACGCGGCAAGGTCCGCGACGTGTACGACCTGGGCGACAAGCTTGTGATCGTGGCCACGGACCGGTTATCCGCGTTCGATGTAGTGATGGCCAGCGGCATTCCCTACAAAGGGATCGTACTCACGGCGATCTCCACGTTCTGGTTCGATTACCTGTCTGGTAAGGTCGAACACCACCTGATCAGCGACCGTGTGGCGGCTCTGCCGCAGCCGTTCTCCAAGTACCAGGACCAGTTAAAGGGACGGTGCATGCTGGTCAAGAAGGTCAAGATTCTGCCCGTGGAGTGCATCATCCGAGGGTACCTTGCCGGCTCCGGCTGGAAGGAGTACCAGCAGAGCCAGACCGTGTGCGGCGTAAAGCTGCCTGCCGGACTCCGACAGTGTGACAGGCTGCCGGAGCCGATCTTTACGCCCTCGACCAAGGCTGAGCGAGGCCAGCACGACGAGAACATCTCCTTCGATGGCTGCACGCAGATCATAGGTCGCAAGTACGCCGAGTTCGTGCGAGACAAGAGTATCGAGGTCTTTAAGAAGGCCTCGGCCTATGCCGCCGGCAAGGGCATCCTGTTGGCGGACACCAAGTTCGAGTGGGGTGTCACCGACGACGGCCGTATCATCCTGGCCGATGAGGTGCTCACGCCCGATTCCTCGCGGTTCTGGCCCGCCGACAAGTATGCCCCAGGCAGGGACCAGGAGAGCTTTGACAAGCAGTTCGTCCGCAACTTCCTCGAAGGCATCCACTTCAATAAGTCCGGCCCTGGCGTGGAACTACCTGCGGAGGTCGTGCAAAAGACCAGCGCCAAGTACATCGAGGCGTACGAGCGATTGACCGGCAAGCAGTTTGCCGTGTAGGGCCTGTCCATGCGAATGGCCCTTATCGTTGGCGGGACCTGGGGTGTAGCGAATCTGGCTTTCCTTCCCTTGGCCCGTTTGGCGGAGACCACCGGCACGGGCCTGGTCCTCAGTTTGGCCCCTGTCGGTTATCTGGGTTCGGCCATTTGGGGTCTTCTGGTCTGGCGAGGATTATCAGGTTCGGGCGCTTCGGCCGAGGACATTGGGCATGAGGGAAGCCAAAAGGAGTTGACATGACGGGTGCCGTGAGGTAGTTATAACGGCTCGTTTGCGAGTGGAGTGTTTGTTTCGTACAAGGAGGCATTGATTATGAAACGTGTGGGTTTTGTGTTGGCGTCGTTCGGATTGTTGGTTATAGCAGGATGCGGCTCTCAGAGGGGCGAGAGCGTAACAAGTGTAAATTTCAATGTGAGTAAATATGAGAAGGTTGCGATCGTCGACGTGGCGGGCGCCATATATGGTGAAGGGGTCAAGGGCCAGATCAGCGACCTCTTTACCATGGAATTGGTCCGCAAGGGCTATAGCGTGATCGAGAGGGCCAGGATCCAGAAGCTGATTGAGGAACAGAAATTCCAGGCCTCTGACCTTGCGAGTGAGGCCGGGGCGGCCAAGGCCGGTAAGTTCCTGAACGTCCCTGCCGTGATCCTGGTGAGCATCCCCAAGTATGGGGAGGAGAAGATGAGCATGACCGCCAAAATGATCGATGTTGAGGAAGGCAACATCATCTGGATCGGAGAGGGCTCAGGTAGCACCAACAAGACCCTGGGGACCGTTCTTGGTGCGGCAGCAGGGGCCGTTGTGGGTGGCGTTGTGGCAGGGGGCGATAGTGGGGACCGGACCATTGGTGCCATTGCAGGAGGTGTCCTTGGCGGCGTAGCCGGCAATGCCCTATCGCCTGAGCAAGAGGGCCAGATCAAGAAGGTCATCCAGAAGGTCTGCAAGGACCTGCCTTCTCGGGTCGTCAGCCCCAAGAAGAAGTGATCGACAGCAGGATTGAATCCCGGTCTCTTACGGCCCCTTGGTGTCCACCGAGGGGCCGTTTCTTTGGGGGCAGTCAGGATTCAGGGTGGGTCGCGGAGGCCACGGTCTTGATTGCTTTGAGCAGGAGCTTGCGGTGCTTTCCCAGCCACCGGGCCTTTCTGAGGATCATGATCAGAAACTCTATCCCGCTAAGATGGCCGAACGTACCCGTGGCCGCCACCGGCAGGACTGCCTCGGCAATCAAGGTCTCGATCATCAAGTCGGGCAAAGACTCCAATATCGCCCCATCAACCGCTTGTACGCGGCAGTAGCCTTCCAGGAACTGATCGAGCCTGGCTTGATCTAAGTAGTCCGGCCAGTCTGCCGGATTGGGTCGACCCGCAACGATCGAGAACTGCAGTAGGCCATTGGCCAGGTCAACTACGGTCGGCGCCATCCGGACGGAGTCGAAATCCACCACCGCGGCCACCCGGTCCCCTTGGAAGAGCATGTTGCCGGGATGCCAGTCCCCATGGATGATCTGACAAGGCCAGCCGTCAAATCCCAGCTCATTGACTCGCACGCTGCTTGCGTTGTACAGGAACACCAAGTCCTCGGCCAGGTTCGGCACATCAAGGCCGTCCTGTGGGGATCGCCGCAACCCGATCGTCCTGAGGTGCCTACGGACTGCGGCAGAATCGTGAAAGCTCCCTGAACACGGCGGCGACTTGGGCCTGAACGGCCAAAGGTGTGCATGGAGGCGGGCCAACTGCCGACCGGCATCCTGGGTCTGGGCCATTGAGCCATCGTAACGCTGGCCTTCGACAAAGGCAAACAACTCATACGCGTAGTCTCGCTGCCGGACAAACGTGGCAGCGCGCCTGCGGGTGGGGAGCAGGACGCTAACGGGAAACGACTGCTTGTGCAGGTGACGCATGATAGCATGGGCCAAACCGATGGCCGCCAGATCGTCGGGGGCCTTGACGGGCCTACGCTTTAGGAGGAACCTGCCTCTTTGGCCGTCGACGACTGCCTTGGGCACGCGACGACGGCCTGCCTGCAGGACCGCAACCTTCCGTACGACACCCAGGTCATAATGACTGAGCACACAAGCCAACTCTTCGGAGGTGTACTGGGTTCGGGTCTTGGGCATGTGATAAGGGGTAGCTTGGTCGTTTTGACAGTGCCGCGGGCTAGAGCACCAGCATA
>Ga0315276_10006204_pt1 | contig 11047 bp, 8 predicted proteins | sample YL17G05_0_MG_FD_204542 | JGI IMG/M metagenome (GOLD analysis project Ga0315276, IMG submission 204542) | Sediment microbial communities from Yellowstone Lake, YNP, Wyoming, USA - YL17G05_0 | ecosystem: Environmental > Aquatic > Freshwater > Lake > Sediment | place: USA: Wyoming | collected... | reverse complement strand
GCGAAGTGCTCTCGCCCGCCTCGCCCAACCCCCACGTGCTGGTGGCGTTCAACGCGCCGAGCCTGGCGCGCTTTGGCCCGAAGGTGCAGCCGGGCGGCACGGTGGTCTATGACAGTTCGGTCATCGCGGAGGTACCGCCGCTGCCCCAGGGGGTGAAGCTGGTAGGCGTGCCGTTCACCAGGATCGCCGCGGAGCTGGGGAAGCCGGTGGTGAAGAATGTCGTGGCGCTGGGCGCGCTTCAGGAGGCGACCGGGCTTTTCCCGAAGGAGACCTTCCTGACGGTGATCCGGCAGGCGCTCCGGGAGAAGAGCGCGCTGATTCCGCTTAACGAGACCGCCTTCGAGCGTGGCGCTGAGGCGGCCCGGGCGCTCGTCGACCCCTGAGCCTACCGGCCTTCCTCGCCGGGGGCCATGGTCCGAACGGCGGGCGTGGGACGGCGATTGACGGTTAGCTGGAACACATCCGGTCGGGCGTAGTGCCCGACCGGATCGAAATCGACCTTGCCGCGCACCACTTCCCCGAAGTCCAGTTCCGCTACCAGCACCTCCTCGCGGTCGTAGACCGGGCCCGCCAGCACCTCCCCGAGCGGGGAGTAGATGGCGCTGCCGCCTCGGCAAATCACGTCGGGCTGGCCACGTAGTTCCTCGAGTCCGGCCCAATCATCCGGGTACATGGCCCTGGTCACGAACTGATTGCAGCCGAGGACAAAGCAACGGCCCTCGCAGGCGATGTGCCGCAGGGTGGCCTGCCAGCTGTCGCGGTGATCGGCGGTGGGTGCCAGGTAGACTTCGATGCCCTGGCCATACAACGCCATCCGGGCCATCGGCATGTAGTTCTCCCAGCAGATCAGTCCCCCGATCCTGCCGATCTCCGTCGGCAACACCTCCAGCGTACTGCCGTCGCCTTCTCCCCAGATGAGTCGCTCCGACCCGGTGGGCTTGAGCTTCCGGTGGCGAAGCAGCAACCGTCCGTCGGGACCAAAGTAGAGCAGGGTGCAATACAGGGTGCCTCGGCCGACCTGACTCTCCCGCTCGACGACACCGATGACGGTATAGACCCCGGCTTCACGGCTGGCCGCGCCGATCGCCTCGGTGGCCGGGCCTGGCACCTCGATGGCGCCTTCGTAGAGCCGCTGCCATTGATCTCGGCCTTCCCGGCTCCGCTGTCCCACCACCATCCCGAAGCTCAAGCCGCGAGGATAGGCCGGGATGAAGGCTTCCGGAAAGAGCACTAGCTTGGCCCCGGAGGCTGCGGACTGCTGGATGAGTCGCCGGATCTTCTCCAGGGTGGCCGGCAGGTCGAACAGCACTGGGGCGGCCTGTACCACGGCGACTTTGACGGTTCGGGGCCTGTCGGGCATCGGCTCTCCTTCAACGGCAGGAACAGGGGTGCTTCATTGGTCAGGGCCGAGTCAGTACCCGCTTGAGCGGCAGCGCGGCGCGGTCCACCACCAGGCCGTCCTTCATGACGGTCGTGATCTTCTCGACGTTCATGATGTCGGCCAGCGGGTCGGCGTCAAGGATCAGCAGGTCAGCGCGCTTGCCGGGTTCGAGCGTCCCGATCTCCCGGTCCAGGTGGTAGGCGCGGGCGATATTGCTGGTGGCCGCCATGATGGCGTCCATCGGCTTCATGCCCTTCTCGGCCATGGCCTTGAACCAGAGGAAATGCGCCCGGCCCAGGTCCGTGCTTTCATCCTTCTTCATGTTGTCGGGCAGCGCGTCGTGCTCGTCGGGATTCATGATCCCCGCGTCGGTAGCCAGCAGGACAGGGATACTCGCCGCGATCATCCGTCGCTCGTTCTGGTCTTGCACCTTGATCAGTTCGCCGAAGAAGACCCGTTTCGGGAAGCCGGCTGCGACGGCGGTGGTCATGACCTCGAGGCGCGCCTTGGTAATGGACTGGACGGCGCAGAAGCCCTTGCCCGACCTCAGCAGTTCGAACGTCGCGTCCGGAATGGCGACTCGCCCGCTGATCGAACAATGCTGCATCAGGTCGACACCGGCCTCGAGTGCCTGGCGGAGGCTCTCGACCGATGTGGTGTGGGTCTGCACCGTGATCCCGGCTCGGTGGCCCTCCTCGACGATCACGCGCTGCTGCTCCGGGCTGAACATCAGCATTTCCATGCTGGTATGACCGCTGACGGCGTACTTGAGGAAGTCCATTCGCTTGGTGGCGTACGCCCGTATCGCGCGGCGGAGCGAGTCGGGAGTGAGCCACATCAGTTCGGGGCCGGTGCCCTCCTCCCAGGCGTTGTCGATCCGCTGGACAAAGCTCTTCGAGACGGTCTTCTCCGCGTCGCCGTTGAAGTCGCGCCCAAACGGGCCGGTGAGCCCGATGATGTTGCCAGCCACGTAGAGACGGCTGCCCGGGATTTCACCCCTGGCGATCCGGTCACGCGTCCGCACCAACGGACCGAGAGGGCCCCAGGAGTCGAAGATGGTGGTGAGACCGTTCGCGAGGGACACCTGGGCGGCTTCGGCGACCAGGTCCTCGAACCGGTCCTCGTAACGCGCCAGGAACTCGATCAAGATTCCGTAGACCAGGTGGACGTTGGCGTCCATCAACCCGGGAATCACGAACTTGCCGTGGGCCGGAATGATCCGGGCCTTCGCGGGGATGGGCGTGGCCGCTGTGGCGCCGATCGCCACTATCCTGCCGCCGGCGATGACGATCGAGGCGTTGGCGATGGGGTTCCGGCCGGTGCCATCGATCACCGTGGCGCCCTGTATGACGGTGGTGTCCTGGGCGGTGGCCGCCGCTGGAGTCAGGAGCAGGAGTCCAAAGAGGAGCCGGCGCATTTCGGTTCTCGATTCCCGGTGAATCCCGCGTGGGAGTGGAGGACGGCTGGCAATCTGCCGCCCAGTGGTCGCCGTGCCAAGACCGGCCGCCGCTTGACTAATCATGGTATTACACAGTATGATATAGTATGAGTACCAGGAAATCCCTCGCCCGTATTTCCTGCACCATCCCGGAAGACGTTCTGGCCGCGGCGGATCGAGTGGCCACCCGGGAGCAGCGTTCCCGGAGCTGGGTGATCAGCGAGGCGGTGCGACGATATGCCGGGGGCGTCGACTCTTCAGCCGCCGGGGCCTCTGAGGTTCGTGAATCGGCACGCGTTGTCTATGCCGCTGAGGCGATCGCGGAGGGGCGAACTCAGCGACTTCGCCACAACTTGGAGCTGTCGCCCAAGGAACGCCTGGCCCGCGCGGAGGAGTTGATAGCGTTTGCCCGGGCGGTCCATCCCCATCGTTCCCTGACGCAGGTCATTGGTTTCGAGACGCTCTCGGACTTCATGGCGTGGAAGACCTCGCGGAGGGTACGGGGATGAACCGTCCGCGATTCATTACCACGCAGGTCTGTGCCGCTCTGAACGACGCCGGGGCGCGGTACCTCGTGATCGGCGGCATCGCTTGCATCCTCCACGGGCACATCCGCGCCACGACCGATGTGGACATCCTGATCGATCCCACGTTGGACAACGCGGCTCGGGTGCTAAATGGCTTGTCCACAGTGGGGTACGGCTTTGCTAAAGAGTGGCTTCCAGAGGAGATACTTGCGAAGCCCGTGACCATCATCGGTGACGATCCGGGAGTCGACATCTTCACCGTTGCCTGGTCAGTCCGGTATGCGGGGGCCATCACTCGGGCGACGCTCGTCGAGGTCGATGGGGTCTCGATACCGGTGGTCGGACTGGACGACCTGATCGCCTCCAAACGGACAGGACGACCGCTCGACACCGCCGACATCGAGGTACTGGAGGAGATCAAGCGGCTGAGGGCATAACCGGTCGCCTCGCGTTCCAGCCGTGGAACGTCATCAGATGCAACGGTTTTCGCCCAGTTGGTCTCTAATCTCACGGATACCAACAGCGAGAGTATGTGGTGCTGGCGGCGCTTGGCCTTTTGGCCGGTTTGTGGTTCCAGGGCGAAGCCCAGCCGGCGATTCCGGCCCCGCGCGGGCCGATGCGCATGGTCGCCACCCGCGCGGTGGCCGCCCCGGCAATCGATGGCCGCGCCAATGATGCGGTGTGGCAGACCGCCCTGCCGATTACCGAGTTCCTCGAGTTCGATCCCAAAGAGGGGAAGGCGCCGCGGTTCCCGACCGAGGCGCGGATCGCCTACGACGCACGCAACTTCTACGTATTCGTCCGAGCCTTTGACAGTCAGCCGGACCAGATCAAAAAGCGGCTGGCTCGCCGCGACGTCCGTCCGCCGACCGACCAGATCAAGATCATCGTGGACTCGTATTTCGACCGGCGGTCGGGATACGAGTTCGCGGTCAATCCAGCGGGCGTGAAACGCGACTACATCATCTACAACGACGCGGAAGAGGACGACGCCTGGGACGGCGTCTGGGATGTGGCCACTACGGTGGATTCACTGGGGTGGACCGCCGAGTTCCGGATTCCACTGTCGCAGCTCCGCTATGCCAACGCGGCGGAACACACGTTCGGGTTCGCGGTCTGGCGCGATATCGACCGGTACAAGGAGCGCGTCAGCTGGCCACTTTACCACCGGAACCAGGCGGGATTGGCGTCGCAGCTGGGCCAGGTGGACGGGATTACCGGTCTCTCCTCACCGCGACGGCTGGAGATGGCGCCGTATCTGGTGACCAAGAACGTCACCGTGCCCCAGGCCAGCGGGTATGATCACACTCAGCAGTTCACGGCGGGCGCCGATTTCAAGTACGGCGTCAGCTCGAACCTGACGCTCGATGGCACCGTCAATCCGGACTTCGGTCAGGTGGAAGCGGACCCCTCGGTCGTCAACCTCACGGCGTTCGAGACCTTCTTCCCCGAGCGGCGGCCCTTCTTTCTTGAGGGCTCCGGGCTTTTCCAGTTCAACATCAACTGCACCGCGGTGAACGACTGTGGTCGCGAGAATCTGTTCTACTCGCGGCGGATCGGCCGCGCACCCCAGCTCTCGTCGCTCTACGGAGATGCCACCTCGGCCCCGGCAACCAGTATCCTGGGGGCGGCGAAGCTGACTGGGCGGCTGCCGAACGGGTTGTCGCTCGGCGCCCTCGATGCGGTGACCCAGCGCGAAGTCGGCGTGGATGGGCGGACCATCGAGCCGGCCGCAAACTACGCCGTGGTCCGGGCCAAGAAAGATCTGCGTGGCGGAGAAACGGGGGTGGGGGTGATCGGAACCCTGGTGCACCGCGCCACCGACCAGTGGACCGAGGGGCTGCTCCGGGCGGACGCGCTGGTCGGGGGCGTCGACCTGCGGCATCGCTTCCTCGACCGGCGCTACCAGGTGGAAGCGCGACTGGTGGGCAGCCGGGTGGCGGGGAGCGCCGAGGCGATCGGACTGACCCAGACCAACAGCGTGCACGACTACCAGCGGCCGGATGGCTCGCTGACCTACGATTCCACCCGGACGTCACTGGGCGGAGACTTCGAACAGGTCACCTTCGGGAAGGTCGGCGGCGGGAAGCTGCGGTTCCAGACCAGCTACCAGCGCACCTCGCCGGGGTTCGAAACCAACGACCTCGGCTTCCTCAACCGGGCGGACAGGCAGAATCAGGCCACCTGGGCCCAACTGGCGTTCAACACGCCGACGAAGCTCTACCGGCGGGCCTTCTGGAACCTGAACCAGTCGAACGAGTGGACGGCCGCCGGCCTGCCGCTCGACCGGAAGATCAACACCAACCTGCACACCGAGCTCCCGTTCAGCTGGTGGATCCATGCGGGAGTCTCCTGGGCGGGCTTGGGCGAGGTGTACTGCGACCGGTGCGCCAGGGGTGGCCCCGCGCTCCGCACCGACCAGGCGGTATACGCCTGGGGTGGCGTGGAGGGTGACGACCGGCAGGTAGTGACGCCGGCGATCTGGCTGAACTATGGTCAGGGCGACGGTGGGCGGTCGCAGTCGGTGTCAGTATCGCCGGCACTGATGGTGCGGGTGACCAGCGGCCTCAACCTGTCGGTGGGGGTCGATATTGGTCGGAACCGGGACGACAGGCAGTGGTATGGCAATTTCACCGACCAGGGTGGCGCTACTCATTACACATTCGCGCACCTCGAACAGCGCACCACGGCGCTGACAACCCGGATCGACTTCACCGCCACCCCCACGTTGACCCTGCAGGTCTACGCGCAGCCGTTCGTGACCCGCGGCAGCTACACCGATCTCCGGGAGTTCGACAATCCGCGGGCTCCGAGCTACCAGGATCGGTTTCAGTCGTATGCCGGCACGGAGCCGATCGGTTTCGACGTCAAGGAATTCCGCTCCAACGTGGTGGCCCGGTGGGAGTACCGGCCAGGCTCAGCCATCTACCTGGTGTGGCAGCAGGGCCGGCAGGATTATGCGCCGGTGGCCGGCGGCCAGTCCTGGGGCGGGGACCTGCGACAGCTGTTCGACACGCACCCCGACAACACCTTCCTGATTAAGGTGTCCTACTGGTTCGACCGCTAATCAATCACTGCCCCGGTGCCGGAGGCGAAGATTCCGGCGGCCAGGTCGTCAGGCCGGAGCCGCCCCGGGTCTGATCGCCCTTCCGACCGTCCAGGCCCGGTTTCGAGAAGAGCATGGCAAAGCCATCGAAGCCGAACTGGATCCGGTCGCTCGACAGCGCTACACCAGTGGCCTTGCCGGCGCGGACCATGGCGAGCGCGCTCTTGAGCTGGAGCAGACGCTCTGGCGGCGAGCCAGCCGCGATGTTGTGCGACCCGAACAGCTTCTTGAGCGCCGGCACCAGAGCGGCCATCCGGTCCACCGAACGAGCGTAGGCGTCGAGATCGGTCTCCGGCACGTAGAGCCAGATGGGAGCCTGGTAGAAGGAGTCGCCGGTCCAGAGGAGCCCGGCCGCCCGGTCGAGCAGTGCCACGGCGTCAGGGGTATGGCCGGGTACCTGGAGCACCTCGATCACCCGGCCACCCAGGTCCACCCGATATCCGTCAGGCACGAATCGCGTGGGCGACCATGGGCGGGTGTGCCACGTGGCGGTGTCCAGGCCAGCTGGCGCGGAGCGGCACCACGACTCCGGCGCGACCTCACCAGCGAGTTCGGAATGGGGGAAGCCGCGGGTGTTGGCGCGGGTGTACGCCGTGTTCACCGCCAGGATCTGGTCGAACTCGGCATTGCCGCCCACATGGTCGTAGTGGGTGTGCGAGTTGAGTACCTGGACGGGCAGCGTGGTCAATTCGCTCACCACCGGTCGGATGGGGCTGACGCCCAATCCGGTGTCGAACAGGAGCGCCCGTTCCTGGCCCACGATCAGATAGGAGATGACCTCCTGGAACTGGCGCGGTTCGCTGATCGCAAAGACACCCGAGTCCAGCCGATACACCTCGAACCAGTCGCTGCCCACCGGCACGCGTTCCAGCGCCGCATTGGCGGGGCGGGGCAGGCTATCGCACCAGCGAACCGCCACCGGCTGGCCGGGCACTCGAGCCGCGGGCGGCATACGGCCGCAGGACGCCAGCGCGAGCGCCGACAGCAGGGCTGTTGGGAGGGTAGTGAGGAAGGGCCGGAGAAGCCGGGTCGGCCAGGTCACGGTTTGTCCAGCGCCTCGATCGTGGCGACGCTGGGCTGACGCCGCTTCTGGAGCCGTGCGGCGACCTGCTCCACCTCCCGCATCACCCGCAGGATGTTCCCGCCCAGCACCTTCTTCACGTCCTCGTCGCTGTATCCCCGTCGCAGCAGCTCGGCGGTGAGGTACGGGTACCGGCTGACATCCTCGAGCCCGACCGGGTGCTGGGTCAGCGAGCCAAAGTCGGCACCGTACCCGATGTAGTCGATCCCGGCCACCTTCCGGATATGGTCGATGTGGTCGGCCACCTCCTGGAGGGTGCCAGTCTCCGTCTTGAACGCACTCAACCAGGCGAGGAACTCCTTTGCCGCCCTCGGAGCATCATTCGGATACTTCGCGTTGAATTCCCGTTCCTTGTCCAGGACGCCTGCCGATTGTTTGGCCGCGAGCGCGTTCACGAAGCCCGGGTAGATGTTCACCATGATCACGCCGTGATTCTCCGGCAACATCGCCAGGATGCTGTCGGGGACGTTACGGACATGATCCGCGAGGGCCCTGGCGGAGGAATGACTGAAGATCACCGGGGCCTCGCTGACCTGGAGGACGGCAACCATCGTGGCATCGGACACGTGCGAGATATCCACCATCATGCCCAACCGGTTCATCTCACCGACCACCTCTTCGCCAAAACGGGTGAGGCCGTGATGCCTGGCGCTGTCGGTGGCGGCATCGGCCCAGGGGGTGGTGCCTCCGTGAGTCAGCGTCATGTAACGGACTCCCAGCTCGTAGAATTGCCGCAAGGTGCCCATCGAGTTCTCGATCGCGTGACCGCCTTCGATGCCGATCAGTGAAGCGATCTTGCCCTGGGTATGGATCCGGACGATGTCGTCCGCGGTGGTAGCGAATCGCAGGGTGGGAGAGCGGGCCGTCATCCGCTTGATGACGTCGATCTCCTCCAGGGCATAGCGGGCCGCCCCCTTGTCGATGAAGGTTGAGGGGACATAGGCGGCCCAGAATTGTCCTCCCACCAGTCCCTGCTTCAGTCGCGGGATGTCGGTGTCGATGCTGTCCAGCGGCAGGTCGGGGTTCATCTTCTCGAGATCGTTGCCCGCCCGCTCCCGCAGCATCTCGGGGAGGTCGTTGTGGGTGTCGATCATCGGCACCTCCCGATGGAGACGCCGTGCCCGGGCCAGGAAGATGGTATCGGCGGTCTGGGCCAGGCCCGGACTCGCCCAGGAAAGTGCCATGGCAATAAGCCCTGCCAGGGCACGGATTCGAAGAGTCATTGGGACGAGCCTCAGCGGTATAAGTTCCAACATGGCCGGCCTCCTCTCGAAAGAGCGCATCGTCGCCGCTCCGGGCTTCAACCGGTGGCGGGTTCCGCCCGCCGCGCTCGCCATCCATCTGTCGATCGGCATGGCGTACGGCTTCAGTGTCTTCTGGCTACCGCTCAGCAAGGCCGTCGGCCTCACCGAGCCCGTTTCCTGTCCGGCGGGAACGAGCCTCTGGGACGTGGCCTTCGTCACGACCTGCGACTGGAAGGTGAGCCAGCTCGGGTGGATGTACACGCTCTTCTTCGTCTTCCTGGGCTCGTCGGCGGCCGTCTTCGGTCGCTGGGTCGAACGGGTTGGTCCGCGCCGGGCCGGAGTCGTGGCCGCCTGCTGCTGGGGCGGCGGGTTCTTCATTGCCGCGCTCGGGGTGCAGCTGCATCAACTCTGGCTGCTCTGGCTCGGCTCCGGCGTGATCGGGGGAACCGGCCTCGGCATCGGCTACATCTCGCCGGTGTCCACGCTGATCAAGTGGTTCCCCGATCGGCGAGGCATGGCGACCGGCATGGCGATCATGGGATTCGGCGGTGGCGCGCTGATCGGCTCGCCCCTCGCCAACCGGTTGATGCAGCACTTCGGCACGGCCACGTCAGTCGGCGTGTTCGAAACGTTCCTGATCCTCGGCACAATCTACTTTGTCGCGATGATGCTTGGGGCCTTCGGCTACCGGCTCCCACCCACCGGCTGGCAGCCAGCGGGATGGATCCCACCAGCCGTTCGCGCCGGCCAGATGGTGACGAGCGGCCACGTCCACGTGGACCGCGCCTGGCGCACGCCGCAATTCTGGCTGCTCTGGGCGGTGCTCTGCCTCAACGTCAGTGCGGGGATCGGCGTCATCGGGATGGCGTCGCCGATGATCCAGGAAGTATTCGGCGCCACCGCCACGGCGGGCGCGGCCTTCGCGGCGCTGCTCAGCTTCTTCAACATCGCGGGCCGGATCGGGTGGGCCTCCGCGTCCGACCGGCTCGGGCGGAAGCGAACCTACACCGTGTTCTTCGTCCTGGGGGCGCTGCTCTATGCCGCCGTGCCGGCGGCCGGCCACCTGGGGAACGTGACGCTCTTCACCGCCATCTTCTGCGTCATCCTCACGATGTACGGTGGCGGCTTCGCGACGATCCCGGCATACCTCGCGGATCTCTTCGGCACCCAGTTCGTCGGCGCCATTCACGGCCGGCTGCTGACCGCCTGGTCCACTGCCGGCATCCTCGGTCCGGTGTTGGTCAACTACATCCGCGAGTACCAGCTGGCCCACGGGGTACCGGCGTCGCAGGCATACAACGTGACGATGTACATCCTGGCGGGGCTGCTGGTGCTGGGGCTGTTGTGTAACTTGGCTGTACGGCCAGTGGCCTTGGCAGCGCAGATGAGTGAGGCGGAGTTGGAGGCGGCGCGGCGGGCCCACTAGCCTTGCGCGCGAGCTTGAAGAGCTCAGAGCTTCTTGAGGAGCGCCTGGAACTGTGGGTCGTTCCGGAGCGAATCCCAGTCTGGGTCATTCTCCACCCACTCACGGTGCCCGTACCCCAGCCGAATCGCCTTGTCGAGACAGGCCAGCGCTTCCTGCGCTTCGCCCTGGACCGCATAGAAGCAGCCGGTGTTGTACTGCATCATCGCGTCGTCGGGATCGGATTCGAGGGACCGCCGCGCCCACTGCAGTCCGCGCTCGCGCTGGCCCGCCGTGGCCAGCTCGCTGGCGCCCAGGTTCAGCGCCCGTGCGTCGTCGGGGTTGAGTTCCACGTGCTTCTCGACCAGCTGCAGCGCCTTGCGATGAGCGGCTTCGGCCTCAGCCTTCTGGCCGAGTCCCTCGTGGGCCTGCGCCATGAAGGCGAAGGTCTGGTAATCGTCGGGGCGGAGGCGGGCGGCCTCCTCGAACGAGCGGACCGCTTCCGCCCGCTTGCCCTGCTGGAGGCGGGACCGGGCGTAGAAGTAGTGGGCCTCGAACAGCTTCGGATTGAGACGGATCGCGGCCTCGAACTCCTGCTCTGCCTCCTGGTGCCGCTTGGCGTGTGTCAGCGCCACCGCCAGGGCCGAGTGACCCTCGGCCAGCTCGGGGTCCAGTTCGATCGCCTTCCGGCTCGACGCCTCCGCCTGGGCCAGGAAGGACGGATTGGCGTCCCAGGCGTTATAGATCATGGAGCAGCAATCGGCGGCACCGGCATAGGCCATCGCGAAGTTCGGATCGATCTCGATGGCCCGCTCGAACATCTTCCGGGCATAGTCGATGGTCCGCTTCCGATACTGGTGGAAGTACT
>Ga0315276_10006202_pt1 | contig 11048 bp, 8 predicted proteins | sample YL17G05_0_MG_FD_204542 | JGI IMG/M metagenome (GOLD analysis project Ga0315276, IMG submission 204542) | Sediment microbial communities from Yellowstone Lake, YNP, Wyoming, USA - YL17G05_0 | ecosystem: Environmental > Aquatic > Freshwater > Lake > Sediment | place: USA: Wyoming | collected... | reverse complement strand
GCCGCCCGCCCCACTGTCCTCGCGCTCCTCTGCCCACCGGCCATTACCATCGCGCCTTGCTCGCGCGAGCGCTGCGTCCCGGTGCGTGACGTTGGTGCGCGGCTTGTGTTACGCGGTTGGGGGGGGGCTTGCGACGTAAGGTACTTTCGCTGCAGCAGGGCAATGCTGCAACTTCTGTCGGAGGGAAAAAGATGCCCAAGCAGTTCAAGATGGCTCTCTTGATTGTGGTTCTGGCCCTGGCCGTGGCCCCGGCGGCCTTCGCCGGACTGTCGGCTGTGGGAGTGTCCCTGGACTTCGACTCCGTGGCCACCAGCAACGGCTTTCCCCAGTGGCACACAGACGCCAACGGGGTGACCGTGGACTTGCCGATCCCCCCGGCTGGTGATGGGCTGACGGCGCCCACCATGATCTACCAAGCGTTGGCCCCTGCGTCCAATGCGGTCGCCCGGAGGGCCGGATTCGACACTTCAGGGCCGGTTGCGCCGGCGTCGACCTTGCCGCCGTCTATCACGGTGACCTCCAGCGCCGGCGGGACGGAGTCTACTGCGGTGGCGATAGTGCCGTAGGCACCGTCGGCCGGTTCGTGCCGCAAAGCAAAGAGCAGTCGCTTTCGTCGCCCGCCTCGCTCCCCTTGGGGAACGAGGCGGGCCGGCTGACGTTGCGGCCGGATGATGAGGTCTATTCCTGCGGCCGCCGCGACGATGGCCTCAGCCCTGCCTCGACAGCTCGCCGCGCGCGGCAGATCCACCAGAGGGCCCTCGCAGACCGAACGACGTGCTGTCTCTGGGGGGGAGCCAGGTTCCGAACCTGGTCCAGGCGCTACTGGTTGGCCTCTAGACTATGTGAAGCCGACTATACCGAGCGGTATAGAAAGATATATCCTCCGCCAGATTGTCGCGCCTCCCGCGCCTCCGTAACCTGAATCAATGAAAGCCACCCCCGCGCAGCCGGAGCGACGCTCTGCCCCCCGACGTGGCATGTCCCTGCCTGTGAGGTCCCCCGGAGGGACCGGGGTCACCCGGGGCGTGAGCACGTCCGGAGTGTACTTCCTGTGCGAGGTCTCGTTCGAGGGCGTGACGCCCGGCGTCGCGCCTTCACGGGGGGTACCCACATGAGGCAGCCCGCGACACTCACCGATAGGCCGGCCGCTCGGCGGAGCACCTCCAGGCTCCTCGCCCTGGCGCTGATCCTGCTCGCCCTCGCCCTGGCGCTGCCCGCCGGGGCCTCCGCTTTGTTCTCCACCGGCGGCGAGTGGTTCACGCAGAGCTCGGGCACCACCGCGCGGCTCGAAGGCGTCGCCTTCAGCGACGCCACTCACGGCTGGGCGGTGGGCGAGAGCGGCACCATCCTCGCCACAACGGACGGCGGCGCCGCCTGGAGCGCGCAGACCTCGGGGAGCGACTGGTGGCTCGAGGACGTCGCCTTCAGCGACGCCACTCATGGCTGGGCGGTGGGCGAGAACGGGACCATCCTCGCCACCACGGACGGCGGCGCCACCTGGAGCGCGCAGACCTCGGGGACCACCGAGTGGCTCGACGACGTCGCCTTCAGCGACGCCACCCACGGCTGGGCGGTGGGCGAGAACGGCACCATCCTCGCCACCACGAACGGCGGCGCCACCTGGAGCGCACAGACCTCGGGCACCACCGAGTCGCTCTGGGGCGTCGCCTCCAGCGACGCCGGCCACAGCTGGGCGGTGGGCAGCTCGGGCCTCATCCTCGCCACCACGGATGGCGGCGCCACCTGGAGCGCGCAGACCTCGGGGAGCGACTGGTGGCTCGAGGACGTCGCCTTCAGCGACGCCACTCACGGCTGGGCGGTGGGCGAGAACGGCACCATCCTCGCCACCACGGACGGCGGCGCCACCTGGAGCGCGCAGAGCTCGGGAAGCGACGGGTGGCTCGACGACGTCGCCTTCAGCGACGCCACCCACGGCTGGGCGGTGGGCGACTGGAGCACCATCCTCGCCACCACGGACGGCGGCGCCACCTGGAGCGCGCAGACCTCGGGGACCACCGAGTGGCTCGAGGACGTCGCCTTCAGCGACGCCACCCACGGCTGGGCGGTGGGCGTCGGCGGCACCATCCTCGCCACCACGGAGGGCGGCTTCCCTCCGGTGGTCCCCTCGGTCACCAGCTTCACCCCGACCTCGGGCCCCGTGGGCACTGCCGTGACCTTGATCGGCACCGGCTTCAGCGGCGCCACCGCGGTCGCCTTCCACGGCGCGGCGGCGGCGACCTTCCGCGTGGACTCCGAGACGCAAATCACCGCCACCGTGCCGGCCGGCGCCACCAGCGGCACGATCGCCCTCACCGGCCCCGGCGGCACTGGCACGAGCGCAGCGAGCTTCAACGTCACGCCCGCACCCACCCCGACGCCCACCCCGACGCCCACCGTCACCGACTTCACCCCGACCTCGGGCCCCGTGGGCACTGCCGTGACCTTGATCGGCACCGGCTTCAGTGGCGCTACCACGCTCGCTTTCAACGGCGCGGCGGCGGCGACCTTCAGCGTGGACTCCGAGACGCAGATCACCGCCACCGTGCCGGCCGGCGCCACCAGCGGCACGATCGCCGTCACCACTCCGGGCGGCACCGGCAGAAGCACGGCGAGCTTCACCGTCACGGCGCCGGCGAAGCCCAAGATCGCCAAGCTCAAGCCCGCCTTCGGCAAGCGCGGCGCGACCGTCACTATCAGCGGCAGCGGGTTCGTCAGCACACGCGGCGCCAGCTCGGTGAAGTTCGGCAGCAAGACCTGCCCCAAGTACGTCTCCTGGAGCGCCACACAGATCCGCTGCAAGGTGCCGGCAGCGGCCAAGCTCGGCACTGTGAAGGTCACGGTGACGACCCGGGCGGGCAAGAGCAACGCCTTGAGCTTCATGGTGAAGCGGTAGGGGCCGTCGTCCCTTGCCGCGGCGCCGTCATCATCCCACGGTATGAGATGCGTGCATCGGCAGGGTCGAGGTACGCGCCAAGCCCTACGGCCCAACGACCCCTTCGGACGGCTGCCGCTACGACCAAGGGTTGAGGCGCGGAGCCGGCGGGGTCATGGGACTCATCGCATCGGCTGGACGCCCGGAAATCACCTTGGCACGAACACCTTGGCGCAGTAGATGAGTCGCATGGCTCTGGCGCAGGTCATGAAGACGCATACGTGGCAAGCGCGCAGCCTCCATGCGTCGTCCGAATGACGCGCTGAACGTGCTGGGTTCCAGACCTGCCCACCCGGGGGATCACCCGGCCTTGCCCCTTGGCCTCCTGCAGGCTACTGTCTGCATCGAACCGACCGTGAGCCTGCGCGGTTACGCGCTCCTCCGTGATCACAGGGCTCGTGTACGCCCGGCACAGGTGGGGATGAGCCATGCCGTACTCGCACAGAAGGCGTACTGCGCGCCGCATAGCCGTCGCGCGCCTCGCGCTGGCTTCGTTCTCCCTCTTCGCCGTGTGGCTCGATCCTGCCGAGACTGGTCATCATGGCGATGCCGTCTATGCACTTGTCGCGGGTTATGCGCTCTACTCTGTTGTGGCCACACTGGTGGTGTGGCGAGCCTCCCGCTACCTGAACCGACTGCAGATCGCCGCGCACGCCATCGACATCGCCGTGTTCACGGCGTTCATCTATCTGAGCGAAGGTACGACGGGCCTGTTCTTCGTGTACTTCGTCTTCGCCCTGATCGCCGGCACCCTGCGCTGGCAGTGGCGCGGCACTCTGGTGACCACGGCGGTCACGCTGGTGGCCTTCCTTGGATCCGCGATCCTGGCCGCACAGCGATCGAGCGACCCCGACTTCAAGCAAGGCGAACTCCTCATCGCGATCGTCTATCTGGGCGTCGTGGCGGGGCTCCTCGCCATGCTCGGGATGCACGAAGCCCGACTTCGCCGGGAGGTCGGCCAGCTTGCGGCCTGGTCTCAGGATGCCGCCCTCGACGATGCCCTGGGGGCCTCTCACCCGCAGTGGCTGGAGCGCGCAGCGAAGACCATGGGTGTGCGGCGCGCCGTGTTCGCCTGGGAGGACGAAGAGGAGCCATGGCTGCAGATCGCCCTGTGGGAAGATGGCCATGTGACCCGCTCCCGAGCGGCTCCCGAAGAGTTCTCCCCTCTCGTCGCCGCGGATCTCGAGGATAAGGCCTTCGCGTGCGCGGACGTGCGGGCCGATCCCGAGGCACTCACCCTTCTTGGCGGCGAGGGAAGCCTTCGCCGCTGCAAGGGTCCACCTGTCCACGAGGACTTTGCCGACAGATTCGCCATGGGGCCGGTCATCTCCGCTCCTGTGAACGCCGGGGAAGGCAAAGCCCGACTGTTCTTCCTGGACAAGCGGCAGGTAGATTCGGACGATCTGACCCTGGCGAACATCGTGGCTACGGGGGTGACACTACTCATGGTCGCGTCCGATCTGCGGGCGCGCCAGCACCAGTCGGCAGCTTTCGAAGAACGGGTCCGTCTGGCTCGGGACCTGCACGATGGGGTGCTTCAATCCCTCGCCGGCACGGCCCTCCAGCTGGAGACAGCCCGGCGCCTCCTCGCGACCGACCCACCTGCCGCCCGAGGGATCATCGAGAGCGTCCAGGACTCCCTGGCTCAGGAGCAGCGCGATCTGCGGCATTTCGTGGACGGCCTACGACCCGGGCTCGCGGCGGAGCGCGAAGTGACCCCCGATCTGCGCGCGCGTCTCCGCGAAGTGCGCGAGAGCGTCTCCAGCCAGTGGGGGCTCGAAGTGGGGGTGCTCCTCGAGAATGACCTCGACGAGAAGTTGGGCGCGATCGGCACCGCGGTGGATGGCCTTGCTCTCGACATCACGTTCATCGTGCACGAGGGGCTCGTCAACAGCGCCCGCCACGCCCAGGCTAGCCGGGTATGGGCGGCAGTCAGCTACGCGAGCGATCGCGTCGAAGTAGTAGTGGGGGACGACGGGCATGGTTTTGCCTTCCATGGGCGGCTTGACTTGGCGGCCCTCATGGACCTGGGGGCGGGCCCGAGGACGCTGATGCATCGAGTGGAGTCGCTAGGCGGGACGCTGACCGTGGAGTCCAGCGCAGGAGGTAGTCGCATCGAGATCACCCTTCCCGTCGCCGCCGGCACGGCGGGTCTGAGAGAGGTCGTATGAGCATCCGGCTGGTCTTGGCGGACGACCATCCGTTCATCCTGGACGCTCTCGAAGGCTTGTTCCGCCTCGAGGAGGACATCGAAGTCGTCGCCCGCTGCAGCGACGGCGCGCAGGCCCTCGAGGCGGTGGAGAGGCTCGAGCCGGATGTGCTCATCCTGGACCTGCGCATGCCCATCGCCGACGGCCTGCACGTCCTGCGCCGGCTGCATGAGCTGGGTTCCCGGACCTGGGTCGTTCTGCTCGCGGGGTCCGTGGAGGATCGAGAGCTCGTCGAATGCCTGCGCCTGGGTGTGCGCGGCGTCGTCCTGAAGGAGATGGCGCCCCGCAAGCTGGTGCAGTGCGTGCGCAAGGTCTACGCCGGCGACGTCTGGGTGGAGAGCCGCTCGATGACGCGGGCCGTCGATCTCTTGCTCCTGCGGGAGGCCGGGGCCCGAGACTCCGCCGCGCATCTCACGCCTCGCGAGATCGAAGTCGTCCAGATGGTGGCCGCGGGGCTCCGCAACAAGGAGATCGCCGGCCGGCTGACGGTGGCCGAGGGCACGGTGAAGGTGCACTTGCACAACATCTACGCGAAGCTGGGCGTCGATGGACGCCTGGAGCTGCTCAAGTACGCCCAGGAGCGTGGGTTGGTCTAGTAGGCCTGCGGGCGCGCTGCTTTGGGCAAGCCTTCACCGCGTTGGCTTCTGTTCCCCGGCATTCCCGTCGCCACTGCCCAGGGGTGCAGAAAGCGGCCTATACCGACCGATATAGGAAGATATATCTTTCGCCAGATTGTCGCGCCTCCCGCGCCTCCGTAACCTGAATCAATGAAAGGGACCCCCACGCAGCCGGAGCGACGCTCTGCCCCCCGACGCCGAATGTCCGTGCCTGTGAGGTTCCCCGGAGGGACCGGGGTCACCCGGGACGTGAGCACGTCCGGAGTGTACTTCCTGTCCGAGGGCTCCTTTGAGGAAGGTCAGCAGGTGAGTCTGACGATCACCCTGCAACATGTGGATTCCGAGGGTCCTCTCGATGTGATCTGCCGAGGACGCGTCGTCCGCGCAGAGGGGCCCGAGATCGGGACAGGCGCTCAGGCGCTGCGGAGAGTGGCGATCGCGCTCGACCCTGAAGCATCCGACGCATTCGTCTTCGCGATCGCGTCGTAGAAGCATCGTAAGCGACTCGCCGCTTTCAGGCGACGGACAAAGAGGAGGAAGCACACTGTGAAGACGATCACTCGAACCATGAGGAAGTTCAGCTCATCGGGTGTGAAGGCTCGGGTCGCCATCTTCGCCACGGTGACTTTGGTCACCGTGGGTCTCGTGCTGGGTACTGCGTGGGCCGTAACGGCAGTGACGATCACGACCGTGAGTCCTGGTTTTGGCGCGGTCGTCCCTCCTCTTGGCGCGCCACCGTTCGTTCCCCTCACCTCGCTCGCGACGGTGCCGAATCCGGTCATCCCCGGGTGGCCGGCGGCGCCAACAATACGCGCCGATCTGACCGAATACATCGCTGACTTGACCGCCGCCAGGCAGTTGGGCAAGGCGCTCTTCTGGGACATGCAGGCGGGCAGCGACAACCAGACGGCATGCGCCACGTGCCATTTCAATGCCGGAGCAGACAACCGGGCCACGAATCAGCTCAACCCGGGCGCCGACAAGGTCTGGAGCCCCGATTCCCCCAACTACACGCTCGTGCCGGGAAGCTTCCCGTTCACGCTTGCGACCACCGCCCCCATCGCCGGATCGCAGGGCATTCGCAAGAGTACCTTCCAGGGCTTCAGCAAGTCCGGGGTGGAGCTGACCGCACCCGTCGCCGATCCGGTGTTCAACGTGGGCGGCGTCAACGTGAGGCAGGTGACGGGAGCTCACTCCCCGTCCACGGTCAACGCGGTGTTCAGCCACCGCCAGTTCTGGAACGGACGCGCCCAGCCGGATTTCAACGGCGTGAACCCCTTCGGGGCGAGGGACACCTCGGCCCGCGTCTGGGTGCTGGACGCCAGGGGGTCTCCGGTCCCGTTCATCATCACCATCCAGAACGCGAGCCTGGCGTCCCAGGCCGTGGGTCCGCCGCTCAACACCGTGGAGATGTCCGCCGCGGGGCGGACCTTCCCCGACCTCGGCAAGAAGATGCTTGCGCTGAAGCCGCTGGGCCTCCAGAAGGTGGCCTCGACCGACAGCGTGCTGGGCTCGGTCGCCGACCCGACGAAGGGTCTCACGGCGTCCTACACGACGCTCATCCAGAAGGCCTTCCAGCCGAAGTGGTGGAACTCGAGGAAGAGCGTCAGTGTGGGCGGCAAGTCCTACACGATGATGCAAGCCGATTTCTCCCTCTACTGGGGGCTTGCCATCATGATGTACGAAGCGACCCTGGTCTCGGACAAGACCCCTATGGACGCGTACCTGGCTTCCAGGGTCTTTGACCTCACCGGTCACCTGACCAGCGATAACTCCACTCTCCTGACGGATGCGGCGACTCGGCTCGCGACCGACTACGGGTACACCGGCGGGGTCGATGGCATCTTGCGCGGTCTTGACCTCTTCGAAAAGCCTGTGGCGCTGGGTCCGGGCGGTCTGCCGCTGACTCCGATTCCTGCCGGCGCGGGGGTCGCGTGCAGCTTGTGTCACGTGGGCGCCGAGACCACCAGCGCCTCGATGCGGAACCTGGCGGGGTCGGGGCTGGAGCCGGGGGACGTCGCGTTCAAGAACGCCGGCTTCGACCTGAGGATGGAGCGCATGTTCATGAGCGCGCCGCCCGTTCCCTCCGGCACGACGACCATCACCGTCGACCCCTCCACGTACACCGTCACCCCCATCAACCCCGATGGGACCCCCGCCCCCCCCGCCAGGATCGCCGTCTATGACGCCGGCTGGTACAACATCGGCGTCCGCCCCACGCAGGACGACCTGGGCGTGGGCGGGCTGGACCCCTGGGGCAAGCCCCTCTCCTGGACGGAGTTCTTCCAGACGACCTTGGCGAACCCAGGCTCCATCAGCGTCCCCGGAGGAGGGCTTGGCGCCCCCACGGTTCCGCCGGCCGCTCCTGCGACCTCCCCGTATGCCGGGGAGGTGCTGAACCCGCTCACGGGCCTGCCCCTCCTGTCTGGTCCGCTCACGAAGACCGAGGCGACCGACGTCGCCGGCTCCTTCAAGACCCCCGGCCTGCGCAACGTGGAGCTGACCGGTCCGTATCTGCACAACGGCGGGAAGTCCACCCTGCGTCAGGCGCTGGAGTTCTACGACGACGGCGGGGACTTCAGGGCGAACCCCACGCTCTCCCCGCTGATGCTGCCCCGGGGGATGACGCTGTCCCAGGTAGATGACCTGGTGGCTTTCCTGACCTCCCTCACAGACGACCGCGTCCTCTATCAGCAGGCGCCCTTCGACCACCCGGAGCTGGTCGTCCCCAACGGACAAGCCGCGAACGGTGCGGACATCACCATGACGCTTCCCCCGGTCGGCGCCGCGGGGGGGACACCGCTCAAGAGTTTTCTGGACCGCAACCCCTTCGCCGCTCAGTAGCGAGAATGGAAAAGACGGAGAGAGAAATGAACAAGCAAGTGGAAAAGAAGGATTCTGGTTTGACCAGGCGAGAACTGGTGAAGTCCGGGCTCATCGTGGGCGGCGCCCTGATTGCCGGCGGTGTGCTTCTTGATTCGGCGGGCTTCCGCACCGCCCGGGCCCGCGCCCTGATGGTCCCCCCCAACGGGGGATTGCACTACATCGAGGTCTTTCCGACCAGCCCGCTGATCCTCAACCCGTTCAGGGACGACAATCCGCTGCCGATCCCGCTGCCGCTGAAGCCGTCGGACCCGAATACATGGGGCTCCGCGCCGGACCCGAAGACCGGCGGCACGAATGACTCGAGGGGAGGGGTCCATCAGCTCGGATGCAGTCAGCTGGGGTTGCCGGCGCCGATCTACTACCGGATCCCCCTGCAGGTGGGAGCGCACAGCTTCAGCACGCAGAAGGTGCTGCCCATCGACTCGGGCGGCAATCCGGTGACGCTCCCGGCAAGCTGGGGGGTCGCTCAGGCAGCGGACGGCACGGTGACGCGCCTGCCCGACAGCACCATCTATGGCTTCAACGGAGCCTTCCCGGGAGCCATGATCAAGGCGAAGTACGGGCAACCTGTCTTGATTCGCTTCGTGAACGAGCTCGACGATGCCCACGGCTTGGACCGCAACGACTTCGGCGAAGAGACGTTCCTCACCCACCTGCACAACGGCCACACGGCGCCGGAGAGCGACGGCAACCCGAACTATTCGCCCATGCCCTACCAGGTGGGCGAGTGGTGCGACAACCTCTATCTCAACTGGCCCGCGGCGGGCGATCAGAGGGAGATGCAGTCGACTCTTTGGTTCCACGACCACTCGCATAGCCACACCGGGGCCAACGTCTACAAGGGCATGGTCGGCCTCTACCCGATCTACGACGCCAAACAAGACAACGGGGACGAGACCAAGGGGTATCGCCTCCCCGGCGTGACGAGCAAGGACCCAGCGCGCAACGGCGCCGTCGATTACGACATCCCGCTCGCCCTTTACGACACCCGCCTGGACGACGGCGTCACCCAGCACCAGGACTTCCACAACGGGAACGGCGAAACCCATCCCGAGTGGTGGGGCAAGACGTTCTTCCGCCACTTCCCCAACCACGGCTTCGTGGGCGACGTCTTCACGGTGAACTGCAAGGCGAACCCCGTCCTCACGGTCAAGCGGCGGAGGTATCGGCTCCGCTTCCTCGACGCCTCCATAGCGCGGATCTACGACCTGAAGCTCATGGCCTCGACCAAGGGCCCGGTGGCGGCCAGGGAGACGGGGCGGAGCGGCGTCAAGCTGCAGGGGCAGTACCAGCTTCCCGACGGGCAGCAGTGCATGAAGATGGTCCAGATCGCCAGCGAGGGCGGGCTGCTGCCGTTCCCGTTCCTGCGCGACTCCGTCAAGGTCTGGCCGGCAAAGCGCCGCGAGGTGATCGTCGACTTCTCCAAGTACATGGACGGCACCCCGACCACCAAGGGAGACGTGATCTACCTGACGAACGTCCTGCAGATGACCAACGGGCGCAAGCCCAACGACGGGCTCATCAACTACGACGAGGAGACCGGCAAGCCGTTACCATTCCCCATCACGGACCCGGACTTCGACCCCGACTTCCGCGTGCCGCTGATGAAGATCGTCATCGGTGACGACGCGCCGGACAACAGCAAGGACCCGCTGGACTACGTGAACAAGGATTCGAATGGAACCTGCACGCTGAAGCTGGATCCGACCACCCAGCTCCCGATCCTGGGCATGCGTGCCCTTCCCAGCTTGCCGCGGAGCTTCAAGGGCTTCGCTTCGCGCACCTTCGAGCTGCAGAGGAGCGGCACCTTCGGCGGGGAGACCGAGTGGCTGATCAACGGCAGGGAGTTCGACGAGACAACTCCGCTCGCGTATCCGCTCCAGGGGGCCGGCGAGCTGTGGATCATCAAGAACGGCGGCGGCGGATGGGTCCATCCCATGCACCTACACGAGGAGGAGCACCGCGTCATCTCGCGCAACGGGGTGCTGGCGCCGACGAATGCCGCGAACCCGCTTCTCTACAACCGGACGTATCGCGGACAGGATCACCCCGATGACATCGGCAAGGAGGACGTGGTCGCCCTCGACCCGGGTGAGGAAGTGGTCGTCTGGCGGAAGTTCAGGGACTTCAAGGGCCCGTACGTCGCCCACTGCCACAACCTGGCCCACGAGGACCACGCCATGATGTTCGGTTGGGACATCGTGTAACACGCCGGTTCTGGCCACGGCCCGCTTCGCTCCCTCTCGGGAGCGAAGCGGGCCGAAGGATATCGAGACCGGGTCACAGCCCGGTCGTCTTTGAGAGGAGAATCTGATGAGAAAGCTGACCGTCCTGCTCACCTGCTTCCTGGTGGCGTTCCTGGCCCTCGCGGCTATCGCGGCTGCGCTGCCCGCCGAGAAGACG
>Ga0315276_10006201_pt1 | contig 11049 bp, 11 predicted proteins | sample YL17G05_0_MG_FD_204542 | JGI IMG/M metagenome (GOLD analysis project Ga0315276, IMG submission 204542) | Sediment microbial communities from Yellowstone Lake, YNP, Wyoming, USA - YL17G05_0 | ecosystem: Environmental > Aquatic > Freshwater > Lake > Sediment | place: USA: Wyoming | collected... | reverse complement strand
AGCCTGATCGGCACGATCGAACTGTGGCGGCCGACGATGAAGGTCCACCCGCCCATGACGATGCAGAAGCCGACCACCGCCCACACGACGACCCTCGCCACCGGCTCGTCGGCTCCCCCGACCATCGTGACCAGCGCCACCAGCGCACCGACGAACGCCAGCGCCAGCCCCTCGGCCACCCACTCCATGGTGATGTTGATCCGGTTGTCCTTGGACAGCGGGCCGAAACCGGCCACCACATTGCGTGTGGGGATGATATGCGCCACGCCCCAGAGGACCAGGAGGGCGGCGCCGAGATAGAGGAGGATAGTGTTGAGCATGAACTTCTCCCGGAGTTATGCACTGAGGAGCTGACTCACACCTGTGCCGCGATCTGCTTTGCCCACGCTGTCGCGCGCTCAAGCTCGCCGTCTTTAAGCGGGCCTTCCTTGTCTTTGATGAAGAAACCTTCAGACGGGACGACCAGCACTCCGCCGCGCTTCGTGAGGCTGTTGGCGATCGGCTCGGCGGCATAGCCGAACAGTTTGACAAAAGTGGTCAGGGTGCGCGAATTCACATCGTTCATATCGGCGCGGGTGTCGAACGCCGCAACTTTGATCCCGCGCAGGCTGTTAGGGGTCAATGCCTTCAGCCAGGCTTTCGTCGCCGGGCTGGCGCTGAAGGCGCGGGTCGGCGAGCCGACGACCAGCAAGCTCAGGCCTGCCAGGTACTCCGGCTTCACGTCGCCGACGCGCAAGGTGAGGACGTCTGCCTGGGCTGCCAGCGCGTCGCCGATGGCGGCGCCAACGGCGCGTGCGATCTGCTCAGTGTTGCCGAAATAGGAATCGTAGACGACCAGGGCTTTCATTTGGCGAGACCTCCGTTTGACAAACGTGTTGTTGCGAGGGTGCTTCTGGAAGGTATACGCAGGCCGAGTGAAAAGGTTGCCTCGTCTCGCAAAGCGATAGTCGATCCCCGCCCAAACTTCTGTTGTCAGGCCTTAATCCAAAAGTTAAGACCTGTTAACGGCACGATCATGTTTCGTTAATGGCTGCTCCGCTATACTGTCTAACTGACAGGCGAGGCGGTTGGCGGGGCTTTTGCGCGCGCCTGTCCTTACTGAAGTGATCCTGGAGGGCAGATGCGCGTGGCGTTTGGTAGATTGGCGCTCATCCTATGGGCGATCGCTGTGCTGTTTTCGGTGGCAGGATGCGGCAGGTCGCGTTCGGCCGCGGCGGAGGCCGCCGGATCAGAAGCGGCGCGCACGATCCAGAACACGGGTTCCGACACGCTGGTCAACCTCGCGCTGGCCTGGGCCGAGCACTACATGCAGGCGTACCCCGACATGAACATCTCCGTGACCGGTGGCGGCAGCGGCACCGGTATCGCGGCGTTGATCAACGGGACCGTGGACATTGCCAACGCGTCGCGCGCCATGAAAAAAGAAGAGATCGACGCGGCCAAGAAAAATGGGATTGACCCCAAGGAGCACACCGTCGCGCGCGACGCCATTGCGGTGGTGGTGCATCCCAGCAACCCCGTTCAGGGCTTGACGATTCCGCAACTTGCCGACATCTACACCGGGAAGATCACGAACTGGAAAGATCTGGGCGGCGCAGATCTCCCCATCGTGTTACTCTCCCGTGAATCCAACTCCGGCACCTACGTCTATTTCCTCGAAAACGTGGTCCGTCAGGGGGTGAAGAGTGCGGTCATGTTTTCGCCCGACACCCTCCTGATGCCCTCGTCGGAAGGCATCAGCAACGAAGTGCGCCAGAACCCCAACGCGATCGGCTACGATGGCCTGGGCTATGTGACGTCCGACCAGAAGGTGCTGCCGGTGGCCAAGGATAGCGCAAGTCCCCACGTCCTGCCGTCGGCGGCCACTGTAAACGATGGCACCTATCCCATCTCGCGCCCGCTTTACATGTATACCGCGGGGGAGCCCCAAGGCGAAGTGAAGACCTATCTGGACTGGATCATCGGCCCGGAGGGCCAGGCGCTGGTGCCGACGCTGGGCTTCGTGCCGCTGCAGAAATGAACGCGCAGCTCGCAGTCGTAGCTTCACCGGCGCTGGTCACCCCGAGGATGGCTGAGGTAACCTTGACTCGTTCCCAGGAGACGAAGCCTTGACCGCTGCAAGCAAACCTGTCGCCGCTGCCCGGTCCCGCTGGAGCGATTTTGCCTTCGAGGCGCTCGTGCGCGTGGCGGGCTTCTCGTCAGTCCTCTTCGTGGTGCTGATTTTCCTGTTCCTGCTGCGTGAGGGGGTGCCGGCCTTTTTCGAGGTGCCGCTGCAGAACCTTTTCGGCACGCGCTGGTATCCCACTTTCGATCAATTCGGGACCATGCCACTGATCCTGGGATCGCTGCTGGTGACCTTCACCGCGATCGTTATCAGCCTGCCGCTGGGGGTGGCGACCGCGGTCTTCGTGCGCGAGGTGGCGCCCGGCTGGGCGCGCGAGATCTTGAAGCCGCTGATCGAGGTGTTGGCCGGCATCCCTTCGGTCGTCTTGGGCTTCTTCGGCATGACCGTGCTGGCGCCGACCATCCGGCAGGGCCTGGGTATGCCGACCGGCCTGACGGCTTTCACCGGCGCGGTGCTTCTGGCCTACATGGCGCTGCCGACCATCATCAGCGTCGCGGAGGATGCACTGGACGCCGTGCCGAAGAGCTATCGCGACGCCAGCCTGGCGATGGGCGCCACCCATTGGCAGACCATCTGGCGCGTGGTGGTGCCGGCGGCGCGCTCCGGCATTCTGACCGCCGTGATGCTCGGGCTGGGCCGCGCCATCGGCGAGACGATGGCCGTCATGATGGTCACCGGCAACGCGGCGCGCATGCCGACCACGCTGGATTCGGTGTTCCGGCCCGCCCGCACCATGACCGCGACCATCGCGGCGGAGATGGGTGAGGTGGCGCAAGGCAGCACCCATTATCACGTGCTGTTCGGCATCGGCATCCTGCTTTTCCTGATCACGTTCCTGATCAACCTGGCTGCCGCATCGGCTATCCTCCAGAAGCGGCGGCGAGGAGGGTTGCGCTGATGGCTGCGATCGCTGGGCCAAAGCCCGTTTCCGCCGACACGAAGCGCCGTTACCTGGTGCAGCGGGTCGGTTTTGCCTTGCTCACTGTCGCCGCGCTCGTGGTGGTGCTGCCCATCCTCTACGTGATCGGCAGCATCGTCGTGCAGGGCATCGCGGCGATCAATTGGGAGTTCCTGTTCGGGATGCCGCGCGACGGGATGAAGGCGGGCGGGATCTGGCCGGCGATCGTGGGCACGATCGTGCTGACGATCAGCACGGCTGTTATCTCAATCCCCATCGGCGTCGGCGGGGCGATCTATCTTTCGGAATACGCGCGGGACACCAAATTGACCCGCTCGATCCGGCTGGCGCTTGTGAACCTGGCGGGCATCCCCTCGGTCGTCTACGGGCTGTTCGGGTTGGGGATGTTCGTGATCTTCCTGGGGTTCGGGACCTCGATCGTAGCCGGGGCGCTCACCCTGGCGATCATGACGCTGCCTGTGATGATCAGCGCGGCCGAGGAGGCCCTCCGCGCCGTGCCGATGGAGTTCAGGACCGTCAGCGCCAGCCTGGGCGGGACGCGCTGGCAGGGTGTGAGCCGGATCGTGTTGCCGCAAGCGTTGCCGGGGATTATCACGGGCGTCATCCTGGGGCTGCTGCGCGTGATGGGTGAGACCGCGCCGATCCTGTTCACCGTGGCGGCGTTCTATCTGCCGCGGCTGCCAACCTCGCCGCTCGATCAAACCATGGCACTGCCTTATCATCTCTATGTCATCAGCACGCAGGTGCCGGGGATGCCACCGAAAATGCAGTATGGCACGGCGCTGGTGCTGCTGGTGTTTGTGCTGTCGCTGAACCTCCTGGCGACCCTGATCCGGAGCTATTTCCGCCGACGGAGACAGTGGTGAGACGGAGAACGTATTTCGTATTTCGTATTTCGTAGTCCGTTTGGCAGAACTCGCGTTTACGCACTACGCACTACGCATCACGCAACACGAGTCATTCCCATGCCCGATCCTAAAATCCAAATCGACCACATCTCCTACCAATACGACAACGGGAAGCAGGTGCTCCGCGACATCTCGCTGGACGTCGCCGCGCATGCGGTGACGGTCTTCTTCGGGCCGGCGGGGGGCGGCAAAACAACGCTGCTCCGGCTCATCAACCGGCTGAACGATCTGGTGGACGACACACACATGGACGGCCGCATTCTTCTGGATGGTGAAGACATCTACGCGCCCGACGTGTCGGTGCCTGCGCTGCGGCGGCGGGTGGGCATGGTGTTCGCTCTGCCCCTGGCACTGCCCGGCACAATTCGCGAGAACGTCGTCTACGGCCCGAAGCTGGCCGGCCAGAACGATCGCGTGCGGCTCGAGGAGATCGTGGTGCGCAGCCTGCGCCAGGCCGCGCTGTGGGATGAAGTCAAAGATCGGCTGGATCACCCAGCCCTCTCGCTTTCGGGCGGCCAACAGCAGCGGCTGTGCATCGCCCGCAGCCTGGCGCTGGAGCCGGAGGTGCTGTTGTTGGACGAGCCGACATCGGGTCTTGATCCCATCTCGACCGCCAAGGTCGAAGACTCACTGTCCCAGTTGAAGCAGAATTACACCATCATCATCGTGCCGCACAGCGTCCAGCAGGCCGCGCGCGTGGCCGATCACGCGGCGTTTTTCCTGATGGGGGAGCTCGTGGAATATCAGGCGGGCGATGGACTCTTCACGGCGCCGCGTGACCAGCGGACAGAAGATTACATAACGGGCAGGTACGGGTAAGCATGGGCGCGATTCAGGTTAACCACCTTTCCTTCTTTTACGGCGAGAAGCCGGCGCTGACCGATGTTTCGATCACCATCCCGGAGCGCCGGATCACCGCGCTGATCGGGCCGTCGGGCTGCGGGAAGTCCACCTTTCTGCGCTGCCTGAACCGGATGAACGACACCATCCCGCGCACACGGGTGGGCGGGGAGGTGCTGCTGGACGGCGAGGACATCTACGCGCCGCGCACCGATGTGGTCGACCTGCGCCGCCGGATCGGGATGGTGTTTCAGCGTCCCAACCCGTTTCCGCAATCGATCTTCGACAACGTCGCCTTCGGCCCGCGCGTGTTGGGGCTCGCCCGCAACGGGCAGTTGGCAGACGCCGTCGAGGCCAGCCTGCGCGCCGCGGACCTGTGGGGTGAGGTCAAGGAGAATCTGCGCGGGGATGCGCTCAGCCTGTCGCTGGGCCAGCAGCAGCGGCTCTGCATCGCGCGCGTCGTCGCGGTCCATCCTGAGGTCATCCTGATGGACGAGCCGTGCTCGGCCCTCGATCCCATCGCCACCCTGAAGATCGAGGCGCTGATGCGCGAGCTCTCCGCGAACTACACCATCGCCATCGTGACGCACAACATGCAGCAGGCGGCCCGGGTATCGGATATCACCGCGATGATGATGTTGACCGGCGACGGCAAATCCGGTACGATTATCGAGGCCGGTGAGACGAAGACGATTTTCACCAAGCCGAAAGACAGACGTACCGAGGATTACGTGACGGGGCGGTTCGGCTGAGAGCCTATCCGCATAACCAGCGGAGGCGGCTCCCACGCCGCCGGTTGCGGGTGCTGCGCGAGGAGCCCGCGCTGCTATTATGCGGATAGGCGCTGAGGCCCGCGGGCGGATCAAGTGAGGGGAATGACATGATGACGGGGACTCGAGCTCGTTTCGATCGGGAGCTGGCTCAATTGCAGGAACGCATCCTGGACATGGGCAGCCTGGCGCATACCGCCGTGGCGCGCGGGCTACAGGCATTGGTGGACGGCAACGCCGACCTGGCGCGGGAGGTGATCGCCGCGGATGCGGGTCTGAACCGGCTGCGCTATGAAATTGAGGGCGAGTGTTATCACCTGCTGGTGACCGAGCAGCCGGTGGCCGGCGACATGCGCACCATTGTCTCGGCCGTGATCATCGTCACCGAGCTGGAACGCATCGCCGACCACGGCAAGAAGATCGCCCGCACCTATCTGCGCATGCTGGACGATCCCCGCATGGCGCCGTTAGGCGACATCCCGCGCCTCGGCGAAAAGGCCCTGGGACTGCTCGATCGCGGGCTGCGCTCGGTGGCGACCCGCGATGTGCAGGAGGCTCGGGCCGTGTGCCGCGCCGACGATCAGGTCGACGCGCTGTATAAACAGGCGTTCAACCTGACTATCAGCTACATGCTGGAGAATCCCCGGCTGATCGCCTCGGGCGCGCACCTGATCGGCGTGGCGCACGAGCTGGAGCGGGTCGGCGACCGCGCGACCAACGTCGCCGAGCGGGTGATCTATGCCGTGACGGGTGAGCTCATCGAGCTGAACCTTTAAGCGCGGTCGGGGAGACCGCGCGCGTCGCGCCCGCGGAAGTCTTGCCTGGAGGGTCGGGCGGCGCCTTGCGCCACCGGCTCTCCCTCTTTGTCGCCTTTGCCCCGTGATTACCCACATCTCTAAAACGGTCACACCGCACCTGCCGGTGGGTGCAGGTGTTGCGAGCGTTTTTTGCGAAGCAATCTCTTGCTTTGTCGGGGACTGCTTCGTCGCAAACCGCGCTCCTCGCAGTGACTCGTCGGACTTTTGGGTAATCACCAGCTTTGCCTGCCAGATTGACACCGCGGCCGATGTGTTGTATCGTGCCCCGAACCTGCAACTGGCTTACCCGGAGGTGTGATGGAAATCCTCACGACGGTTCTGATGTTTGTCCCCTTCATCTTCATTCTTTGGGTGGCCAATCTGGCCTATCGCAAGCAGGTTGAGGGTCAGGTGGAATCGGCAAAAGCCCTGAAGTGGATCAGCTACGGCCTGGTGATTGCGCTTTATGTCGGCATCCTCTTCCTGGGGCTGCTGCTCCAGGTCGTCGGTTTTCTGGCGCCGACCGTGGACCCGGCCGTCTTGCCGGCGGGCCCAACCATGGGCATCGACCGGCTCCCCGTCTTCGCACTGGGCCTGTGGATTCCCGCGGTGGTCGGCCTCCTGCTGTTGACCGCTCCGGTGCGCCGCGTCTTTGCCCGCTTCACACCGCTGGATCCGGATAGCCCCGTACAGGCCGTCGCGTTGAGCTACAGCGCCGTCGTGCTGCTCAACCTGCTGGCGACGCTGGGCATCGGCCTCGCAAACCTCGCGCAAACCCTCGAGCAACAATCCGCGGCCGGAATGAGCTTTAACTCGATACCGTTGCTGTGGGCCCAGGACATCACCATGGTCGTGCTGGGTCTGGTGGGCGTGGGGTGGTTGTCCCGGCGCAGCCTGGGTTCCGCACTGCGGCGCCTGGCGATTGTCCGTCCGACCCTGGCGCAGGTCGGCATCGGCCTGGCCGCGGGGCTGCTGATGGCGCCGGTGGTGATCGCCCTGGAGTATCTGTTGAGCCGGGTGGGTGTCAAGGCCGGCGCCGACGTGGAACGCCTGACCGAGCAGATCATCGGGCCGCTGGCCACATCGATCCCGGGGATCATGACGTTGGGCCTGGCAGCCGCATTGGGCGAGGAGACCGTCTTCCGGGGCGCCTTGCAGCCGCGTTTCGGTCTGATCTTCACCACGCTGCTTTTCGCGCTGCTGCACAGCACCTACGGTATCAGCCTGGCGACCCTGATTGTGTTTGGGGTAGGGTTGGCTCTGGGTTTGCTGCGGATGCGCTACAACACGACCACGTCGATGGTGGCGCACGCCACATACAACATGACGTTGGGGCTGGTCGCGATGCTGGGAGTGTTGAAGTAGCGGCGCCGGGGCAAGGACGAGTGCATAGAACGCAGATGACGCAGATAACGCTGATTAGCCAGATTACTCCGTTGTATTATTAGTGCCTGTGCCCGCGTGGTATGGGGAATGCAACGATGAAAACCTGGAGATCATGTAGATCAGGTAAATCAGGTAAATCAGCGTCCTATTTCCCATTCCCCAGTTTTTCCTCCAGCCGGGCCTTCACCGCCGGCCACTCGCTGTCGATGATGCTGTAATAAACCGAGTCCCGGATCGTACCGTCGGGGCGGAGCATATGGTTGCGGAGGACGCCTTCCCGCAGCGCGCCGAGCCGCTCGATGGCGCGCTGTGAACGTTCATTGCGCCGATCGGTCTTGAATTGCACGCGAATGCACCCCCAGACCTCGAACGCGTGGCGCAACAGCAGGTACTTGCATTCGGTGTTCACCGCGGTGCGCTGGTAGGTCGGGCCGTACCAGGTCCCGCCGATTTCGACGCCTCGGTTCCACGCCTGGATATCCATGAAGCGCGTGCAGCCGATGGCGCGGCCGGATGCCCGATCGATCACCGCGAAGGGCAGGTCGGTGCCCGCGGCCTGCCGGCCGAGGAGATCCTGGACAAAGCCCAGCATCTTGGCTGCGCTGTCGATATCGCCGTACAGCATGTTGCGCCAGATGCTGGGCTCCAGGCCGACCAAGCAAAGGTCGGGCACGTGAGCTTCGGACAGCGGCTCCAGCCGGACGTGCCGCCCCGTCAGGGTGATGGGAACAATGTTCATCGTACTAACACCCGAAAATAGAACGCAGATGACGCTGACAAACGCAGATTAACGCTGATAGCTCGATTTTTCATCCTTGATTGTGCCCCGGCAGGAGCATCAAGGCTGTTCTTAGATCGGCAGCCCTATCCTCACCTGGCCAGGTCAGCGACGAAACCCAACGGATCAGTGAGATCAGGTCAATCAGGCAAATCTGCGTCCCATCTTGGGCTAGAACAAGACTGACGCCAGCTTGTTGAGGTATTCCCGTTTCTGCGGATCGGCGTCGTCCAGCAGCTCCAGCAGCCCCAGCGACACCAGGCGCGCCTCGCCGTCCCGGTAGCGCTTATCCCGCCGCAGCACGGCCAGCAGCTCCTCCAGGGCGGCGATGACGCTGCCTTCCCGCAGCACCCGCGCCGCGCGGAAGAAGTGCGCGGCCGGCGTGTCGGCGCCGGCGACATCCTCCACCGAGCCGGCGGTGATCAGATAGCGCGCCAGCGGCCGCAGCTTCTCCGCCACGGCGAACTCCGGGCCCTCCTTAATGCCATCCAGCAGCGGCTCGGCCTCGCGGCCCTTGCCCTGCGCCAGCAGCGCCCTCGCCAGGCCCAGCGCCGCGGCCGCGGGGTTGCCGCCGATCCCCGGTCGGCGGAAGGCTGCTTCCGCCTCGGCCCAGCGCCGCGCCGCCAGGAGCGCGGCCGCGTCGTCGGTCGCGCGGGTGGCGGGCGTCGCGCCCAGCTTGGCGATGAACTGTCGCACCTGTGGCTCGGGCAGCGCGCCGACGAACTCGGCCGCCACCTTGCCGTCGCGGAACGCCTTCACCGCGGGGATGCCCTGGATGCCGAAGCGCGTCGCCAGGCGTTGGTTCTCGTCGGTGTTTAGTTTGGCCAGGGTCCACGCGCCGTTCGCCTCTTTGGCCAGCTTCTCGAGCGTGGGGCCCAGCATCCGGCATGGCCCGCACCACGGCGCCCAGAAGTCCACGACGACGGGCGTGCGCCGCGACCGGCCGATGACCTCGGCCTCGAAGGTCGCTTCGTTGACATCGATGATATTCGGTGATTGCGCCATTGATCAGCCTCTGTTTCAACAGGATTCAGCACGCTCTGCGTACCGATAATCGGACTTACGCAGTCCACCCGAGATCAGCCACGAATTACACGAATTTGACGAATTCTGGGCATGTAGATTTCGAGCAATTCGTGGTAAAGACGTAAGGTCCTCAGTAACAAAGATGCAGGCGCGCGCCTGCGGGTTACACCGAACGGGCTTTTAGCGCCCCGCCAGGGTGTAGCGGTAGATATTCGTCGTGCGCAGTTCGAAGCCGATACGCTGATACAGCCGATTGGCCGCCTCGCGCGACGGGCGGGAGGTCAGATCGACGGTGGTGGCTCCGGCCTCCAGCGCCACCCGCAGCGCCTCCCGCGTCAACGCCTCGCCGATGCCCTTCCCCCGCCGGGTCGAATCGACGACGACGTCCTCGATCCAAGCGCGCAGCCCGGTGGGGATGCGGAACATCGCCAGCGTCAGGCTGCCGACGATCGCGCCCTCGGCATCCGGCTCGCGCGCCACCAGCAGCGTGATGGCCGGCGACCTGACCATTTCGGCCAATTGGGCGCGCGTCGGCGCGGGGTTGGACGCCGACAGTTGCGGCGTGAGCCGCTCGAACGCGGCCACCAGCTCGTCGGTGACCTCAGTGATCTTTGCAATAGGCATGAGCTGCGCTCCTCGAAGCTGCGAACCGGCTGTGGCAGCCGATCGGTGATTCAGTGCCGGCCGCGCGGCATGGGTCACGCAGCAGCACCCGTGCCAGTATAACAAAGCCTTCGGCCCAGTGCAACCGGGCTGAAGGCTTTGTTGGGGCGCTGATGCGTCTCGGCCCCGGTCCCCGTAGGGCCGTGTTTCTCCAGGTCGCCGGCCTGGCAAAGCTCCGCATGGCGCCGAACAGGCAGCAGGGTCCCATATATCCACTTCGGGCAATTGAGAAGATACCATTTTCAGAATCACGCAACTCTTTCTGTCACGACAATTGAAACCCTTGTGGATAACGTAGCAGTATTATTTTGACGGTGACGTACTGACGCGTCGTGCGGAGGTCCTTGGGCCGGAACGGCGTCTCAGCGCATGACCAGCGGCAGCCAGATGTGTTTCGGTGGAATACACGCTGTGCCGGTCGTGCCGAGCACGGTCGCGGTCCCGTTCCGGTCCATCGCATTCAGCCGGTAGGCGCACGGCGCGCCGGGCTGCGCCGTGGTATCGAGCCAGGTATAGCTGCCCCTCGCCCGACCCCGGCGTCGCGGCCGGGATCAACGCGGCGTTGAGCGGGGTCCAGGGCCCCGCCCCCGATGCCGCGCGGTACAGGTTGAAGCCGGTGTTGTCTTGCTCGGAAACGGTCTCCCAGGCCAGGGTCACGCCGTCCGCGCCCGCATCCGCGGTGAAGGACGCCAGGGCCACGTCCAGGGGTCCCGCGTCGCCGCCGGTGAAATCAGAGAAGCTGCTGACCGTCCCGGCAATCGTGTTCAGGTTCGCGTCTGCCTGTCCCAAGCTCGACTTTGTACATTAACGGCTCTCCAGCCGCTGGCGGGACGCGTG
>Ga0315276_10006199_pt1 | contig 11051 bp, 7 predicted proteins | sample YL17G05_0_MG_FD_204542 | JGI IMG/M metagenome (GOLD analysis project Ga0315276, IMG submission 204542) | Sediment microbial communities from Yellowstone Lake, YNP, Wyoming, USA - YL17G05_0 | ecosystem: Environmental > Aquatic > Freshwater > Lake > Sediment | place: USA: Wyoming | collected... | reverse complement strand
TAAAACTGGTTATTCCGCTGTAGCCGGGATGGGGAGGGTTGTCATTGAAGCCGGAGCCATGAATTTACCTGTAATTCTCATAGGCTATGACGGCCCTATCGGTTTAGTGAGTCTGGAAAATTGCCCCCAACTTTTTTGCAGGAATTTCTCGGGACGCTATGCGCCTATAATCGGCATAGAAAAGATTCAGGATGAACTTTGGGCGCTCGATATTTTGCCGGAGAGGTTTTTATTTTCCGCATGGGTTTTGAAAAATGTCGATGAAAAAGACATCGTTACAAAATATTTGAAGCACGTTGAGAATATTCAACTTCCGGATTACAAATGGCGAGAGCCCTTTTTGTCATCCATCGGAGAAACAAATGACACGTCATTATTTGGGGATAAAGTGTTTCATTGCCTTCTCGCTAACCTTCCGCAAGATCAGTCAAATTGCCATTGGGTGAATCTATATCTGAGTGACAAGATAAACCGGAAAATAGTGGATAATAATGTGTTAGATAGTCAACTGAACCGGACAATCGCAGAGAAGGAGGTGTTGGCTGGACAGCTCGCCCAAGTTAGCTCGGAGAAGGAGGTGTTGGCTGGACAGCTCGCCCAAGTTAGCTCGGAGAAGGAGGTGTTGGCTGGACAGCTCGCCCAAATTACCTCGGAGAAGGAGGGGCAGGCTCAACAACTTGCCCAGATAATTTCAGAGAAAAATATCTTAAGGGACCAACTAAACAATATCTATTTAAGCGATTTCTGGAAAATAGCAAATTTCTATTACAGGATGAAGGACAGTTCACTTGGATTAAGAGGCATTCATAAGGCTTTAAAGGGAGGGAGTCGGAAAATAATTAATAATCTATACATTGGGAATATTTCGAAATTTATTGCTTACGCTAAGAGATCTGGTTTTAGACAGACTTTAAGAAGGAAATATGAAGGGTTGAAAGCCCCCCGAAATCCTTTTCACCAAACGTATGTAAAAATTGATCTTGATGAGGCACTGCGACGCGGAAAGGACAACCAAGGTATTGTAATATATCCTCCAACGATTGACTGGAACCATACCCTTTTTCAGCGTCCGCATCATATCATGCTTGGGCTATCCCGAAAAGGATTTACCACAATTTTCTGCACTCCTAATCAGATAGATTCCCTAAAATCGGATTTTGTGTCTTTAGAAGAAAACCTATTTTTATGTAGCAAGGTAGATGCCTTGCTTAAGCTTTCTGGAAGAAACGATCTTATCCTCTACATTAGCAATACAATGCATAAGCCGTTAATAGAGAAACTGCGGCCTGCCAAGGTTATTTATGACTATATTGATGAACTGGAGGTCTTTAGCAATTATGACTCCGAAATGGTTATTACCCACGAGGAACTCCTGAAAAATGCAGACATCGTTTTAGTTACTGCGGACAGGCTATTTCAGAAAGTTCAAAAAATTAGAGAAGATGCAATATTATGTCCCAATGCCGTTGATTACTGGCACTTCGCCGATGCCCAATTGAAAGGACCGAGGCCTTTTGATTTTAAACAGCGGGGATTGAATTCTCGCCCGATCATTGGGTACTATGGCGCGCTGGCTGAGTGGATTGATTATGATCTTCTTGCCAAAGCAGCAAAAAAGCGGCCAAACTATGATTTTGTATTGATTGGACTGGACTATGATGGATCTCTTTTTAAGAGCAGTGCCATGACAATACCAAATGTCCACTATTTCGGCCCCAAGCAATATATTGAGCTTCCTCAATATCTAAGATATTTTGATGTAGCTATTATTCCTTTTAAGCTGAACAAAATCAGTCATTCGACATCTCCCCTTAAGCTCTTTGAATATATGTCTGCGCTTAAGCCGGTCGTTACAACGGCTATGGATGAACTTAAGAAATATTCATGTATTTTTATTGCCCAAGATTCAGATGAGTTCGTTAATCTGTTAGATAAAGCCCTTTCATCAAAAACTGACCCGAAATACCGTGAGATTTTACGTCAGGAGGCGTTGAAAAATACATGGGATATCCGTGTGAATACCATCATTCGGCAGCTTAAACAGCTACATTCTCGACGCGCATTAATTGAACATAATGAACAAGAAAATTTCAGTTCGCCATTCAATCCGTGACATTTATTTTTGGAATCAGCATCGAGTAGAGTTGATGCTGAGGAGACGACGTTATTAAGATGGGCGAGGGAAAGCAATTGGGCAAATCCAAAACCATACTCCTATCTATTTTAGCCTTTTGTGTTTATTACCTAATCATTCGATTGGTTGGGACACAACCATTCTCCGATTTCGAGTACTATCATGCAAACGCCTTGCTGATCCTTGAGGGGAAAAGCATTTCTAGTTTCCACAAATATTTTCAAGGACCCGGCTATCTTTATTTGTTAGCTTTATTCTTTCACCTGATGATGAGTCATTCCATTTTTCTCATTCAATTATTAAACGCCATAATGCTGACTTTTTTGATTAGGACTTATCTGAAAAATTCATTAGCCCATTCCTCTCCCTTCTTAATCATCGGGTATTTCATCCTCGCTTTTAATCTAAATAACCTATCAATGGTGGGGGTATTGTGTTCAGAGATTCCCTATATTTTCTTCTTATTATTTGGATTCTTGTTTTTTAGTATGGGCTTAACCAAAACCCTGGCGGGATCTGAGAAGGAAAAACTTCCTATTCTCCCCTTTTTTATCTCCGGCCTTTTTTGGGGAATAAGTCAATTTATCCGTCCGGTGACCTTTCCTCTTCTTTTTCTTCTATCGTTTTTCTTGGTTCTTGGGCTCCGCTATTTTGATATCGAGGGGATCAAAAGGGATTGCCGATCTATTTTCTTCTTTAGTTTACAATCAATAGGTATGAGTTTAATGGCCTTTTTCTTTTCCGCCATCCTTTTATATGGGGTTTCTGGATATGGATTAACTTATATGCCTCTCCAGAAAGGACTTTGGAATATTTATGTGGGATTCAATGTAGAATCCAAGGGAGCTTGGAATCCAAAAGATGTAGAATTGATATTACATCTTGGGCATAAGCATAAATGGGCTGCGAATGAAATGAATAGCGAATTAATGCCAATGGTTTATACTCGAGCCAAAAAAAATTGGTTTATGAACATGCAGATATTACCTGAAAAGATAGTCTCTTTCTTGGATCCGAAAAGTCTCCCTTTTTGGTCCGTTGAACAGAGTAAAATTACGGATAAAAACAAAATATACGAAATAGCGGGATTCTTTTCCTATTTGAATTTTGGAGTTTTAATCCTTTCATTGGTCGTGTGGACTATCTGTATTGCTAGGAAGGAGTTATCGAAAGAGGAATTTTTATTTTTTTGTTTGATGAATACGGTTTGTTCGTATATGATCATACATGGATATCTTTTCGAAGTGCAGGCGAGGTACAGTTACCACTTATGGATTATATTATTTTGGTATTTTCCAATTTGTCTGGAAGTTTTGGCAGCGAAAATTCGGAAACGTCAAAAAGCACGTTAATTCTCCCTATCCAGGATCAGAAAGGAAGAATTAGGAATATGCCGGCCCCCGCCCGAGGGATCACATCATCGAGGAGCAGGAGCCGGAGGTCCTGTTTTAAGGCCAGGATTCATGGGGGCATCCAGCGTTTATGCATCTGAACCCACTGCAGGCCCCCATCTCCCTACCGTCAAAATGCTGGAACTTACCTAATCGAGAAATGCCCTCGATAAAAAGACGGCCATCTGGGCTCTGGTTACCTCATCCCCTGGACCGTAGCGGCCATCTCCATACCCTCCCGCAATTCTCAGTTCGTAGAGCTTTTGCACATATTTGCAGCTCCACCAGTCATCGGGAACATCGGTAAACGGACTCGGGGTTTGGCAGGATTCGCCCGCGGGAACCTGCCCCAAAGCCCGGGTGATGAACACGGCCATCTGCTCTCTCGTCACTCGATCCGCCGGGCCGAATCTGCCATCTCCATATCCTCCTGCAATTTCCAGGTCGTAGAGCTTTTGCACATATTTGCAGCTCCACCTGTCATCGGGGACATCGGTAAATGGACTCGGGGTTTCGCAGAATTCGCCCGCGGGAACCTGCCCCAAAGCCCGGGTGATGAACACGGCCATCTGCTCTCGGGAAACAAAGCCATCCGGCTCACCCTCTGGACAATAGGAGCCATTCCCGCATCCCGTGGTGTACCCCTCATCGTAGATTTTCATAATGTAAGGATACGCCCAGTGGTCATACGGGGCATCGTTAAACACGGTGGCGATGTCCATGGCAGAGAGATAATCCCTTTCGGTGAGCTCGGCATCAACGGCTTCATGCTTTATAATTCCAAGATAAGGGACTACCCAGAGGGTTTGGGTAATCTGACCCACACCGGTTGCCTGGATGAAATGGCTTATTTTGTAAGCATTGTAGGTTCCATTTCCGAAAGGAACGTCCACAGATTCATAGGTTAAAACCTCACTGTTCACGAAAATATTAGTCGGAACGGTGCCCATGATATCACTGTATGTCCCCCACGTGCTGGAGGTCCAGGAATCGCCAACCGTCATAGGCCTTTTAGCCCAGATAATACCGGAATGAAAAACAAACGTATACCAGGCCTGATCGACATCATCATAGGACATAATTTTCCAGACCCTTAATTCGGAAGATTTTGGACCGGTTTCAAGAATCTCATACCACCAATTCTCCATGGGCACCCAGGTGCTGTTCTGATATTCCCTGGTGGCCATCAAATAGGTTGGAAGAGGGAAGAAGGTCGTGGTATCAAGAGTTGTAACTTGCACCCGGGAAGGCCAAGTATCAGAGGGGCTTTCTACATAATCCCAATAATTCCCAATATCTACGGCCCAGAACTTCGTCTGCAGGGCTTCAGCCAATCCTCCGGAGATCAAAAGAATGCTCAAGACAAAGAAAAGAAACTCAAACCGTTTTCTCCTGATTTTCATTTTTTCCTCCTTTTCCCGTGAAAAATTTTCTAACCTGAAAAAAATAAAACTCGACATGGATGTTTCCCGGGCCAGGTTTTCCAGACCAGATCCCACCTTTCCCTCCTGGGCAGGCATTAAGATATGAAGCCGTTCTCTTTTTGGAAATTACGAAACGCTCATACATTTACAGCCGAACGCCCCTTATTCTTTACAAAACGAAATTATTTGTCAATAGAAAATGGTTAGATTGGGTAACCCTTCAGTGGCGGGTGGTTACTACTACTCCGACAATTCACAAAATCCCCCTTATTCCCCTTTGCCAAAGGGGGAGATTGTTATCCCCCTCTTTGGAAAAGAGCGGCGAGGGGAGATTTTCTGATCAACCCGCTCAACATATCCGTCTTGCATCGCGCCATAAACGCTATTTGTCGGAGTAGTATTACTTGCTCTGGACGAAGGTTCGGCGTAAAGGCAAAGGGCCTCCATGGCTGGGGGTCCGGTCCCGCCAAGGCGGGATTGGAACCATGAGGCGCTGGTTTCTTCGTGGACGGGGCGGGGGCCAAGGCCTCCCGCCTCCTTTGCGGAAGCTCAGTCCGTTCACCGGGGCTATGGGCCTCCCGGCCGATGCTTCCGGCGCGTACCGCCCGAACCCCCAGGCCACAGCAAAGCTTGCATCCCGCCCCTCTTCCCTGAAGGGTTACGGCAAGGTCGAATTATTTATGGACAGGAGTTTTTTTTTGTGATAATAATCCTTTGAAATCAAAAAGAACGTCAAGGATTCACGGGTTTGAAGGGATTGCGGGAAACCTTGGAATCCTTTTCTCTATGGGATCATGAAAAATTTCAACCGCTTCGGAATCGTCATTAAGCCCAACAAACCCAACGCCATTGCCCTGGCCCAGGAAATCATTTCCTGGCTTTCGGAGCGCAAGGTTCAAGTCTTGGTGGAAGAGGGCGCGGCCTCCCGGATATCCCACCCCCTGACTTTTCCGCGGAAGGGGATGAGCCAACGGATCGATTGCCTGATCGTCCTGGGCGGGGACGGGACCCTGCTTAGCGCCGCGCGGGACATGGCCGCCGGTCCCGGGCAGGTTCCGATCCTGGGGGTGAATCTGGGAGGACTCGGGTTCTTAACCGAAATCACGTTGGAAGAGATCTACCCCGTCCTCGAAAACATCCTCCAGGGGAGGGTCCAGATCGAGAAGCGGATGAGGCTTCGCGCCAAGGTTTTCCGCCAGGAAAACGGGGTGGGCGAGTTTTCCGTCCTGAATGACGTGGTGATCACCAAGGGCGTCCTGGCCCGAATCATCCATTTGCGGAACCAAATCAACGGGGCCTATGTGACGACCTACCGGGGTGACGGCGTCATCATCTCCACGCCCACGGGGTCAACCGCGTATTCCCTGGCGGCGGGGGGGCCGATCGTCTATCCGACCATGGACTCCATCCTGATCACCCCGATTTGCCCCCACACCCTGACCAACCGTCCCCTGCTCCTCCCGGATCAGGCGGTGATCGAATTTCTCCTGGAGTCCGAAGAGAGCGATGTGAGTCTCACCCTTGACGGGCAGGTCGGCTTCCCTCTCCGCCCCTTTGACCGGGTCGTGATCACCAAGGCCGAGGAACCCGTCCCGTTCATCAAATCCCCCTTCAAGGAATATTTCGAAATCCTCCGCACCAAGCTGAAGTGGGGCGAGCGCTAACGGGGGCCCGGGATCGCCCGACATGCTGACCGAGCTGACCATCAAAAATTTCGCGATCATCGACCAGCTGCAGATTGAATTCGGCCCGGGTCTGAACGCCCTGACCGGAGAAACGGGGGCGGGAAAATCCATTCTGGTGGATGCCATCGGCCTGATCCTCGGCGGCAAGGCTTCGGTCGAAATGATCCGCACCGGGGCCGAAGAGGCTTCCATCGAGGCCTTCTTCGATCTCTCGGCGGGGGAAGTCGAAGAGATCCTGCGCCGGTTCGAACTTGAAAAGAACGAAGGACTGGTGATCCGGCGCCTCGTGAACCGGTCCGGAAAATCGCGCGCCTATCTCAACGGCAATGCCGTAACTTTGAACATGCTGGAAGAGATCTCGGAGGAGCTTGTGAACATCTACGGCCAGCACGAGCACCAGCATTTTCTGGAACCGAAGAGGCATATCGACATCCTCGATAGGGCCGGCGACCTCCTTTCCCAGCGCCGCTCCTACGAGGAGGTTTACGGCCAGTGGCGCCAAGCCGCCGCCGAGATGGAAGATTGGGCGAACCGGCAGAAGCAGCGCCGCGAGCGTTTGGAGCTCCTGACATTCCAATCCCAGGAAATCTCCCGCGCCCGTCTCCAAGAACCCCGGCCCGGAGAGCCCAACGAGGAAGAGACCCTGACCGGGGAGCGGGCCCGGCTGGTTCACGCCGAAAAGCTCTTCGAAATCGCCCACCAGGGATTTGAAACGCTGTACGGGGAATCGGGATCCGTCATCGAGCGGCTCAAGTTGACCCGCCAGCGCCTCCGGGAGGGCGAAAAGATCGACCCGTCTTTATCCCCTTTCCTGCAGGCCCTGGAAACGGCCGTTCTTCAAGCGGAGGATACCGCTTCTTCTCTCCGGTCCTACCGGGATAAAATTCATTTCGACCCCCAGCGCCAGGAAGAGGTCGAATCCCGGCTGGATGAAATCCGCAAGCTGAAGCGGAAATACGGGGAAAGCCTGGGGGGGGTCCTCGCCTATCAGAAAAAGATCGACGAGGAGCGGAAAAGCCTTGAAAACATAGAGGAAAAGATCGCGGAAACCCGGATCCGGGTGGAACATTTTTACCGGCAGGCTCTCCAATCAGCCCGCGAGCTCTCCCAACAGAGGAAAAAGGCCGCCCGCAGCCTCGCCGCCAAGGTGGAGGAAGAATTGGCCCATCTGGGGATGGGAAAGACAAGATTCCAGATTCGGCTGGAGGCGGGAGGCCGGCTTCCGGAAGAACCCACCTCCCCGCCCCTGGGAGAAAACGGGATAGACCGGGTGGAGTTTTTTCTATCCCCGAATCCCGGCGAAGAGTTGAAACCGTTGGCCAAAATCGCCTCGGGAGGAGAGCTGTCCCGGATCATGCTCGCGTTGAAAAGAATCTTCACCCGCGACAGCGAAGTGCGAACCCTGATTTTCGACGAGGTCGACGCGGGGATCGGAGGGGCCGTTGCGGAAGTCGTCGGCCGGAAGCTGCGAGATATCTCCCGCCGCCATCAGGTTTTCTGCATAACCCACCTTGCCCAGATCGCCTCTTACGCCGATGTCCATTATAAAGTGGCCAAAAAGGAGCAGGGGGAGAGAACCGTCGTCGAGGTGGAGCGGTTGAAGGAAGAAGGGCGGATCAAGGAAATTGCCCGGATGTTGGGGGGGGTCAAAATCACGGGAAAAACCCTCGAACACGCCGGCGAGATGCTCCGAAGCGCTGCCGGGAAAAAATAACGGCGTTCTAAAAAAGGTGGAAAGCAAATTCAAAGGAATCCCATGGCGACGGCAGGATTTCGGCTCGGGATTCCAAAAAGGTGGTGGTTCTCTCTTTAAATACGCCGGGTCGGCTCTGAAATTTTCAAATTTGAAATGAATTCGGTGTTTTCGTCTCCCACGGCACCCTTCCCGGCTATAAGACGATATTTTAGAGAAGGGCTTTGGTATCGGCAGAGTGGCTCTTACCCGCTTTTGGCATCCCGCTCCGCAATCCTGCCGTCGCCAACAATCCCAGCGAGTTGGAATCATGACCCGGTTCCCCGTAGCAGGATGGTTTTCGCTATGCGCTATGCTCTCTGCGCTATGCTATTTTCTATGTGATTTGGAGATGATCCAAAAATGACCCTACGCAAAGCCAGGATAACCGACGTCAAGGAAATCCAGAAACTGATTGAGCTCTCGGCAAAAAAAGGGGAAATGCTTTCCCGCCCCTTGAGCGAGCTTTACGACAACCTCCGGGACTGCTATGTTTACGTGGATGACGAGAAGAATCTCTTGATCGGCACCTGCGCCATGCATATCTGCTGGGAGGACCTGGCGGAAATCCGGTCGCTGGTAGTCCGGGAAGAAAATCAGCGCCAGGCCATCGGCACAAAACTGATCGAAGCCTGCCTCTCCGAAGCCATCAGCTTGGGGATATATCGCATCTTTGCTCTCACATACAAACCCGACTTTTTCCGCAAGTTCGGTTTCAAGGTGGTTGACAAAGCCCTCCTTCCCCATAAAATTTGGGCGGACTGCGTGCGCTGCGTCAAGTTCCCGGGTTGCGATGAAATTGCCGTCCTCCTGGAGCTTTGACAATGGATCATAATCTCATAAATATGTTATAAAATCAAGTTGTTAATAAATTTTTGGAAAAAGTTATTGACAAGAATCCTACCCCGTGATAGTAATTTATTCCTTGCAGAACGCCCCTTGGAAACCCGCCTTTTCAAGGGCCCCTTGCTATGGCGAAAGCTCTTGAGACTTTTTAACGGAGAGGGAGATTGGCCAAAAAAGCTTACACCATTTTGATCTTTTCGCAGAAGGCCGCCGAGGTCAAAAGGTTTATCTTATCCCCCTTAGCCCTTAAGATCGGGATCTGCCTCTTAGCCCTTGTGGTCGTGGTCGGTGGCGTCATCGTCTACGATTATGTCGTCTACAAGAAAAAGGTGATCGAATTGAAAAGTCTGCGCGCCGAAGCCGAGGCTCAGCAGGAAGAGATCCGCTCTTTCCAGGAAAAAATCACCGTCCTGGAGGAGCAGTTGAACAAGCTCCAAGAAATGGGAAAGCAGGTCGAGAAAGACCTGAAGGAAGTCACCGAACTCCAAAAAGAGAAAAAGAACGTGGTCGTCCCTGCTAAGAAGAAGAACTCGCAGGTCCGGAAGAAAACGGAAGTCGTTCAGGAAGCCTCCAAGCCCGCGGAAGAAAAAGTCTCTCTCTTGGAGCAGGAAAGGCCGCGCTTGGTCAATCGCCTCCACTCGGACCTCGGGGAGCTGCAGAAGAAAGCCTTTCAGCGGGAACAAAACCTGAAGGAGCTCTGGGAATTCCTGCAGAATCAAAAATCGGTCCTTTTGGCGACTCCTTCCCTGTGGCCGGTGATCGGGCGCATTAGCTCGCTTTTTGGAGAATCCCGCGCCTCTTCTTCGGGTGAACCTCGAGCCCACAAGGGCATCGATATCTGCGTCCCCCAGGGAACCCCGGTTATGGCCGCGACCGACGGGGTCGTTTCTTTCGCAGGCACCGAATCGGAATACGGACGGCTGATCGTGATCGATCATGGACACAGCTTCTCAACCGCCTACGGCCACTTGGGGAAATTCCAGAGCCAAGCGGGGGAAAAAGTTGTCAAAGGACAGGTCATCGGAACGGTAGGCATGTCCGGAAACACAACCGGCCCGCACCTCCACTTCGAGGTGCGCCTCAACAACAACCCCGTCAATCCCGCCCGCTTCATGAATTAACGTATCCATTTAGCTTTTTGAAAAGGCATTCCCAGAAATCCCTCCCGGCCTCCCTTTTCCAAGGGAGGAGAGCTTTTCTGAATGCCTTCGATAAAAGATTCCGTTTTTTCCCCCTTTGCAAAGGGGGAGGAAGGGGGATTTAACGGATTTTCAAAGGGCTAAAGTGTTACCAAAATGCAAATTTCGAAAACCTCCCCATTCAATTTTCAATTTGATATTTGCAATGATGTTTAGCCTATTTTAAAACGGCTAAACTGAGCCTCTTGCAAAAGTCGGTCACCTCGTCATTCCGGCGAAAGCCGGAATCCAGAATCGCTTGAAAATCCTGGATTCCGGGTCGCGCTTGGCTTGCCCGGAATGACGATTTTCTACTGCTTTCAAGAGTTTTGCAAGAGCCTCAACTGTTACGAATTAACAAATATGGTTTCGTAAAAAGTCCATCTGTGGCGTTGCGCGGCAACCCTGCCCCGTTAGATAGTTTCCATCCGGAAACCCTATTTTTCCCTCCCCCTCGACGGGGGAAGCTGTGGAAAAATTGGAATTCGCCCCCTCACCCTGCCATCTCCCCGCGGGGGAGATGGTAAACCCATTGAAATTAAAAATAACTTTCCTCCCCCTTGACGGGGGAAGGTGTGAAAAAATTAGGTAAAAAAAGTCTTGACATAGTTATATAACTAAGTTATAATCTCCTCTAGAATCTTTGGAGGAGGTCGACATG
>Ga0315276_10006198_pt1 | contig 11052 bp, 7 predicted proteins | sample YL17G05_0_MG_FD_204542 | JGI IMG/M metagenome (GOLD analysis project Ga0315276, IMG submission 204542) | Sediment microbial communities from Yellowstone Lake, YNP, Wyoming, USA - YL17G05_0 | ecosystem: Environmental > Aquatic > Freshwater > Lake > Sediment | place: USA: Wyoming | collected... | reverse complement strand
CGGCAGGCCCATGGTCTTGCGGTACGAGAACGCGGCCAGCGTGCGCACCTGCGAGAGCAGCCGGGCGGCCTGCTGCTCGAAGCACTCCGCGTTGCACTCGCCGGTCAGCTCGGGGATGAAGCACCCGGCGGCGTTGATCATCGAGGAAAGCACCGCCATCGGGTGCCCGGTGTGCGGGAAGCCCTCGAAGTGGAACTTCATGTCCTCGTGGATCATCTGGTAGCGCGTGAGCAGGCCGGAGAAGCGCTGCAGCTCGGCCTCGGTCGGCAGCGTCCCGAAGATCAGCAGGTACGCCGCCTCGACGAAGGTCGAGGTCTCTGCCATCTCCTCGATCGGGATGCCGCGGTAGCGCAGGATGCCCTGCTCGCCGTCGATGAAGGTGATCCGGCTCTGGCAGCTCCCGGTGTTCGAGTAGGAATCGTCGTAGGTGATGTAGCCGGTCTTGGCGCGCAACTGCTGCACGTCGACGGCGAGTTCGCCCTCGGTGCCCTCGATCACCGGCAGTTCGATGGTCTTCCCGTCCAGCTCCAGTTTTGCGGTCTTTGCCATGGCGTCTCGCCCTCCGTCTGTCACGCCCGAACCGGGCCGTTGAAGTTGCCGATGATCTCCGTCGCGAACCCGGAACAACGCATCTCGCGCACGCCGGCGCGTCCCTCCTCACGCATGAGCCGCGCGAGGTCATAGGTCACGGTGCCGGCTTCGATCGCCCGCTCGAGCCCGGCCTCGATCAGCCGCGCGGCCTCGCCCCAGCCGAGGTAGTCCAGCATCATCACGCCGGAGAGGATGACCGAGCCGGGGTTGACCTTGTCCTGCCCGGCGTGCTTCGGCGCGGTGCCGTGGGTCGCCTCGAAGACCGCGTGGCCGGTGTCGTAGTTGAGGTTCGCCCCCGGCGCGATGCCGAGCCCGCCGACCTGGGCAGCGAGCGCGTCCGAGATGTAGTCGCCGTTCAGGTTGGTGGTGGCGACCACGTCGTACTCGGCCGGGCGCGTCAGGATCTGCTGGAGGAAATTGTCGGCGATGGCGTCCTTGATGAGGAGCTTCCCGGCCGGCGGCTCCCCGCCGCACTCCTCCCAGGACACGGTCTGCGCGCCGAACTCGGCCTTCGCGACCTCGTAGCCCCACTTGCGGAAGCCACCCTCGGTGAACTTCATGATGTTGCCCTTGTGGACCAGCGTCAGGCTGCGGCGGCCGTGGGCAAGTGCCCAGCGCAGGGCGGCGCGCACCAGGCGCTTCGTGCCCTCCTCGCTCACGGGCTTGATGCCGATGCTCGACGACCCGGGGAAACGGATCTTCTTCACGCCCATCTGCACGGTCAGGAACTCGATGACCTTCGCGACCTCGGGCGTGCCGGCCTCCCACTCGATGCCGGCGTAGATGTCCTCGGTGTTCTCGCGGAAGATCACCATGTCCACGTTCTGCGGCTTGCGCACCGGCGAGGGCACGCCCTGGTACCAGCGCACCGGCCGCAGGCAGACGTAAAGGTCGAGCATTTGCCGCAACGCGACGTTGATGCTGCGGATGCCGCCGCCGACCGGCGTGCTCAGCGGCCCCTTGATGCCGACGAGGTACTCGCGGAACGCGGTGAGCGTCTCCTCGGGCAGCCAGGTGCCGGGCCCGTAGACCTGGTTCGACTTCTCCCCCGCGTAGACCTCGAACCACTCGATCCCCCGCTTGCCGCCGTAAGCCCGCTCGACCGCGGCGTCGAAGACGCGCACCGCGGCGCTCCAGAGTTCGGGACCGGTGCCGTCGCCCTCGATGAAGAGCAGCACGGGCCGGTCGGGGACACGCAACGCACCGCCGGCCCCAACGGTGATGCGCTCGCCGTTGGCCGGGGGCTTGAGCTTTTCGTAGGTCGTCATGCGGGATTCTGGCCCTTTCTCAATCGTGCCGGAGCGCGTTCAGGGCCGAGCCGGCCTTGAACCATTCGATCTGCCGTGCGGTGAGGCTGTGCCGGGTCTCGAACTCGAGACGCCGGCCATCGGGCTTCACGATCGCGACTCGCACGGGTTGCCCGGGCGACAGTGCGGCCAGCCCGGTGACGCTTACACGGTCGTCGCGCTCGATCCGCTCCCAGTCGGCCGGATCGGCGAAGACCAGCGGGAGGATGCCCTGCTTCTTGAGGTTGGTCTCGTGGATGCGCGCGAAGGAGCGCGCGATGACCACCCTCACGCCGAGGTGGCGCGGGGACATGGCCGCGTGTTCGCGGCTGCTGCCCTCGCCGTAGTTCTCGTCGCCGATGACCGCCGAGCCCAGCCCCTGCGCCTTGTAGCGGCGGGCGATCTCGGCGATGCCGAGACCCGATTCCCCGGTGAGCACATCGGTCCCCTGGCCGCGCTCGCTGGCGAAGGCGTTGGTGGCGCCGAGGAACATGTTGTCGCTGATCCTGTCGAGATGCCCGCGGTAGCGCAGCCACGCCCCCGCCGGCGAAATGTGGTCGGTCGTGGTCTTGCCCTGCGTCTTGATCAGGACCGGCAGGCCCTCGAAGTCCTTCCCGTTCCAGCGCGGGAAGGGCACGAGCAACTGGATGCGCTCGCTGTCGGGCGCAAGCTCGATCTCGATGCGCGCGCCGGTGGCAGCGGGCGCGACGTAGCCCCCGTCGCCCCCGACGAAGCCGCGCGCGGGGTGCTCATCGCCCTGCGGCGCGGAGAAGCGCAGCGGCGTCCCGCCCGCGGTCTCGAGCGTGCCGTTCAGCGGGTCGAAGTCGAGGCGCCCGGCGAAGGCCAGCGCGGTGACGATCTCAGGACTGGCGAGGAACGACAGGGTCTCGGCCAGCCCGTCGTTGCGCCCGGGGAAGTTGCGGTTGAACGACGAGACGATCGAATCCGCGCGCCCGGGCACGGCGTCGGCGCGGCTCCACTGCCCGATGCAGGGGCCGCAGGCGTTGGCCAGCACGGTCGCGCCCATCCGGCGGAAGGTCTCGAGCATGCCGTCGCGCTCGAGCGTGTCGTAGACCCGGGTCGAGCCGGGGGTGATGTAGAGCGGGACGCGCGCCTTGAGCCCGGCGGCCAGACCCTGGCGGGCCACCGCCGCAGCACGGCTCATGTCCTCGTACGAGGAGTTGGTGCACGACCCGATGAGCGCGGCGCGCAACTCGGCTGGAAAGCCGTGCTCCTTGACGTCGGCGCCCATGCGCGACACCGGCCGCGCCAGATCGGGCGTGTGCGGGCCGACGATCTGGGCCTCCAGCGCCGAGAGGTCCAGGTCCACGATCTGGTCGTAGAACCGCTCCGGAGTTTCGAGGACCTCGGGATCGGGCCCCAGCAGGGCGCGGTGCTCGACGGCGAGGTCGGCAAGGCCGGCACGCCCGGTCTGCCGCAGGTAGGACTCCATCCTCCGGTCGAAGGGGAAGACCGAGCCCGTGGCCCCCAGTTCGGCGCCCATGTTGGTGATGGTCGCCTTGCCGGTGCAGGAGATCGAGGCCGCGCCCTCGCCGAAGAACTCGAGCACCTGGTTGGTCCCGCCCTTGACCGTGAGCAGGCCGCAGAGCCGCAGGATGACGTCCTTGGGCGAGGCCCAGCCGGAGAGCCGCCCGCTCAGCCGCACGCCGATCAACTTCGGCGCGAGCACCTCCCACGCCAGGCCGGCCATGACCTCGCCGGCATCGGCGCCGCCCACGCCGACCGCGAGCATTCCCAGGCCGCCGCCGTTCGGAGTGTGCGAATCGGTCCCGATCATCAGGCCGCCCGGGAAGGCGTAGTTCTCGAGCACCACCTGGTGGATGATCCCCGCCCCCGGCGGCCAGAAACCGATGCCGTACTTGCGCGCCGCCGACGAGAGAAACGCGTAGACCTCGCGGTTCTCGCCCAGCGCCTTGGCCAGGTCCTCGGCCGCGCCCGCGCGGGCCCGGATCAGGTGGTCGCAGTGGATGGTGCTGGGGACCGCGACGCGCTCGCGCCCCGACTGCATGAACTGCAGCAGCGCCATCTGCGCGGTGGCGTCCTGCATCGCCACCCGGTCGGGCCGCAGCGCCAGCATGGCGCTGCCCCGCGTCCAGTCCTGCGCGGCGAAGTCGTCCGCGTGCGCCACCAGGATCTTGTCCGTGAAGGTCAGCGGTCGCCCGAATCGCTTCCGGGCCTCCGAGCAGCGGCCGGGCATGCTCGCGTAGAGCGCCCGCGCGATCTCGAGGGACATCGATTCTCCTTCTCCGAAACGAAGTCTCAGGCGCCTTGGAGCACGTGCTTCACCATCTGGAGCAAATCGTCCGCGTCCAGAGACGGACCCTGGAGCATCATTCGGACGACACCCTGCGCGTCCACGAACACGATGCCGGACTGGATGGCCCGGTTGTCGTCGTCATACATGCCGAAGAGCTGGGAGATCTCGCGGGTGGGATCCGACAGCAGCGGGAAATCGATCTTGTTGCGAAAAGCGAGGGTCTTGAGCGCAGAAACCCCATCCGGGCAGACGCCGTACGGCCGCACCCCCAGCGCCCGGATCGAATCTGCGACCGCCTCGAGCGGGACCATCTTCGTCCGGCTCTCGTCGAACACCAGGACGGACCAGTGCCCTTTGAGGTCGGCCAGCCGCACCGTTCCGCCGAGCGAGGTGCTGAGCCGGAACTCCGGCGCCTTGTCGCCAGGCCTGAGATCCGCGTTCGAGGCCGGCACGGTCCCCGTGGGTGTCAGGGGGAGCCCGGCGGCGTCCGGCTGCGGGGGTAGCGTCGGCTTCTTCTCGGGATCCTGTCCCCAGGCCGCACTGACGAGTGTCATCAGCATCACCATCACCACCGCACCATATCTCATGACACCATCTCCAGGTTTGGGAGAACCCGCACAGCATGACGATGTTTAGGATGCGGCGGTCACCACGCGGATTCCCTGCGCCCTGCGACGATCCCGGGCGACACGAATCGCGGACGGAGCCGGCTCGCGGCGGGCGCCCGCACGGCGTGGAGCCTCGTGGAGCGCTGAGCCTTCTCCTGTCGATAGCAGCGACGCCGGCAGTGTACCTCAGTTCCCGGTCCCGTGGGCAGGGCTTTCTCCGGATGGCTTGCTCCGGATATGTAGCCTTCTCCGGATGGCCCCGCCGCCGCGCGTCCCTCCGACCGACCACGCCCAGGGGCCTGCGCCCCCTTTCGGCACCGCTCCTGCGCGACAACGCGGCTGGAATGGCGACGGCGGGACCCCTGGGAGCCCCGCCGCTGCCGTCTTCCCGTTCTGCTACTTCAGCCCGCGCTTCTCCAGCAGGGGCTCGACCGCGGGCTCGCGGCCGCGGAAGCGCTGGTAGAGAGCCATGGGCTCCTCGCTCGCCCCGCGCTCCATGATGTTGGTGCGGAACGAGCGCGCCGTGGCCGGGTCGAAAAGGCCCTTCTCCTTGAACGCCTGGAAGGCGTCGGCCGAGAGTACCTCGGCCCAGATGTAGGAGTAGTAGCCCGCCGAATAGCCCCCCGAGAAGATGTGGCGGAAGTAGGGGCTGCGGTAGCGGGTCACGATCTCCTTCGGCAGCCCGATCTTCGCCAGCGAGGCGTTCTCGAACGCAGTGACCTCCTGCTCCTTCGGCTCGGCCAGCGTGTGCCAGTTCATGTCCAGGTACGAAGCCGCCAGGTACTCGACGGTCACGAACCCCTGGTTGAACTTGCCGGCCTGCTTCAGCTTGTTCACCAACTCGATGGGGATGACCTCGCCGGTCTGGTAGTGCTTCGCGTAGACCTTGAGCACCTCGGGCTCGGTCGCCCAGTTCTCCATGACCTGCGAGCACAGTTCGACGAAGTCGCGCGTCACGTTGCCCTGGCTGTTGTAGCGGACCTTCGAGAGGATGGCGTTCAGACCGTGCCCCAGCTCGTGGTAGAGGGTCTCCACCTCGTCGAGCGAGAGCAGCGCGGGCGCGTCGCCGACCGGGCGCGAGAAGTTGCCGCAATTGATGACGACCGGACGGACCGACTTGCCGTCGCGAACCCAGGTGCCGCGGAACTCGCTCGACCAGGCTCCGCCGCGCTTGCTGTCGCGCGGGTGGTAGTCCACGTAGTAGATTGCCAGGTGCGAACCGTCGGCGTCCTTCACCTCGTAGGCCTTGACCTCGGAGTTGTACACCGGGAGGTCCGGCAGCGGCGTGAAGCTGACCCCGAAGAGCTGCTTGGAGACGTAGAAGGCGCCCTCGATCACCCGGCCCAGCTCGAAGTACGGGCGCACCACCTGCTCGTCCAGGTCGAAGCGCGCCATGCGCACCTTCTCGGTGTAGTACCACCAGTCCCACGGCTCGAGCGTGAAGTCCTTCCCATCGGCCCGGATGGCTGCCTGCAGGTCCGCGGCCTCCCGGCCCGCGACCGTCTTGGCGGGACCCCACAGCCGGTCGAGCAGGCCGTAGACTCCGGCCGGCGTCTTGGCCATGTTCTGCTCGAGGACGAAGTCGGCGTGGGTCTTGTAGCCGAGCAACTGCGCCCGTTCGGCGCGCAGCGCGGCGATGCGGCTCAGCGGCGCCTTGTTGTCGAACTCGTCACCGTGGTCGCAGCGGTTGATGTAGGCCTGGAACATCTCCCGGCGCAACTCGCGGTTCGCGGCGTACTGCAGGAACGGCCAGAGACTCGGCGACTGCAGCGTGAAGACCCACTTGCCCTCGAGGCTGTCCCGTTTCGCGACCTCGGCCGCGCCCGCCACCACCCGCTCGGGGAGCCCGGCCAGGTCGGCCGGCGCGTCGATGACCAGCCGGTACGAGTTGGTCTGCTTGAGGACGTCGTCGCCGAACTTGACCTCCAGACCGGCGAGCTCGCTGTTGATGGCGCGGAAGCGTTCCTTCTGCTCCTTGGTGAGCAGCGCCCCGCCGCGCACGAAACCCTTCCAGGTCTTCTCGAGCAGCATCGCCTGATCGGGCGCGAGCTTGAGTTTCGCGCGCGAGTCCCAGACCGAGTTGACGCGCTGGAAGAGCGCCGCGTTGAGCCGGATGTCGTCCTGGTGCGCGGCCAGCATGGGCGAGACCTCGCGGTCGATCGCCTGCATCTCGTCGCTGCTCTCGACCGAAGTGAGGTTGCCAAAGACCCCGTTCACCTGGTCCAGCAGTCCGCCCGTGGCCTCGAGGGCCTCGACGGTGTTCGCGAACGTGGGAGCCTTCGGGTTCTTTGCGATGGCTTCGACCTCCACGAGCTGCTGCGCGATCGCCACCTTGAAGGCGGGCAGGTAGTGCCCGGGCTTGATCTCGCTGAAGGGCGGCACGCCGAAGGGCGTCTTCCACTCGGAGAGCAGAGGATTCATGGGCGGCGCTTCCGCGGCCTGCGTCTGGGCACGGGCAGGCAGCGCGGCCAGGGCGACGAGGGTAAGGGCGAGCCAGGTGCGCATGGGTGCGACCTCCTTGGGAAGGTGTCTCCGGGGTGCCGGACGGCGAGGGCCCTGATCCCGCTCAGCGCGCGGTCTCGCCACTCTCTTCCGTGACTTCCACGGGCGAATCGGGCGAATCGGGCGAATCGGGCGAATCGGGCGAATCGGGCGAATCGGGCGAATCGAGCGGCTCGAGCTCCTCGATCACCATGCCCCTGGAGTGCTTCTTCACCCGCCGCGCATCGCGCTTCTCGGTCGCGCGGGCAAGGCGTGCCTGTTCCTTCTGCCGTTTGAGGAATGAGGGTCGCTTGTTCCCTGCCATGTGGTACTCCCCTCCCGGGCTCGCCCGCCTACGGCAGTCGCCAGCCCTGGTCGTTTCGTCAGACCTGTGGACGCCGCATCATCGCAGAGTCCGGGCCAATTCGCACGCAGGCCCGGCGCCCACGGCCCGGGGACACGTTGGAGGACGGGCAGGCATGGAACGGAGGCCGGAGACGGATGCGGCCACCCGCCCGGGCATCCTGCCGGCCGGCGCAATCGGCCAGGTGGGAAGCAAACCACGGCCCCTACGAGCTGCCGCCGCCCTCCTGCTTCTGCTTCGCCCGCTCCACCGCCGCCCGCAGCGCGAGCGCCATCGTGGTCAGTTCCGGCCCCGCCCCCGGTTGCGCCGGCGGCGGGAACACCTGCACCTGCGGAGTGCGGCCGCCACGTTCACTGCCACGTTCACTGCCACGCTCACCGCCGCGCTCGCCGCCGCGCCCACTGCCGCGCTCGCCACCGCGTCCACCGCCACGCTCGCTGCTGCGCTCGCCACCGCGTCCGGTGCCACGTTCGCTGCTGCGCTCACTGCTGCGTCCGCCGCCACGCTCGCCGCTGCGCTCGGGCACCCGCTCGCGGGGCTGCTCCGCAGCCGGTGGCAACCAGTCCTCGGCGGTCCGCTTGATCGAGAGCGAGACGCGCTTCTTCTCCGGGTCCACGCTCAGCACCACCGCCTCGATGGTCTGGCCGACCGTGAGCACGTCCTTCACGTGCGTCAGGCGCTGGGGCGCGGCCTCGGAAACGTGCACCAGGCCATCGATGCCGGGCTCCAGCGTGACGAACGCTCCGAAGTCGGTGAGCCGCGCGACCAGGCCCATCACGCGCATCCCGGGGCTGTAGCGCGACTCGATGCCGGTCCAGGGGTCGGGCGCAGTCGCCTTGATGGAGAGTGCGATGCGCTGCCTGCCGTCCTTGCCGATATCCAGGCGAAGCACCTTGACGTGCACCTTCTCGCCCTGGCGCAGCACCTGGCTGGGGTGCCCGACCCGCTCGTGCCGAATCTCCGAGACGTGCACCAACCCGTCCACACCGCCGAGGTCGACGAACGCGCCGAAGGCCTCGAGCCGTGCCACCGTGCCGTCCAGTTCGTCGCCGGGCTTGAGCGTCGCCACCAGCTTCTTCGCCTGCTCCTCCTCGCCCCGGCGCAGCAGCTGCCGGCGCGAGAGCACCACGCTGCCCTTGGTGTCGCCGACCGAGGTGACCAGGAACTCGAGCGTGCGCCCGATGAAGACCGATGGGTCGGCGCAGAAGCTGGAATCGATGTGCGAGAGCGGGCAGAACGCGCGCTCACCACTCAGGTCCACCTCGAGCCCGCCGGTGTTGACGCCCGTGACGCGGCCGCTCACCGGAACGCCCGCCGCGTGCGCCTCGCGCATCTGCCGCAGCGCCTCGTGGGCGTCGGGGCGGATCGAGGGTGCGAGCATGACCTGGTCGCCGGCCTCCACCACGAACAGTTCGAGCACATCGCCCGGCTTGACGCCCGGCGTGCCGTCCTCGGCGCGGAAGTGCCGGGTCTCGGCCACGGCCTCGCTGCGGCCGCCGAAGTCGAGGAGCGTGTGCTCCGCGCCCACCGAGACGACCGTGCCCTTCACCTTCATGCCCACGGTGATCTCGGCCGCGGCACCCGCCGCAGCGGCGGCGGAACGCTTGTTCTGCTCGAATTCATCGAGCGCCCGGGCGAATTCAGCCGAGACCGCGGCATCCTCTTCAGGAACGGTGGGCAGGGTGGGCTCGATCGGAGGCGTGTCGGAAGTCATGGGAGGGCTCGGCTTTGGGCTGGAGGATGGTTCCGCGGAAGGGAGCGGCGGGGACTCGGACGCCCCGATCAGTGTATCTCGACTGGGTGGATGCTACCTCATTCGGGCCACTTCGCTCCAGCAGGCCCCGAATCAGCGGAAAAGTCGCGAGAGCCCGTCGAGCCACGCCAGCTCGGTCTGGCCGAGCCGCAGGCCCAGCACGCCGGCGTTCTCCCGCGCCTGCGCCACGTGGGTCGCCCCCGGGATGGCCACGACCGTCCCGCCGTGGGAGTCGACCAGCCAGCGCAACGCGACCTGCGCCGGCGTGGCGCCGCGGGCCGTGGCGATCTCCTCGAGGGCCTCGACCAGCGGCCGGCTCCGCTCGAGCCCCCGGCGCCGGAAGCCTGCGAGCCACTTGCGCGGGCCCGGACGCGAGCGGACCAGGTCCGGATCGCGGTGGAACTTGCCGGTGAGCAGCCCCTGGGCGAGCGGCGACCAGGCGATGATCGTCACCCCCAGCTCCCGCGCGGCGTCCAGCACGCCGTTCGACTCGATGCGGCGGTCGAGCAGGCTGTAGCGCACCTGGTTCGAGACCAGCGGCAGGCCCCGCGCCGCGAGCGCCGCGTGCGCGGCGCGCAGCTTGGCCGCGGAGAAGTTGCTCACGCCCACGGTCCGGATCGCACCCGCGGCGACCAGGTCGGCCATGGCCTCCATCTGCGCGGCGGTCGAGGCGAAGGAGTGGGGCTGGTGCACCTGGTGCAGATCGATGTCGAAGGGCGCCAGCCGCGCGCGGCGCTCCGGGACCGTCGCCTTCAGGTTCCCGGCGGTGCGGAACAGGGGCCACCACTTGGTGGCCACCACGACCTCGCCGTTCCCGCGGCCCGCGGCCATGAGCGCCCGGGCGAGAGCGGCTTCCGAGCGGCCGCCGCCGTACATCTCGGCGGTGTCGAACCAGTTGATCCCGCCCGCGAGGCTGGCCGCGACGATCTGGTTCGCGGTCTCCTGCGACAGGGCCGGCCAGAAGGCGCCGGCGATCCCGTGGCCCTCGGAGAACTGCCAGCAGCCCAGGCCGATGGCCGAGATCGCGATGGGCGAGCGGCCCAGAGCCCGAAGCTCGCTCATGGTGCGGGCACCTCCCTGCTCGCGGACCCCGTGTAGCGCAACACCAGGCAGGTGATGTCGTCCGACCTTGGCGCCGTCCCGACGAAGGAGTCCACCGAGGCCATCAGCCGGTCCAGCGTCCCGGCGGCGTCCTCCGCGCGGATGCCCTTCAGCACCTCCGCCAGCCGGGCGTCACCGTATTCCTGTCCGCGCGGGTCCTGGGCCTCCACGACCCCGTCGCTGAAGATGACGAGCCGGTCACCCGGCCGCAGGCTCAGCGTGGCCGATTCGTAGGCGATGCTCGCCTGCACACCCAGCGGCAGGCCCCCGGTGGTCAGCCACTCCATCGTCCCATCTGCGCGGCGCAGCGCGGGCGGATTGTGTCCCGCGTTGACGTAGGCGAGCGCTCCGGTGAGCGGGTCGAGTTCCGCGATCACCGCGGTGGTGAATCGCAGCCCCTCGAGGCTGTGCTCGCAGCAATAGCGGCACAGCCGCGAGACCAGGTCCGGCAGCGGGATGGGCTTCTGCACCAGGGTCTTGAGGCTCGACTGGAACGTGGCCATGATCAGGGCCGCGGGCATCCCCTTGCCCGCGACGTCGGCGACCACGAGCACGAGGCGCGCCGGCGAGCCCTCGCCCAGCGGCCCGGG
>Ga0315276_10006196_pt1 | contig 11053 bp, 8 predicted proteins | sample YL17G05_0_MG_FD_204542 | JGI IMG/M metagenome (GOLD analysis project Ga0315276, IMG submission 204542) | Sediment microbial communities from Yellowstone Lake, YNP, Wyoming, USA - YL17G05_0 | ecosystem: Environmental > Aquatic > Freshwater > Lake > Sediment | place: USA: Wyoming | collected... | reverse complement strand
CCATCAACCGGTACAGGCTCTGCTGGATCGCCGCCTCGACCTCGCTGTCGAGCGCGCTGGTCGCCTCATCGAGCAGCAGGATCGGCGCGTCCTTCAGCATGACCCGCGCGATGGCGACGCGCTGGCGCTGCCCGCCGCTCAACTTCACGCCGCGCTCGCCGACGTGCGCGTCGTAGCCGCTGCGGCCCTTCGCATCGGACAGGCCCAGGATGAATTCGTGCGCCTCAGCTCGCATCGCCGCCACCCGCATCTCCTCGTCCGCTGCGTCGGGCCGACCGTAGACGATGTTGTCGCGCACCGAACGGTGCATCAAGGAGGTGTCCTGGGTGACCATGCCGACCTGCGCCCGCAGGCTCTCCTGCGTGATGTCATCGATGTCCTGGCCGTCGATCAGGATGCGCCCGCTCTCGACATCGTAGAAACGCAGCAGCAGGTTCACGATCGTGCTCTTACCCGCGCCCGAACGACCGACCAGCCCGATCTTCTCGCCGGGACGGATGTGCAGCGAGAAGTCCTCGATCACCTTGCCCTTGCCGCCGTAGGCGAACTGCACGTGGTCGAAGCGGATCTCGCCGCTCGTCACCCGCAACGGGTGCACATCCGGCGCATCGACGACGGTGTGCCGCCGCGACAGCGTGTTGATGCCGTCCTGCACCGTGCCGATGTGCTCGAACAAGGAAGCCAGTTCCCACATGATCCAGTGCGCGATGCCGTTCAGGCGCAGGGCCATGGCGGTGGCGGCCGCAACCGCACCGATCCCGACCTGCCCCTTCGTCCACAACCACAGCGCGGCGCCGGCGGTGCCGGCCACCAGCGCCATGCTCAGCATGTGATTGACGATCTCGAAGCCGCTGACGAGGCGCATCTGCGCGTACGCGGTCTGCATGAACTCCTGCATCGCAGAGCGCGCGTAACCCGCCTCGCGGTTGGCGTGCGAGAAGAGCTTCACCGTCGCGATGTTGGTGTACGCATCCGTGACGCGCCCGGTCATCAGCGAGCGCGCATCGGCCTGGGCAGCCCCCACCTTGCCGAGCCGAGGCACGAAGTACACGAGCGCGACTCCATACAGGGACAGCCACCCCAGGAACGGCGCGAGCAGCCAGCGATCGAAGCTGCCGACCACGGATACCATCGTGACGAAATAGATGGTGATGAACACCAGGATGTCGGCGACGGTGAGCCATGTGTCGCGCACTGCGAGCGCGGTCTGCATGACCTTGGCGGCGACGCGTCCCGCGAACTCGTCCTGGTAGAAACTCATGCTCTGGCCGAGCATCAACCGGTGGAACGTCCAGCGCAGCCGCATCGGGAAGTTGGCCGACAGCGCCTGGTACTTGAGCATCGCCTGCAACGCGACCAGCAGCGGGCTGGCGGCCAGGATGGCGGCGAGCCACAGCAGGCTGCGGCGTTCCTCGACCCACAGCATCGCGGGCGGCACCTGCGAGAGCCAGTCCACCATCCGGCCGAGCATGGCGAACAGCAGCGCCTCGAACGCGCCAATGACCGCGGTGCACACCGTCATTCCCAGGATGTAGGGCCGCAGTCCCTCCGAACAGGCCCATAGAAAAGCGAAAAAGCCCCTGGGCGGCGCCTCGGGGGCGGCCTCCGGATACGGGTCGACGCGATTCTCGAACCAGCGAAACAAGCAGGCATCCATCCGTGTGCGGTGCGGGGCAGCCCGGGTGGACTCGGGACGCACATCCTACTATTTTGGCCTGACCGGTTCCCGAGTCACCGATGACCAGCACGCAGACACCCGGCACGATCGATTGGCCCGCGCGCTACCACCCGGACCGCACGCCGGTGCACGTGCGCAACGAGATCGTGGTCGAGGCGCCGCCGGAGCGGGTCTGGGCGTGGCTCGTGCGAGCCACGCTCTGGCCGACCTGGTACCCGAACTCGAGGAACGTGAGGCTGTCCGCCCCGAGCGAACACTCGCTGCAACTGGGTACCGAGTTCCGATGGCACACGTTCGGCGTCGGGATCCGCTCCAGGGTGCTCGAGTTCCGGCCGACCGAGCGGATCGCGTGGGCGGCGTTCGGCCTCGGCGTCGATGCGTACCACGCGTGGTTGATCGAGCGCGTCACGGACGGCACGCGCATCCTCACCGAGGAGACGCAGTACGGCTGGGCGGCACGCGCGAATGCCTTGTTCTTCCCGGGGCGCATGCACCGGTTTCACCAGGTCTGGCTGGAAGAACTCGGCCGCCGCGCGCTGGCCGGCTTGCCGCCCGCGTGAGTTCGCGACGACCATACAGGCTGGGTTTGTCGTAACCTCTCGCTCATGAACGACGCCGCCACCCGCCTGGAATCGCTGGAAGTCAAGATCGCGCACCTGGAGCGCGCCACGCAGGAACTGAGCGACGTGATCTACCGGCAACAGCAGCAGATCGACACGATGCTGAACTTGAATCGGCAGCTCGCCAGTCAACTCGAAACCCTGGAAGCGAAGTCCGGCGACGCCGGCCCGGTCGAGGTTCCGCCGCACTACTGAGCCGCATTCATGAACATTCCAGCACGTACGCTTGCAGGAATCACGGCCGCCGCCGGGCTGCTGCTCCTGGCCGGCTGCTCCACCACGCCCGGGTACGACGTCGTCATTCGCCACGGCACCGTCTATGACGGCACGGGTGGCGCAGGCGCCGTCGCCGACGTGGCCATCCGCGGCGACCGCATCGCCGCAGTCGGCAACCTGGGCAGCGCTCATGGACGGCAGGAAATCGATGCGTCGGGCCTGGCCGTTGCCCCGGGCTTCATCAACATGCTGAGTCATTCCGAGGAGTCGCTGATCGAAGACCCGCGCTCGCAGAGCGAGATCCGCCAGGGCGTCACGCTCGAGGTGTTCGGAGAAATGTCCGCCGGACCGCTCAATGCCCGGATGAAGCAGGAGTGGCGCGACCTGCAGGGCGACGTCAAGTTCGACATCGGATGGGACACGCTCGATCAATACCTCGATTTCCTGGAGCACCGCGGCATTGCGCCGAACGTCGCGTCATTCGTCGGGGCGTCCACCGTACGCGACTACGTGATCGGCGAGGTCAATCGCGCTCCGACACCCGCCGAGCTCGAGCAGATGAAGGCGCTGGTGCGGGTCGCGATGACTGACGGCGCGCTCGGCCTGACCACCGCGCTCATATACGCGCCCGCGGCCTTCGCCAGCACCGACGAATTGATCGAGCTCGCGAAAGTAGCTGCGCAATACGGCGGCATCTACACGGTGCACATGCGCAGCGAGGGCGACCGCCTGCTCGAAGGGATCGACGAGACGCTGCGCATCGCGCGCGAGGCGCGCATCCCGGCCGAGATCTACCACCTCAAGGCCGGCGGCGAGGCGAACTGGCCGAAGATGCGCGAGGCCATTGCCAGGATCGAGGCGGCACGGCGCGAAGGACTGCGCATCACGGCGAACATGTACACGTACACAGCGGGCGCCACCGGCTTCGATGCGGCGATGCCGCCGTGGGTCCAGGAAGGCGGCGTCAAGGCCTGGATCGAGCGTCTCAAGGATCCCAGCATCCGCGCGCGCGTGCTGCAGGAAATGCGCAAGCCCGGCGCGGACTGGGAGAACCTGTATCTCGCCGCAGGAACGCCCGAGCGCATGCTGCTGCTCGGCTTCAAGACCGACGCGCTGAAGCCGCTCACCGGCAAGACCCTTGCGGAGGTTGCCCGTCAACGTGGCACGACGCCGGAGGACACGATCATCGACCTGATCATCGCCGACGGCACGCGCATCGAGGTGGCGTACTTCCTGATGTCGGAGGACAACCTGCGGCTGCAGATCGCCCAGCCCTGGGTCAGCTTCGGCTCGGACGCGGCGTCGACCGCGCCAGAGGGCGTATTCCTGAAGTCGAGCACCCACCCGCGCGCCTACGGAAATTTCGCGCGGCTGCTCGGCCGCTACGTGCGCGATGAGCAGGTCATTTCGCTGCCCGAGGCCATACGCCGGCTGACGTCGTTGCCCGCCGGAAATATGCATATCGAAGGCCGCGGCCATTTGAAACCGGGGTATTTCGCCGACGTCGTCGTGTTCGACCCGGCGAAGATCGCCGACCACGCGACCTACGAATCACCCCAGCAGTACGCGACCGGAATGGTGCATGTGCTGGTGAACGGCGTGGTCGTGCTCAAGGACGGCGAACACACCGGAGCCCGGCCCGGCCGGGTGGTGCGCGGTCCGGGCTGGCGGCAGGTGCGGAAGAATTCGCCGTGAACCGGGGGCGATTTCAGGGCCCGGAGCACTTGGATGACTAAGCGCAGGACGGGCTGGCTGATCTACGCCGTGCTGCTCACGGCGTTCGTCATCCTTGGCGAACTGAGCAATGCCAGGGCAGGCAGGGCGGTGACCGCGATCGCCGTGGCCAACTGGATACTCACCGCTGCCCTGCTCACCGCCACCTGGTGCTATGCCCTGCAGAAGCCATTTGGCGCGGCCCGGTATTGGCGCACGGCATTCTGGATCGTGCTTTTTGCCACCGCCGTCATGCTGGTGCCTGTCATCCTTGGCGCCCCGGAAGTGATCGTCTTCACCGCCTTGCTGCTCGCGCTGGTCGTGCCCGCATACCTCGCAGCGTTCCGCTACGCGTATCGCTCGCCGCAGTTGTGGCGCACTGATGAGGAGAGCCGCTCGTGACACAGGATCCCCGCCTTGACCCGGCAGCAGTCCAGGCACTGGTGGCCGCGCACCTGCCAGGACTGCTCGGCGTCGAGTTCGTCGAGGTGGGACCCGATCGCGTCGTCGGCCGCCTGCGCGTGCGGCCCGAGATCTCGACGATCGGCGGCATCCTGCACGGCGGGTCGATCATGGCGTTCGCCGACACACTCGGTGCCGTCGGGACGGTCATCAACATGCCGCGCGGCGGCCGCACGAACACCATCGAGTCGAGCACCAAATTCATCGCCGCTGCCCCGCAGGGCACGATGGTCGTGGGCGTTGCGGTGCCGCTGCACAAGGGACGCACGACGATGGTCTGGCAGACGACGATTCGTCGCGAAGATGGCCGCCTGTGCGCTGTCGTCTCGCAGACGCAGCTGATGCTCGACCCGCCGCAACAGGGTTCAGACTGAAGCGTCAGTTCACCAGCGGCAGCGGCTGCGGCCGGCCGACCTGGTAGCCCTGCACGAAATCGACTCCCATGCGGCGCACGTAGTCGAGCGCACTCAGGTCCTCGACCTGCTCGGCGACGACCTGGAAGTTGAGCGACCGCGCCAGCTTGATCATCGCCGTGACCATCGCCTGGTTGACGTTGTCGGAGGCCAGGTTGCGGATGAAATAGCCGTCGATCTTCAGGTAGTCGAGCGACAGGTTCTTCAAGTTCGCGAACGAACTGAGTCCGCGCCCGAAATCGTCGAGCGCGAACCGGCAGCCCATGCCGTGCAGCACCCCGATGAATCGTCGTGCGTGCTCGACGTTGGTGATGACTGAATTCTCGGTCACCTCGAAGCAGAGCCGTTCCGGGGCGACCCCGGTCCGGTCGAGGCAATCCACGACGAACTCGAGGAACCCGGGGTCCCCGAGTGTCTGGAACGACAGGTTGATGCAAAGGCTGCGGCCCTCCGGCAGCCTCACGGCGTCGCGACCGAGCGCGGCGAGGGCCGTCTGCACGACCCAGCGGTCGATGTGCGGCATCAGTCGATAACGCTCCGCCGCCCGCATGAAATCCGCGGGCGCGATGGGCACGCCCTTGTCGTCCTTGAGCCGCAGCAGCACCTCGAGCCCGGGACCACCCGGCGCCGTACCTTCCATGGCCACGATCGGCTGCGCGTGCAGCTCGAAGCGATCTTCCTTGAGCGCCGACTGCAGCAACTGCAGCCACACGATCTCGCCGCGATGACGTGCGGCGGCCTCGTCCTTCGCGGAGTAGACGTGTACCCGGCTGCCCTGGTTCTTCGCCACGTAGCAGGCGGAGTCCGCGGCGCCGATGAGGTCCTCGATCGACGTGCTCTCGTGCGTCACCTCGACCAGGCCCACGCTCACGCCGACGCCGAAGATCTTGTCCTTCCAGACAAAGCGGTGATCGTTGACGGCGCGCACGACGTCATCGGCAATCTGCCGGGCCTTCTCCAGCGGGCAGCCGACGAGCAGGATGCCGAACTCGTCGCCGCCGAGGCGACCGACGGTGTCAGAGTCGCGCACCGCGTCCTTGATGATGCCCGCTATCTCCCGCAGCATGTTGTCGCCCGCGACGTGCCCGCACTCGTCGTTCACGGCCTTGAAGCGGTCGAGGTCGAGGTAGCAGAGCACGTGGCGGCCGCCGCCGCGCGCTGCCTCGAGGCTGTCCTCGAGTCGCCGCTCGAACTCACGGCGGTTGACCAGGCCGGTGAGCGCATCGTGGCTCGCCTGGTACGTCATGGCTCGCGTGAGGCCCCGCAGGTCGCTCACGTCGCGCAGCGCAATGACGGCGCCACTCACGTCGCCGGCCGGGTTGCGCATCGGCGAGACAGTCACCTCGATAGAACGATCGCCCTCGCCGCTGTCGGAGACCAGCATGCCGCGGCGGCCGAGGTTGATGCGCGAGCCGGTCGCCAGGCTCTGCCGCACCGGGTCGCCGAGCGCCTTGCGATCACTCTCGTCAACGAGTTCGATCACTTCGGGCAGCGTTCGGCCGAGGATCTCTGCGGCCGGCTTGCCGATCAGCTGCTCGCCCGCGTGGTTCACGTAGATGATGCGTCCCTCGCCGTCCGTCGTGAGCACGCTCTCGGCAAGCGAGTCGAGAGCGCCCCAGGCATTGGCGTGACTGCGCGCAGCGGGGACCTCGTCCCGGCGCGGCCCCATCTCGACCGCAGCGACCAGCACGGCGGGCTGGCCCTCGAAGGAGATGCGCGTGAACGAGAACTCGATGCGCGTCCGCTTGTCCGTGTCGGTGCGCATCTCCGCCTCGATGCGCTCGGGCGCGGACTCTCCGGCGGCGTGTCGGCGGAGGCTCTCCGCCATCAACGGCGCGAAGTCGGGATCCACGAGGTCGGGCAGGCGGCGGCCGATGACTTGCGTCGGGCTCGCCGCTCCGGTCAGCTCGGCAAAGCGCGCATTGGCCAGCCGAATGCCGTCGCGATCGACGGCCATCGCTTCGTGCATGGTCTCGAGCAGGCGGCGATAGACATTCTCCCGCTCGGCGTGCGCCGTCGTCTCCTCGCGGACCCGCTCCAGCAGCTTGTCGACGCTTTCCGCGAAGTCGACCGCGCCGCCCGCTGCCGCGTGCGGCGCGAGCCGCTCGGTCAGGTCGCCGGTGCGGGCCACGGCCGCGAGTCGCTCGCCGATCTCGCGCACGCGGGCCAATTCGCGGCTGCGACCATACAGGAGCGCGGCCAGTATGGCCGCGAGTGCCCCCAGCACGATCGTCGCGAGCATCAAGATGTCATCCTCCGACCGGTCACGTCACGGGCGCTTCCAAGGGCAGGGGCGCCAGCTCCCCTTCAAGTTCTTGTAATTCCCTGCCGCGCAGGCAGCATAGCGGAACGGGTCGCCAGCACCCGCCGGATTCACCATAATCACGTTGGAAAACGCATTCGGAATCGACGCATCATGATGACTGACGTTGAGTCGGCGCGCCGGCAGATGATCGAGCAGCAGGTCCGCGCCTGGGAGGTGCTCGACCTCAAGGTCCTGGCGGCACTGGCGTGCGTGCCCCGCGAGGAGTTCGTGCCGGCGGCTTTCCGCGACATCGCGTTTGCCGACATGTGCGTCCCGCTCGGCCACGGACAGTCGATGCTGGCCCCGAAAATCGAAGGCCGGATCCTCCAGTCGCTCGAGATCCAGGCGGACGACCGCGCGCTCGAAATCGGCACCGGCAGCGGTTTCTTTGCGGCCTGCCTCGGGCAGCTGGCCCGCTCGGTGCGCTCGATCGACCTGTTCGCGGACTTCGTCGCAACGGCGGCGGATAACCTGCGGCGGACCGGCGCGCACAATGTAAGCTGCGAGGTCATGGACGCCATGACCCTGGCGTCAGACCAGGCCTATGACGTGATCGCATTGACCGGATCGTTGCCGATCTACGACGGCCGCTTCGAGCGGGCCCTGTCCGTGGGCGGCCGGCTGTTCGTGGTCGTCGGCCAGGGACCGGCGATGGAAGCTCTCCGCATCACCCGGGCCGGGCACGGCGAATGGATGCGGGAAAGCCTGTTCGAGGTAAACATCGACCCGCTGCTCCATGTCCCCGAACCTTCGAAATTCGTCTTTTAGGTTCCGGGCCGGTCCACGGGACTAGCCAGCGACCCGACAGGTGATATAGTCTAGTACAACACTAGTTGACCTTATGGGGCGGCCGGGCCGCCAGACGGTGAGTTCATGCGCAACAAGTCTTTCGTCCTCGCGTGCGGCGTGGCGGTTTCGCTCCTCGGAGCGGGCCTGGCCCAGGCCGAGAACCTGCTCGAGGTGTACCAGGCTGCGGTCAAGAACGACCCGGTGATCCGCGAGGCCGATGCGCGGCGCATGGCTGCGCTCGAGGCTAAGCCCCAGGCCCGAGCATTGCTGCTCCCGCAGGTCAACCTGAACGGGCAGATTTACACCGCCAATTCGGATAGCCAGTCGACTTCCCAGCAGTTGAACGTGGCCACGGGGTTGCCCGTCACCGTCGGCTACAAGAGTTCGACGGACGTCAGCCAATACTGGGACTACTCGGCCCTGCTGACGCAGACCGTATTTCGCTGGGACCAGTGGCAGCAACTGAAGCGCGCAGGTTCCGAGGTTGCCATCGCCGAGGCCAACTATCGTGCCGCCCAGCAGGACCTCCTCGTCCGAGTATCGCAGGCCTATTTCGGCGTACTGGCTGCCGAGGACACGCTGGCTGCCGCCGATGCAGCCCTGCAGGCCTTTAACCGGCAACTCGAGCAGGCCGAGAAACGCTTCGAGGTGGGCTTGATCGCCATCACCGACGTACAGGAATCGCGTGCCGCGCATGACAGCGCGACGGCCGGCGTCATTGCCGCGAAGCGTGCGCTCGCTTCAGCCAGCGAGGCGCTGCGTGAAATCACGGGCGAGCCCTACCAGACGCTCGTCAAGCCCGCCGAGGATATGCCCCTCGACCAGCCGCAGCCGCTCGACGAGCAGACGTGGGTCGCATTGTCCCTGGAGAAGAACCTGAGCGTCATCGCGGCGCGCCTCGGGTCGGAGGTTGCAGCGAGCGACGTGAGGATCGCCGAGGCCGGTCACCTGCCGACGGTCGACTTGTTTGCCCAGTATTCCGAGAACCAACGCAACGCCAACCAGACCAACACCGCTTTCGACCCGTCGGGAGCCCTGCCGCCCAGCCCTTCAGTGAGTGGGCCTGCCAACTCCAATGCGACGAACGACGTGATCGGCCTGCGGGTCACCGTCCCCGTTTTCAGTGGCGGCGGAACGCAATCGCGCGTGCGCCAGCAGGTTTACCTGCAGCGCGCAGCGCGCGAGAAACTCGAAGGCACGCAGCGCACCGCCGAGCGCCAGACCCGCGACGCGTACCTCGGCGTACTGGCCGAAAAGGCGCGGGTGCAGGCCCTGCAGCAGTCGGTGAGGTCGAGCCAGACCGCGCTCGAGGCGACGGAGGCGGGCTTCGAAGTTGGCACTCGAACCACGGTCGACGTGCTCGACGCGCGCCGCCGTCTGTTCGAGGCACAGCGCGACTACGCGAGCAGCCGCTACGATTACCTGATGAACATCGTGAAGCTGAAGTCCGCGGCAGGCGTGATGGCGCCGCAGGACCTGGGCACCATCAACGGCTTCCTGACGCAGCCGACGACGTTGCCGGTGCTGCTGCCGAAGCCGGCGGGCTGAGCAGCGGTTCGATCATCGCGACGACGCGCCCTACGGCCCCGCGGCCGAGCGCCATCGCCTGCAGCCCGCGTTCGCCGTCGTCGCGGGCGCGCGCCGCGTCGTCGAAGTAGCCGGACACGCGGCGCGCAAGATCATCGCTGTCGTGCACGATCTGCAGCGCCCCGCTGCGGCTGAGCACCTCCGCGACGTCCGGCGCGTTTTCCGTGTGCGGGCCGGACAGCATCGGCAATCCGAGCACCGCCGGTTCGAGCAGGCTGTGCCCGCCGATCGGCACCAGGCTGCCGCCGACAAACGCGACGTCCGCTGCTGCATAGAACGACTGCAGCTCACCGATCGTATCGACCAGAAAGACTTGGTGTGCGGCCTCAGGCAACGCGCCCGCGCTGCGCTGCGCAAATGGCACGCCGCGCTTGCGCAGCAGGGCGCGCACCGCATCGAAACGCTGTGGATGGCGCGGCACGACGATCAGCAGCGCAGCGCCGTGCTTCGCGCGCAGCTTCGCGTGCGCATCGAGCACGGCCTCCTCCTCGCCTTCATGCGTGCTGCCGGCAATCCACGCCGGGCGTGCGGTGCCGCAGCGCTGCCGGAATTCGCGCCCGGCAGCGATCGCCGCCTGCGCCACCTGCAGGTCGTACTTGATGTTGCCGATGACGCGGACACGGTCAGCCGGCGCGCCGACGCGACGGAATCGCCCGGCGTCGGCTTCGGTCTGGGCCCCGATCAGGACGCCTCGTGACAATGTCTCGCGAAACAGCGACGCCATGCGCCGGTAGCGGTCGACGGACTCTTCCGTGACCCGGGCGCTGGCCACGACGATCGGGATGCCGCGCCGCCCGAGCGTTCGATACAACGTCGGCCAGATCTCCGTCTCGAGGATGACCGCCACGCGGGGCTGGATGCGGTCCAGGAACCGGCGCACCGCCCCGGGCACGTCGTAAGGCAGGTAACAGTGCCGCACGGAATCCTTGAACAGCCCCGCGACGCGCGCAGCACCGGTCGGCGTCGCCGTGGTGACGACGATGTCGAGCGACGGATGTCGCTGCTGCAATTCGCGAATCAACGCGGCGGCCGCCTGCACCTCGCCGACGGACACCGCATGCACCCACACCGCACCGGCCCGCGGCTGTGGCTCGATGAATCCGAGCCGCTGGCGAACCCGCCCGCGGTAGCTGCGATTGCGCAGCGACTGCCACGACTCAACGGCGAGCACGACGGGCAACAGCAGGTAGGTGAGCAGGACGTAGAGAATGCGCAACTGGATGTTCCCGTGCGAGCGAGTCAGCCCGCGCAGCCCTCGATGAGCCATCGC
>Ga0315276_10006192_pt1 | contig 11058 bp, 8 predicted proteins | sample YL17G05_0_MG_FD_204542 | JGI IMG/M metagenome (GOLD analysis project Ga0315276, IMG submission 204542) | Sediment microbial communities from Yellowstone Lake, YNP, Wyoming, USA - YL17G05_0 | ecosystem: Environmental > Aquatic > Freshwater > Lake > Sediment | place: USA: Wyoming | collected... | reverse complement strand
GGCCCTATAAGATGCCGGCATCGCCACCGCTGGTGCAGCGACCGGCACCTCTGCTCGGTCAGCACAACAAAGAGGTACTTGAAGACCTGCTTGGCTACTCCACCGATGAGTTCTTGGGCCTTTGCCGGACGGGAGCCGTGTGGGAGGTCGGCGGGCAATGACACAACTACCTGAGGCAAACCTTCCCCCTCTGCATGGGGTGCGCGTCCTGGACTTCACCTGGGTCTGGGCTGGACCCTACGCGACGATGCTGCTCGCTATGCTCGGCGCTGAGGTCATCCGGATCGAGAGCGAAGGGCGCTTGGATATCATGCGTCGAATCATCATCTGGCCGCTGTTCGCTCCAACACCCCAGGTGATCCCCACCAACCAGGGGATGGCTTTCAACTCCATCAACATGAACAAGCTGGGCGTCACGATAGACCTTGAGCGTGCAGAAGGGATCGACCTTGTGAAGCGGCTCGTGGGCGTGAGTGACGTGGTGGTTGAGAACATGAGGGCGGGCACGATGGGGCGCATCGGGCTCGGCTACGAAGAGCTACGCCAAGTCAACCCAAAGATCATAATGCTGGGTTCCAGCGCCCGCGGGGCAACCGGCCCCGAGAGTCACTACGCGGGTTACGCCACAGTTCACCACGCCGTCGGGGGTGCCGCCGAGATAACCGGCTACCCTGACGGCCCTCCCAGCACAACCTTCGGCGACGTCGACCTGCTGAATGCCACTGCCTCTGCATTCGCCGTCATCGCTGCCCTTAACCACCGGGACGCGACGGGCGAAGGACAGTTCATCGACTACTCGCAGTGCGAGGGTGTGACCTCCCTTATTGGGGAAGTATTGCTCGACTATGAGATGAACGGGCGCAGCCCTGGTCGTCAGGGCAACGCCGACGAACTCATGGCGCCGCACAACGTCTATCGCTGCTGGGGAGTCGACCGCTGGGTTGCCATCGCCGTGGAAACCGACGAGGAGTTTGCCACGTTCGCCCGCGTCATCGGACAACCGGAGCTTGCCGCCGATCCGCGATTCGCCGATGCCGCGTCCCGAAAGAAGAACGAGGTCGAGCTTGACAGGATCATCACCGAGTGGACGCGGGCTCGTGACCGCGACTTTATAGCAAACATGCTTGCCCGGGAGGGGATCGCCGCGGCTCCGTCACGCGACGCCGAAGACCTGTTCCATGACCCCCACCTGCGCGCTCGCGATGCCTTCGTTGAGATCGACCATCCCGAGCTAGGGCCTCGTGAGTTCGTCGGCCCGCCCTGGAAGATGTCGGACTGCGAGATGGAGGCACAGTGCGCTCCTCTGCTCGGCGAGCATAATGACCGCGTATTTCGGGAACTGCTGGGCATAGGCGACGAGGAGTTGGCGAAGCTCAGGCGCGAGGGAGTGGTGTCATAGCCACTGCAGGCTCGAGATTCACTTGACCTTGCCGGCCAAATCTGAGGGTAGCCGTCGGATCGCTTCCCGGAGGGTAACGCCGGACATTCGCGGCTTGTTCTCGACTACAAACCGAAAGACCTCCTCCGGCTCCCGCCACGCGATGTCCCTGAGCACCCAGCCGATCGCCTTGCGGATGAAGAACTCCTTCTCCTCCATCATCTCCCGGGCGAACGAGTAGAAGAGGGCTTTGTCGCCCTTGCCGCCGCGGAAGAGGGGAAGCTGCGACAGCAGAGAGGCCCGGCGCACCCAGAAGTTGTCGTCTCGGCTCCACCTCTGGAGATAGTCAAAGGCGCGCTGGTCTTTCTCAAGCACAGCGCCTACCAGGTGGACTGATATGTCGTCCACCTGGTCCCAGTTGACCGACTGGCGCAGCATCTTTTCCAGCAGCGGCATGTCGGAGTAATCGAGGAGAGTGCCGTACTCATCGAGGAGGAAGATGGCAAGAGCCCGCTCTTCGTGGAATTTGCCGGCCCACAGCACCCGGCAGAGATCCAACACGGCCTCTTTGGCAGTATCCTTGTTCACCCGGCGAAAGCTCTTGGCGATGGATCTGAGACGCGGAACCGTGACACCGTAGAAATCGAAGGGGCTCTTGAGGTAGCGCTTCTCCTGCACCGCTCTTTCCGGGTCGGCTAGCTCCTTGAACTGCCGCCGAAACTCGGAGACCCACTCGTCGATTATCGGAGCCTTCTCTAGCACTGCCCTCTCCTCAGAACTGCATCCGCCTCCCACTTTGGATGTCGGCGGTCGGTCGAATTGAGGTTAGCGGCTGCCGGACAGGAGCGCAACAGCGAGTACGCACAGGATGATTGAACAGCCCGCTATCAGTCTCGGCTTGACCGCTCACTGGAGACAAGCTAGCCTCTTCTTGGGTCACCCTCGCCAGACGTGAACAGATAGCGCACGCATAAGGGGCCGCTGATGTCAGAACACAAGGACCTCCGCTTTCCCGATGGCTTCCTCTGGGGCGCCGCCACTTCGTCATACCAGGTGGAAGGCAACTGCCAGAATTGCGACTGGTGGCACTGGGAGCACGAACGTGACGGGTTCATCATAGACGGCACCAAGTCGGGAATCGCCGCCGACCACTACAACCGGTTCGAGGAGGACTTCGCCCTAGCAGAGAAACTGGGGCTCAACGCCTACCGCTTCTCCTTGGAGTGGAGCCGCATCGAGCCCGAGGAGGGACGGTGGGACTACGCGGAGGTGGATCACTACCGGCGGGTGCTGGAGTCGTTGCACCGCCATGGCATGACACCGCTGGTGACTCTCTACCATTGGACGAATCCCCTGTGGCTCAGCAACCAGGGCGGCTGGCAGAACCAGAAGATGATCGACTACATAACCCGCTACAGCGCGTTCATGGCGCGGGAGTTCGGCGACCTCGTCCCGATCTGGCTCACCCTCAACGAGCCGATGGTACTGGCCCTCATGTTGTATGGCTTGGGAGTCATCGCGCCGTTCAAGGCCGGGAGCGAGACTGCCAGGCCCGTGGCCCAGCGGGTACTGCAGGCGCACGCGCGAATGTACGAGGCAGTGCATGCAGCGACAAGTCACAATCCGCTGGTGGGGCCGGCCCACAACGTGATTCACATCGAGCCGGCAAACCCGGAGTCGGAGGCCGACCGGGAGATGGCGCAGCAGCTCGACCGCAGCGGGAACGAGTTCTTCCTGGCAGGCGTCGACACCGGAACCATCGGGCCACCCTGGGGCAACGGCGAGGAGGTGCCAGGGCTGAAGGGCGCCTGGGATGTCATCGGCGTCAACTACTATCAGCGCCTACGGGCGTTTGCGGAAAGACGCCAGAGTTCGAGCAGCCCCGATATTACCGACGAGACCAGCCTCGACCTCGCAGCGAAGGCAGGTCAACGGCTGCAAGCGATGCGCGCCGCGGCTGCTGAGATGAACAGCCCCTACCTGTCGCCCTGGACAGATGATGATTACTATCCCGCCGGCCTACACGATGTGATCATGCGTGTGAACAAGTACAACCGCCCCATCTACATCACAGAGAACGGCCTCCACACCACCGACGACGACCAGCGGAACCAGCACCTGCTGCTTCATCTGCGAGAGGCGCACCGCGCAATCGAGGATGGGGCCGATCTACGTGGTTACTGCTACTGGAGCCTGCTGGAGACGTGGGAATGGTCATTCGGCCACATGCTGCACATGGGGATGTGGGAGCTCGAGCCGGAGACACTGAACCGTCTGCCCCGGCCAATCGCCTATCTCTACCGCGACATCGCCAAGAGCAACATGATAAGCGCCAAGCAACTGGAGGAGCACCTGGGCTAGACCGAAACCACGTTCTCGTCCGCCGAGACGGGCGACTTAAGGGCTATGATCCGTGAGCAAAGGCTGTTTCACCGATAAGGCGCACCAGCCGACGTCCGAGGAGATACGAAGGGGCATCTCCGGCGCACTCCCTCCGGCTGATCCGCATGCCGAGCGGACGCCCCCTTGACCCAAACCGTGAGCTATAGGGTATCATTTGACTTACGCTGGTTGTCGCTTGACACCAAGAACCATCGGTAGCTGAAAGAGGACATCGGTGCAATACGGACTGTACTTCTGGATGTGCGTCGGCGTCGGCCTTCTCATCGCGCTGGGAACAGCGACGGTGTGGGCTTTCTACTCGGATCTGAGAGAGAAGCTCACCAAGCGCTGACGACGGTCGCTGTCTTCCTCCCCTTTCCTCAGCTTCCCGACCTCCGCTCTCTTTCCGCGTCCTTCTGTTCCCTACGCTCCAGCGCGCCTGTCGAGGCCAATCCCTTTGCGGAGCGTTCGGCTGGCCCTAGCATATCTGTATTGCTCTCAAACAGGCGTCGTCGTATGCTCGAAAAGAATGGACCTGTATCACGCCAGTTCGATTTAACGCGGCAAGAGGGCTCAAACAGTCTAACGGATCGGCTAGCTCCAACCCCAATCATCGCTCGCTCGTAGAGCAACAGGAGCAGCGAGATAGTGAAAGTGAACACAATCGCAGACGGAGACCACCACAAGGGGTCTCTCCCTCACCAGGAGGCTGATTCATGGAGAAACTGACCCGAAGGAACTTCCTCAAGCTATCGACCGCAGGCGCCGGCGGAGGATGTCTTCTCCTAGCAGCCGGGCTAGGCCCTGCCGAGGGAGCCACCAGCTTCCGGCTCCGCAAGCCGATCGGCGAGAGCCAGACGATATGCCCCTACTGCTCCTGCGGCTGCGGCCTGGTCATCGCCACCGATGAAGAGGGACGCGTAACCAACTGCGAGGGAGACCCCGACCACATCACCAACCGAGGCGCCCTCGACCCCAAGTCAATCTCGGTGCCTCAGCTCCTGAACAGCCCTCTCCGTCTGCGCACCGTCAAGTACCGCGCACCCGGCTCGGCGGAGTGGGAAGAGAAGTCGTGGGACTGGACGATTAGCACCCTCACGGAGCGGATCAAGAAGACGCGCGACTCGACCTGGAAGGCCACCGTCGATGTCAACGACAAGCAGGTGGCGGTCAATCGCACCGAAGGGCTCGCCTGGCTGGGCGGCGCCGCCACCAACAGCGAGGACTGCTACCTCGCCTCCAAGTTCACGCGATCACTGGGGGTTGTCTATCTAGAACATCAGGCACGCATATGACATTCGGCCACGGTGGCCGGTCTGGTCGCCTCATACGGTCGCGGTGCCATGACGAATGACTGGACAGACGTCAAGAACTCCGACGCCGTCCTGGTCATCGGTGCCAACCCAGGAGAGAATCACCCCGCTTCGATGAACTGGGTCAACGCGGCGCGAGACAAGAACAACGCCAAGCTCATCGTCGTCGACCCCCGTTTCACCCGCACAGCCGCCACAGCCGACTTCTACGCCTCGCTGCGTTCGGGCACGGATATCGTCTTCCTGGGCGGGCTGATGAACTACACACTCCAGAACAAGCTCTACAACGAGGATTACGTCAAGTACTACACCAACGCCCTGACCCTGATCAGTACCGACTTCAAGGGCCCCGTCGACCTGGACGGCATGTTCTCCGGCTACGACACTGAGAAGAGATCATATGACCGGAAGAGCTGGGGATACCAGACCGAGAAGAAGACGGTCACAGTCAAAGAGACCGACCCTCAGACAGGCCAGCAGCGCGACGTTCAGAAAGAGGTCTCGGTACCCAAGCAGGCGACGAGCCTCGACGACCCCAATTGCGTCTTCGCGCTGCTCAAGAAGCACTATGCACGCTACACGCCGGAGATGGTGGAGAAGATCTGCGGGACACCGCAGGCGGACTTCCTTAAGGTGGCGGAAATGTACTGCGCCACCGGCGTACCCGACAAGTCAGGCACCATCTTCTACGCGATGGGCCAGACCCAGCACACCGTCGGCACGCAGAACGTGCGGTCAATCGGGATGCTCCAGCTCCTGTTGGGCAACATCGGCGTCCCCGGTGGCGGCGTCAACGCCCTGCGCGGCGAGTCGAACGTTCAAGGCTCCACCGACATGGGGCTGCTGTACAACACCCTGACCGGCTACCTGGACGCGCCGAGCCAATCAGAGCCCGACTTCCAGACCTATGCCAACAAGAGCAAATACAGCAAGACGAGCTACTGGGCCAATGGCCCCGCGTTCCTCAAATGCCTCCTGCGGGCCTGGTACGGCGACGCGGCCAGCGCCGAGAACGAATACGCCTACCAGTATCTTCCCAAGAGCAGCGGCAACTACTCCTGGATTAACCTGTTCGAGGCGATGTACGCGGGGACCATCAAGGGGCTGATATGCATGGGCCAGAACCCGGCCGTCGGCGGTCCCAACTCCCGCTTCGAACGCAAGGCGCTGGGCAACCTCGAATGGCTGGTAGCGATGGACCTGTTCGAAACAGAAACGGCCAGCTTCTGGAAAGCCCCCGGCGTCAACCCAGAGGATATCCAGACAGAGGTGTTCATGTTGCCGGTAGCCGACGCCATGGAGAAAGCAGGCAGCATCGTCACCAGCGGCCGCCGTATGCAGTGGCGACCCCAAGTGGCGCCGACTCACGGCGAAACCCAACAAGACATCTGGGTTATAGACAAGCTGATCAAGAGCCTGAAGGAGGCCTATAAGGGCTCCAGCGAGGCGAAGGACCGCCCCATCCTCGATCTGGTTTGGGACTACGGCGACGTGCCGGACGTGGAGCTGGTCGCCCGCGAGATCAATGGCTATGCGGTGGACGACGTGAAGGACTCCACGGGCAAAGTGATAGTGGCAAAAGGCGACCTCTTGGACGCCTTCGCCAAGATCGCCAGCGCTGCCGATCCAACGAAGATCGCCTGTGGCTGCTGGATATATTCCGGCTACTTCTACCCAAGAGATGACGGGTCGGGCACCGAAATGCCGTCCGTCAAGCGTCGCGGCCAGAGCGACCCCGGCGACATGGGCTTCTACCCCAACTGGGGCTGGACGTGGCCCGCCAACCGCCGCATTCTCTACAACCGCGCCTCGGCAAAGCCGGATGGCACGCCTTGGGCAGAAAACAAGAAGGTCATCTGGTGGGATGCCACTGCCGACTCGGGGACTAAGGACGCCGCCGGCAACCCCATCCTCGGCAAGTGGACCGGCTACGACGTGCCCGACTTCTCCGCCACGAAAGCTCCGACCGCCAAGGCCGACCCGGCGAAGACCGCCCTCGGCGCCCAAGCAGGCACCGATCCCTTCATCATGAACTCCGACGGCAAGGGCTGGCTCTTCGGCCCCGTGAATGAGGGCCCCTTCCCCGAGCATTACGAGCCGGTCGAATCGCCTGTCAAGAACATGATGTCCAGCGTTCAGAACAACCCTACGATCAAGATCTGGAACACCGACGCCGACCAGGACGTCGGCGACGCGACGGGAACAGCAGACAAGTTCCCAATCGTCTGCACCACCTACCGCGTGACGGAGATGTGGCAGACGGGCACGATGTCCCGCACCTTGCCCTGGCTGGCCGAAATGCAGCCGAATATGTTCGTCGAGGTCGGCAAGGAGCTGGCCGCGGAGAAGGAGATCAAGAACGGCGATCAGGTGATTGTCTCGTCGGCGCGGGGCGAGATCCAGATGGTGGCTCTAGTGACCGCCCGCTGGAAGCCCTTCCGCATCAATGGTCAGATAATCCACGAGGTCGGGATGCCCTGGCACTACGGGTGGCAGGGGATAGCTACCGGGGCCATCGCCAACGACCTGACACCTCACGTAGGCGACGCTAACACCACCATCCCTGAGTACAAGGCGTTCCTGGTGGATATTAGAAAGGCGAACGGTAAATGACCCACTCAATACTGTTCGATGCTCATCTATGTACGGGCTGCCGGGGCTGCCAGGCCGCCTGCAAGCAATGGAACGACCTGGAGGCGGAGGAGACCACAAACACCGGCAGCTATCAGAACCCACCCCGGCTCTCCTCCAAGACCTACCTGGTAATGAAGTTCAAGGAGATCGAGGAGGGCGACAAGGTAAAGTGGGCCTTCGGCAGGCACGCCTGTATGCACTGCGCGCACCCGGCGTGCGCTTCGGCCTGTCCCCTGCAGGCGCTGTACAAGACCAAGGAAGGGCCGGTCATCTACCGCGCCGACCGCTGCTTCGGCTGTCGCTACTGTATGCTGGCCTGCCCCTTCGAAATCCCGACCTTTGAGTGGGATCAGAACGAGTTCCAGGGGCCGTGGATTCAGAAATGCACCTTCTGCTTCGACCGCTTGTCGGCGGGGAGAGAACCGGCCTGCGTCCAGACCTGCACGACAGGCGCTCTCAAGTTCGGGCAACGCGAGGACTTGCTCGCCTATGCCGAGGAGCGGATCCAGCGCTACCCCGACACATACATCCCCCACGTGTACGGTAAGACCGAGGCGGGAGGAACATCCCTGCTCTACATCTCTCACGTGCCATTTGAGGACCTGGGATTGCCCACGAACCTGGGAGACAAGCCGATCCCGCGGCTGGCAGAGGACGCCATGTTCGCCACGCCCATCGCCGCGGCCGGACTAGCCGCCGGCCTGACCGGCTTCTACTGGATCATGAAACGGCGGCAGAAGATGGCGCAGAAGAGCGGAACGGCACCCAAGGAGTAAGGGGTTAAGGAGGCGTTTTCATGAGCCACGCGAGCACTAATCGAGCCGCATCCGCCGAAGGGCCCCGTCAGGAGCGTCCTTGGCTTAACCTGACCGAACTGCCACCCATCTCGCCGGCCCTGATCGCCCTGCTGCTCCTCACTGTGATGGGCGCGACGATATTCATGGTTCGCATGTTCACCGGCTGGGGGCTGGTGACCAATCTCAACGATAACTACGGGTGGGGGCTCTGGAAGGGGTTCAACACGCTGGTCGGCATCGCCCTTGGCGCCAGCGGCTTCACCACCGCCTTCGCCGTATATATGCTCGGTCAGGAGAAGTACCGGCCGGTCGCCCGGGCGGCCGTTCTCGTCGGAATACTAGGCTATTTCTCTTCCGTAATGTCCCTGCTTATCGACCTGGGGCACCCGGAGCGGATAATCCTTCCCATCGTGTACTGGAACCCAGAGTCGCCTCTATTTGAGGTCGCCTGGTGTGTGATGCTCTATCTGACCGTGATGGTATTCGAGTTCAGCCCAGCGTTCTTCGAGCGGTTCGGCCTCAAGCGGTCAGCAGGCCTCGTCCACGGCGCAGTGATGCCCCTGGTCATCGGCGGGACGGTGCTCTCGACCCTCCATCAGTCATCGCTAGGATCGCTTTTCCTGAACGTGCCGGACCAGCTTAACAGGCTGTGGTACTCGCCGGTACTACCGCTGTTCTTCTTCATGTCGGCGGTGTACGTCGGGCCGGCGGTGGTCGTAGTGGTCTCAACTCTGGCCTCGAAGGCATTGGGGCGGGGACTGGCGCCGGACATCCTCAGCAGCCTGTCGAAGGCGATCCCCTTCCTCTTGGGCATCTACCTGTTCGCCAAGATCCTGGAGTTGGGCATCGCGCGGGAGTTCGGCCTGATGTTCGATGGTAGCCGTGACAGCGCGATATTCCTGTTGGAGAACACGGTCGGCCTCATCATCCCGATGGTGATGCTCTCCTTCCGGTCGATTAGAGAGAACACGGGCTGGCGCTTCTTTGCGGCGCTGCTGGTAGTTCTCGGCCTGATGCTCAACCGGGTGGACGTAAGCATAATCGCCTGGGCAAGGCCCAGCGACGCCGTCTCCTACTGGCCGCACCCGCTGGAGTTCGGCTACACGGTCGGGCTCTGGGCCAGTCTCGCGATCGTCTTTTACCTGGCGGCGCTCTACTTCCCTGTTTTCGGTGATCACGGTCACGGACCAGACTCCGAGTAATGTGATCGACGTTGGAACAACGGCAAGGCGGCCCTCCTGGGCCGCCTTTTTTCCTAGTGGCAAAAGCATTTACACTAGATAGTGAACGATGATTGACTACCAAGATATCGCGACAGCACTAAAGCAGGGGGCCGAGAAGACCCCCGAGTTGGCTGACACCGTCAACCTGTACTGCGCCCTTCTGGATATCCAGGAAGGGGCCAAGGTGCCACCCCATCAGCCCACGCTGACCGCCGCCGAGGCCCGCGCCCGACTCGAGGAGGGACAGCCTCTCATGGCCAGCGAGGAACTGGACGTCAACGCCGCCAGTCTGACCGATCTCTGCACCCGGATCGCCTTCACGATCGCTGAGCACCGACGGGAGCAGGTCAAGCCCTTGGCCCAGATACACGCCTGGCTTTACGAAAGGCGCGAGCAGATGCGGACGCTCGCGGTTGAGTACCTGCGAAGCGGCCACGTACCTATCAACGGCCGCGCCGGGGTCAACGCCGGCCTGCTCGCCTTCGTCTGCAACATGGGCCTCCGCCCCTTCCTACGAGCGCAGGCGGAAGCCCTAACCCCGCTCGTCGACGATGCTGGCTGGTACCGTGGCTACTGTCCGGTCTGCGGCGGCGAGCCTGATATGGCCGCCCTGGAGAAGGGCAGCGGCCGCCGACGGCTCCTCTGTTCGCGCTGCGACAGTGAATGGACGTTCCGTCGCCTCGGCTGCCCCTTCTGTGAGAACGAGGAGCCGGGGAAACAGACCCACTACCCCAGTGAAGACAACGTCTATCGCCTCAGCGTCTGTGAAGACTGCCGGCGCTACCTCAAGACGATTGACCTGCGCGAGGTCGCGGGAGAGCATCCCCTCGCCGCGGAACGCATCCTCACCGCGGGCATGGACATCGCCGCCGAGAAGGCCGGCTACCGGGGAACGTAATGGTAGAGCCATCGAGCGCCGAGTTCGCGGTTCGCGCCTACCACGTCGATGATGGGGAAGACTGCCGCAAGAAGGTGATCGGCGAGGCTGTCTGCAACCTCATCGTGAACGGGCAGGAATGGGTCACATTCTTCTGCACGCCCAGCGACCTCGAATATCTGGCGATCGGCTTTCTCTTCGATGCCGGCGTTATTGAAGGCGCCGACGAGGCAGAGAACGTGCGCGTCACCAGCGGACGGCAGAGCCTCGAGGCTCTCGTCGAAGTAACCCTGCGCCGCAAAGACGTCGACCTCCCCTCTCGCTCGACGCTGACCAGCGGCTGCGGCGGCGGACTCACCTTCTACGACGTCGCCGCCAAGCGCTCGCCCCTCGACTCAGATCTTAAGATCACACAGGCGCAGGTCTACGACGCGATGCACCAACTTCTGACGGC
>Ga0315276_10006189_pt1 | contig 11062 bp, 10 predicted proteins | sample YL17G05_0_MG_FD_204542 | JGI IMG/M metagenome (GOLD analysis project Ga0315276, IMG submission 204542) | Sediment microbial communities from Yellowstone Lake, YNP, Wyoming, USA - YL17G05_0 | ecosystem: Environmental > Aquatic > Freshwater > Lake > Sediment | place: USA: Wyoming | collected... | reverse complement strand
ATCCTCATGTCCGGGTCAAATGACAGGTATTTTGTTATCTTTGTCGCTTTTTCAATGTTGTTCAAGCGTTTCCACCTACCTAGTGTCGGTCTTCTCCTTCCTGAACGTCTCTGTCTTTGCTATGCTTTCCTCTATCATCGAGTTCAGCGCGTATGTGTTGCCTATGAATTCAGATGCGACCTTGCTGAAGCTCTTCTTCTCCCTTGAGGCTATCTTCATCAGCTCTATTGTTATGTATCTTATCTCAGAACTGACTGCGCCAGCGTCTTCTGGGTCTTCCATAATGCCTCATTTCCCGGTTGTTCTTAAAAACCTATATGGAAGGCCATTCATTGGTCTTTTTCTTTGCTGTATTCCAATACCGCATCCACAAACCCCTTTCCGTAAGCCAATCTTGTCCTGAAGCTGTCTCCCTCCTTCTTTACCCTTTCTATGGCGTCAAGGAACTCATCCACGCTGCCTTTAGGCCTCCTTTTCCTGAATCCGGCCCTTATCTTCCCATAAGCTGGATCCTTCATAAGGTATTCAAGGTTGGCTCCCTGCTTGTAGATATTCTTGCCGTCAACCAGCATCCCAAGGGAAACCAGGAACATGGACCTGCTTGAGTCTGAGCCTGTCTTCACATAGGCGTTGAAATGCCTTGCCGCCTGCTTTGCTATCCTTTCATAGTCCACCCTTCCCCTATAGGTATATCCTTGGGTGGTTATCTCAAAATGATCATCTGTCTCAACATTCTTGAATCTTTCAAGGCTTGGCTTAAGGGCCTCCCTATTTGCGCAGCCTATGCATATGATTGCGCAAAGGGCCATGGCAGTCCTGCGTGCGGATCTGGCTTTTTCCATGCCTGTTTTATGCCTAATAGTGTTTAAGAATGTGTTTCTTCATGTGGGAATCCCCTTTTTGGAATCAAACCCATCTTTTATAATAATTTCGCATAACTGTGCTGTTATGCTATTGGAAAAGGCCAAGGAGGAGATCGTTTCAAGGATTTCGGAGATAACCAAGATGGACGCTGAAGTAATATCCAAATCCATCGCAATAACCTCAAATCCTGACTATGGCAACCTTGAGTCAAGGATATCCTTTGACCTTGCCAAAAGGGACAGGAAGAACCCTGCCATTGTCGCAAAGGAGATCGCGGATTCCTTCGGAAAGGGAAAGCTTGTCTCCTCTGCCGAGGCAAAGGGGCCCTATGTCAATTTTTTCCTTTCCCATGACTATTTCAGGAAATCAGTCAAGAAAAGCGTTGAGAAGCCCAAACAAAAGAAGAAAAAGGCCATTGTCGAGTTCCCCTCAGTCAATCCCAACAAGCCCTGGCACATCGGGCACCTGAGGAACGCTTTGCTTGGCAATTCCATCTCCAATCTGCTTTCTTTCAACGGCTATTCTGTGGAGAAGGCCGACTACATCGATGATTTAGGATTGCAGGTTGCGCAAAGCCTCTGGTATTACAGGAGCTTCCCTTTCCCTGAGAATGAGAAGTTCGACCTTTTTGTCGGAAAGCAATACGTCGAGGCTTCCAAGATGCTTGAGGCAAATGACAAGGAGATAAGGTCCATCCTTGAGGGGATGGAAAAAGGGGAGGTGAAAGACGCAGAGCCTTTTGTGGAAAAGGTCCTTGCTTCCCAGAACGTTACAGGCTTTGATTATGGGATTTATCATGATTACATGATGTTCGAGAGCACCATTGTGCATGAGCTTTTGCCTAAAGGCATTTCCATGCTCAAGGAGAATGGGGCCTTGCGCCTGGAGAGTGAGGGGAAGAACCTGGGCTGCTGGGTGCTTGCCTTGGGCGACGAGTTCAAGGGGCAATTAGAAACCGACAAGATACTGATCAGGAGCGATGGGACAACGACCTACACCGGCAAGGACATCATCTTCCATCTCTGGAAGTTCGGGATCTTTGAGAAAGAAATACGCTTCAAAAAACTGTTCGACCAGCCCAACGGGGTTGTTTGCTATAGATCCCACAAGACAGGGGATTCTTTCCCTTTCGGGAAGGCCGACCTTGTTGTCAACATCATAGGCGTTGAGCAGACTCATCCCCAAAACATCGTCAAATATGCGATAAGGAAGCTGGGCTATGATTCACAGGCCGATCATTACATCCATGTTGCCTATGGCATGGTGAAGCTTCCTGAAGGGAAGTTCTCAGGAAGGGCAGGGACCTGGGTGGGTTTCTCAGCTGACGACCTGATGAATGAAGGCATGGAAAAGGCAGAAGAAAGGATGAAGGAAGCGTCTTTGGCTGACAGGAAAAGGCTTGTCAATGCGGCCATCAAATACTCGTTCCTGAAAGTCGGGGCCTCAAAGGAGGTTACTTTCGAGTGGGAAAGGGCATTGTCCATGGAAGGGGACTCAGGCCCTTATCTGCTCTATTCCTTTGTCAGGGCGATGAAGATCCTTGAGAAGTCAACCGCAAAGGAATCGTTCAAGTCATACAACCAGGACGAGAAGAACCTTATTTTCAAGATGTCGCAGTTCAGCGAGGCAGTAGAGTCTGCCTCCAAGCAATATGAGCCGTGCATTGTCGCGAATTATTTGCTTGAATTGGCTTCCATGTTTCATACCTATTACGCAAAGCACAAGGTTGTGGGATCCCCTGAGGAAGGGGAAAGGAGGGCAATAGTGAAGTCCTTCGCCAACATCATGGAGACAGGGCTGGGGCTATTGGGAATCGAGACATTGGGGGAGATGTGAAAACTCAGGCAGTTGCAAGATTCAGATATGCTGGTTTCAGATACTCTGGTTCAGACACAGATATGTCCTCAGATATATTCTCAGTATTCAGTGATTGAATCTTATTCGAATTCCGAACTGCGCACTCCAGATATATATGCAATTTGATCAGGGTTCCTTTATCCATTTTGATGGTTTCAATCTGCACGGTTCCAGATTTTATGTTATTCAGGAAAAATTTAGAAGTGCCTATCACCCTTGAGACATTCAGTATCTCGATCCCGTTTATGTTGTCGTTCTTGTCCAGGTCAAAAATGAAATCCTTATTCTGTATCGATGAATAGTACTCCCTTTTTTCCTGCATCATGTAGAGCACATCGTTCTGGAAATCGTAATCGAATTTTGCTTTAATAGGCTTATCCATTTTTACCCCTCTTTTCCGGAAACATCGTTATGATGATTATACTGTCATTATTTATTTTTATAACCATATAAAAAGGTTCAGAGACCCCGCTGCCAGACGTCCCTGCAACCTGTTTATACACAGTTCCTTTCACAGCCATATATGAAAGTCAGATATATCCTGGACGAGTATGAATCAAGGGGAAAGAGAGAGGACATACTATGTTCCATGTCCCAAAAGCTCGGGCACAAGGTCCTTGTCAAGGGAAACAATATTATAGAAGTCAACTCCTATGACGAAAAAGAAGTCGCGGAGATGCTGAAGGAATACAAGATGGGATACGAAAGAAGCTAATAAAAAAAAGAAATTAAAAAAGAAAGATTATTTTGTTATTTCCAAAGGCTGGGCCCTCATCTTTCCCTTCTCATTGAACTGCGCAATATAGACTCCGGGCTTGAGGTCCAGCTTGAAAGCCTTGCTCCTTTCTGCATCCACAGTTGCAATCGTCCTTCCTGCCGGGTTGATGAACTTTATCTCTCCGGAGACCTTGCTGGTGTAGATCCCCCTTGCTCCGGTGAACAGGCTTTGGCCTGCTGTCTTCTGGGCCTTTGCGCCTGCTTTCACAGCCGTGTCTCCTGAAGGAAGCTCGGCAAGTGCGATCCACATTGTGCCCATCGTATACCCCTGCGCCATGCTTCCCACTGCCAGCTTCGCGGTCTTCCCTGCCCCTAGGCTTATCGTGTACATTGAGTTCTCCTTGACCCCAGTCAATGCACCTATCTTTGTGCTGCTGCTGTCCAGTATCTCTAGGTTTGCGCCTGCGGTTGTTATGCTGCCCAGCTTGACCTTGTATCCGCTGCTGAGTTCAAGCGACTCGTTGGCAAAGACCGTGCTATATACGGAAACCCCTGTTATTTTAAGGGCTGCGTAGATTGTTGACAGTGTGTATCCCACTCCGACTTCAGCCACTTCGACATTGGCAGTGGTGCCGTCGCTTAATGCCAAGCTCTTGCTTGTCCCCACTTTGACGTTCAGGGAGCCGATTTCCTGATAGTCATTCATATTGCTGTATATTGTCATCATTGCCGTTCCGTCTAGGGTCACGTCAGTAAGCGCAATCCCGTTCCCGTTTGTCAGTAATGCCATGTCATTCTTCTGTAGGAGCGTCACATTGCTCCTTTGGCTGGATGCGATCATAGTTCCCAATTCAAAGTCAGCAAAGATATCGCTCATGCTTATGCCAGCGGCAACGTCATTCAGCTTTAGGTCGAATGAGCTTCCGCCTGCGTTTATGGTCTCTATTTCCCCTGCCTTCACTTTTGCCTGGGTAAGGTATCTTCCAGTAGTGGCGTTGAAAAACATGAATATCCCTTCACCGGTTATCCTGTCCACATCGCTAAGGCTTACACCTATGCTAGGTGCATTAGAGCTGCTTAATGTGAACACCTCTCCCTTGTGCAGCTGCAGGCCGTTTGGATTGGTTGCAATTGCGGAATCAAGTTGTTCCACGGTGTAGCTTACAGTCATTGAGCTCATGGTATATCCCGCCAGCGCCTCTGTTGCGGTTATTTTGTAGTATTTCTGGCTTGAAGGGTCCTGGATTGTCCTTGATTCGTTTATGGGAACCTTAAGGTCAAGCAAATAATTCCCTTCAGAATATATCGTAAATATTGCGCTGTTGTCAAACTTGTCTATGTCAGAAGAGGCAATCCCCACTTTTCCAATGGTTGCCATCTCATCCTTTTTCTGGTCTGTGACAGTCATTGTTACAGTCGCTGCCGCCTTTGCCAATGCCTTCGGGGCTTTCACTTGGCTTGCGTCAACCTCCTTGAGATTGTCCGTTGTCGGAGGCCTCCAATTGTCCACATCCTTGAATTTAGGATGAGCTTCCTGTTTCATTTGTTTTTCTGCCATATTTTCACCCATGTTTTTGTATATCGTAAAAGAAGTCTTTGCCGGAGACGCAGACATGCTCGCAGCAATGATAACACAAAGCGCGACACCCTGCATCCTGGCCATACATAATGGCTTTTGCACCTTAGGATATATATATATATAGCCGAAAGGCTAATAAATAAAGAAAAAATTAAAAAAGAAAAATCATTTCTTCTTTATCCTATGCCATATGAAAGCGGCTATCTTCCATATTATGACCAGGACTATCGCTATCGGCAGGAGGAATCCTGCGCCTGCGACAATCACTATCAGGCTTGCCACCAATCCCCCGAAGAACATGTTCGCAAGCTGGCCTATCGGGTCAAGGATGCCCTTGTCCACCACTGGCTTGGGCTCCTCAAGGGTTATGCTCACGCTTGCCTTCGATGTCTGCCTTTCGTAATATTGCTTCTGTTGCGTGGCCGAGTCTATCTGATACTGCACGTTGGATATCTCCCTTTCAAGCGAGATTATGTCGCTCAGGTTCGCGGTCGTGTTGTAAAGCGCCATCAATCTGTCCCTAGATGCCTCAAGGTTGTCCAGCTTCGCAGTTACGTCGATATACTGCTGGGTGACGTCCTCTGTGCTGCTTGAGAAGCTCTTGACTGTCCCTATCTCATTCAATCTGTTTGTGAACGCGTCAAAGTCCTTTGAGTTTATCCTGACTGTGACGTATTGGGTCTTTCCGGATTCGCTTTCATAATAGCTTGAGGAAAATACCTCTCCTCCGTATCCTGAAGCCAGTGCCTTCAGCGCATCATACCTTTCCGCAAGCGCCTTCTCAGGAACGTCTATTGTTGCTGATCCTGTCTTGATGACCATCGCATCCTGGACAGTCGTCCCTGTTGATTCTGGAGCGTACTTGTAATCAGGGGAAGGGGCCATTGCAATGTCCCTTCCTCCGACGCTTGCCATTCCTCCTCCTGAAATCGCAGTTCCTGCGTCATTAGCCAGGCCTGTGCATCCGAAAGAAAGGACAAGCACTGCCAGAATAACCAAAATTATGTTTCTTTCCATTTTTTTCACCTGTTTCCCTATTGCTTTATTTGCTTTTTAAATCCTGTCCAAATCATAAGGCAACAACCTAACTACAGCTTACTGTTGCGGTCTTCATGATGTCCCCTCCCCCGAAAACATCATAGTTGTTCGGGTCAGCGTAAACTGTCGCGTCTATCTTGCCTCCCCCAACCTCAGCAGCCCACCCTGTTCCGCTTGGGTCGTTGCTTCCCCTTTGGCACTGGTATTGCGTCTCAGGGCCTCTTGTCCATTGCCCGCAGTTGATTTTGCTGGCAGGAGTCCCTCCATAATAATAGACTGCCAATACTGTTCCCACTGGCCCATATGCCTCGCCCTTTATGACTGCGCAGTTTCCTGAGGTTATCTTTACTGCAAGATTGCCTGGATCATTCGCATTTGCTCCAAAATAGGCCTCGACATGCTTTTCTTCATCCATTGTCAATATGCATCCGCTTGTCTTTACGTTGCTGCATGACCCTCCCCAATACTCGAAGCTTGATCCTGAATCTGCCTTTGCAGTCAAGGTTACCTTGGTCCCATAATCATAGACCCCTTCTTCATCGTAAGGATCAACATAGACCTTTCCTGTCCCGTCCCCCGTCTTGCTTATGTATAGCGTTGCATTGCGCGGAACCACTGTTAGAAATGCAGGCGCGCACGAGTATGATCCTATCAGGTCTATCGCGCAAACCCCGAACACATAAGTTCCAACTATTGAAGGCGTGCCGGTGATGTCCCCGTTAAGGTCAATTATCATTCCCATCGGAGGCGCCCCCATCCTGAAATAATCTGAGCGGTAGTAATAAGGCGGCTCTCCTCCGGTTGCAGTTGCGACATTCTCCCTGCATTTTTCATTTACAAAGCAGACTGCATCCTCGTTGATTATTATCTCAGGCTTCTTTCCTATTGTCGTTATCCTTAGCTGGAAAACGCTGCATGATCTTGCTGAATCGCACATGCTGACCTCAAAAGGAGGCGATATCTTCATTGTCGTCCCTCCTTCGAAAATAGGCGCTGTTCCTACCAATGTGCAGTCTGTCCTTAGTTCCAGCCAGGAAGGCAGATCCCTTCCGTTGCAGGTGTATGGAGGGCTTCCTCCCTGCGCTGTCAATTGGAATTGGTAGGGCGTTCCTGCTATTGCGGCAGGAAGCATTGTCGATGTAACATAAAACTTCCCTGCTCCGTTTATGCCGATTGGCGTCGGAACCAACGGAATGTTGAAGTTTGCCTGCCTGTCTTTCATGTTTGGCGCAACGCTTGCGTCTCCAATCCCTTCCTGGATTCCCTCTGTTCCTGCCTTTGGGTCAAGCTTCGAAGTCCCTCCTGAAAGAGTGTCCATCATTATGCTGTTTCCATTGTCCTTTCCATCCAATGTTCCATCGCTTGCGTCCTCTGCAAGGGCTTCGGCAAGCTCGACACTGTCAACGTTCAACGTGCTTGCCTCTTCGCTGATCCCTGCCAAGACAAGGGAATAGTCCCTTTCATCCATGTCCAGCTCCCTGATCCAATCCTCGTTGTCGGCAGGGACAGGCATGTTCCAGACTATATCAATAAGGCCGTATTGCAGGGCAATGCCTGCATTGGAGGAGTCAACCGCATCTGAAACCGGGGTTCCGTTGTTCATCAGCCAGATTGCCCTTGAGGCTGCCATATGGGTAAGCGGGGTTATTGTCATCCATGTTTCGTTGTATGCATAGGTTGCGGCAGTGAGGATTTGGCCTTTTTTCAGGGCCCTGGTCCTATTTGAGGAGTCCATGTAGGATCCTCCTGAAGCCTCTGCAAGGATGTAATTCCCCTCGGACGCCTTCACAACAGCGCCGTAAGTTCCGTCATCGTCGCTGGTCGCATTGCCGATTAGGTCTCCCTTTGTCCCATCAGGCTTCAACAGGTAGAAATTGATTTGGGAATTGATCAATGGGCCCCTGCCTGCCACGCCGATCTCGCTTGCAGGAGGCACGATCAGGATATAGGCGATTGCAAGCACAACAATAACAGCCCCAATTACGAACAGCGCGACAATGGCCCAGGCCAAAATGTCCCATATCTTGCCCATAACGGGATTTGGCATGGAAATGTTTTTATGGAGGGAGGAAGGGCGACGGTGGGAATAGAGACTGTAGAGGGGATGTGAAGAGATTTTCCTTCAATAATTAACGTCTATATTCTTCAATAAATGAAGTTAGCACGTAATCGAGAAACTGCTGGATGCTCTTATTTTCAAGAGAACGATAATAATTTTGTTTTGTTTTTTCAAGTATTGTCAGTGGCAAGAAATCCCTTTCTTCAAGAATATAATTCATCAATAATCTTCCTACCCTACCATTCCCGTCTGCAAATGGATGGATCATCTCAAATTGCATATGGAAAACAGAAGCCAGAACAAATGGATGCAATTTTCCCCTGTTTTCATTATACCATTGAAGAAGCAACCTCATTCTTTCCTTGACGTGCTGCGGAGGGGTTGTCGGGCTGCTCGGTTTGACATAATTGTAAAATTTTTTGTATTCTCCAGGGGCATCTCCTATATCCTTATGTATCATGAAATGGATCTCCCTGATCAATTCCTCGCTGATGCCCTCATTTCTTTTCAATTTCAGGAATTCAAAGGCGTGCCTTATGTTGGTTGTCTCGTGCAATTCTCTTTTTGAAACATGACCCTGCGGCTTGCCGTTTTTAAGATATTCAACGACTTCCTTCTCGCTCATGGTATTTCCTTCAATACTGTTTGTATTGTAGATGTATCTCTTTTCCCATTGTTCAGATATTGCCTTTCTTATATTCGGTTCAACTGCATTCAAGAACAGATGATACTCCTTATTGGCTCTGTCCACATTCTTCAATAGTTCATTCAAACGTTCATCCGGAGCGAAGTCCTTCATCTTCATCAGAAGATAGATGTCCAAATTATCGGCATATGCCTGATCGCAGATCTTGATCACTTCCGGTTCGCTTTCGCTTGTTGGAGATGCAGAAGGCATTCTTTTGAGATTTATGCTTTCAATTACCTTATTAAACTCGATCAGATTGAAATTCGGAGTGATATCATGGTATGCCAAAAGGGAAGCAACCAGAGATTCGTTTATCTTTAAGCAATATATTATAGGCCGTTTTGATAATTTTAATACAATCCTTGATGGTATTGCCAAATGCTCTATTTGGTTTATCTCGCCTGCTGCAAAAACGCTGCGTTCAACTCTTAGTTTTTCGCATAATTTGGCTAAAATGCCGCCAAATGAAGGCGTTATGAATCTATGAAACTTGCCTGGGGCCATCGCCTTCAGATCCAAAATCTGGCTAAGCTTGACGTTATCCTGATTTGCCATATATGAGCCGTTTTGCATTCTCTGCACAAGGCCCTCATGCCCCAGTTTTTTCAGATATGTATATATGTTTGAAACGTGGGTTTCCAGCTTCTTAGACATATCCTTAGGTTGTGCTCCTTCGTTGGATTCAAAAATACATTTTAATACATCATATTCTCGCATGGATATGTCTTATATATAAGCATATATAAATATTACTGTTTTATTATAAAAACAGTCATTTTTTTGTTTAATTCATCTTTTATATATATAAAAAAGGTATATTATCCATAGGGATATATATTTAATCTAATAATAATCATTATTATTGATATTTTTAACCAAATGAGCCTTTTTTATATATCCTCTCACTTCTTCGTCGTCACATCCTTGGCCCCCTGCCACATTTAAAATCAAGCATTCCCAATATTATCCCAATGGCAATCTACTCCAATTCCAAGCTAAGCACCTTCGAGCAGTGCAGGTTCAAGTACAAGCTCTCCTATATCGACAACGTGAAGATGGACATCCCTGACACGGTTGAGGCATTCATGGGATCAAAGGTGCATGAAACCCTTGAGAAGCTTTACAATGACCTTGGATACCAGAAGACCAACACCCTCAAACAAATTCTAAAATTCTACAATGACCTATGGAAAAAGGAATGGACTGACGACATAATCATAGTTAAGTCCGGATACACAAAGGAGAATTACAGGAAGATGGGGGAGAAATACATAACCGACTATTACAACAGGTTCAAGCCCTTTGATGACATGCAGATATTGGGGGTTGAGACCAAGAAGATGCTAACCCTCCCGGACGGAAACAGGTATCACGTCAGGGTAGACAAATTGGGATGCATAGGAAGCACATACTACGTCTGCGACTACAAGACAAACAAGGGCATGAAGATGCAGGAGGATGCTGACGAGGACAGGCAGCTTGCCATGTATTCCATCTGGGTCAAGAACAGCTTCCCTGATGCTAAGAAAGTGGTGCTGAAATGGCACATGTTGGCCTTCAACAAGGATGTCGTTTCAGAAAGGACAGAAAGGCAGCTTAAGGCGCTCCAGGAAGATACAATGAGGCAGATTAAAGAGATAGAGAAGTGCAAGGAATACCCGACAAACGTCACCTACCTCTGCGACTATTGCGGGTTCAAGAGTTTATGCCCGGCTTTCAAGCATGAGGTCGAACTGGAGGAAAAAGCCCCTGAAAAGTTCAAGAAAGACGCAGGAGTCAAGCTGGTTGACGAATATGCGAAGCTGGAGCAGGAAATAAGGGAGAATGAGGGCAAGGTGCAGATTGTCAAGGAAAGGCTGATCCAGTTCGCCAGGCAGAAGGGCTTGGAGATAGTCTACGGGTCGAACAAGAAGGTGTCGGTCAAGGAGGACGACAAGGTGGTTATAGATCCCGAGGACAAGGAGAAGATAATCAAAATCCTGAAGAAAATCGGGCTTTATGATGAGTTCTCGACCCTGAACAGCTCTAAGCTGAAGTCAAGCATAAAGGCGCATGAGATTGACAAAAGCATAGCGAAGCTGGCGAAGATGGAAAAGGCCTGGAGGATTTCGCTGTCGAAGAGGAAGGAAGAGGATTAGATCAGAAGATAAGGCAGAGTGCTTAGATATTGATTATTCAGATCTCCTGTTCTATAACCATCACTTTAAATATCTGGAATCCATAAGAATATACAATGAATTGATCTCATTTAAAAGGTGAT
>Ga0315276_10006186_pt1 | contig 11064 bp, 15 predicted proteins | sample YL17G05_0_MG_FD_204542 | JGI IMG/M metagenome (GOLD analysis project Ga0315276, IMG submission 204542) | Sediment microbial communities from Yellowstone Lake, YNP, Wyoming, USA - YL17G05_0 | ecosystem: Environmental > Aquatic > Freshwater > Lake > Sediment | place: USA: Wyoming | collected... | reverse complement strand
GTCGCTGGTAGTAAAAGGGGAAGGCCTGGCAGCAGAGATACTGCCCCGGGCCTTGCTGCGTTTGTCGCCCGTTGAAGCTCCGTTAGAGGCTCCGGCAATCGCTAAGCGTTTCACGTAGTCAAAATGGAACAGGTCGGAACTACTTCCGCAAGTCTTAGCACTGCGCTACGTGCTCCGATAAGTGAGCAATGAGACGACAGAATAAGCGAGCATCGAAGAAATAACTATGCGTGTCATAGGGTAGGTGACAAAGACGGCGCACAAGAATATAAGAAGAAGAATAACTTAAGCTACGAACATAAGTTGATCCTATGCTGGACGGATCCGACTGTGACGGCTGCGCACGGTCGGAGAACACGAGAGCAGAGCTCGCCAATAGTAAGGAGGGTTTTGGAAGGTCTCGACAAAGACCACCGGACGCCTCGCGACGGGCCAGCACGGTATAGTTTCGACAAGACCGGCAAAGCTTCGCTGAAGTCAAACGAGCGCGGGCGGCTTGGGGTTTTGGGGGGCGGCGGGCTATGCTTCGCGCATGTCCAAAAACAAGCTAGCTGAACCCGTTGCCGAAATTCCCGCCGCAATTGAAGAGGTAAAACCGGAAGACTTCGATTCACCCGGGCATGAATGCCAATTCTGTTTGAAACAGCGTGCAACGCGTGTGTTGAAGGGGCCGTACTGGCTAGACCCAACCGGCGCTGGACTTGGCGAGCGCATCACCTGCCTTGAATGCAGCGTGGGCGTGATTGCTCAGTGTAATAATCTGAAGTGCGGAATCGAAATCGAAGAGTGCCCGGATGGTGTTCCGCTCGAACGTCCAAGCCATCTGATCAGCCGTGAAATAGTGATGACGGTTCCCGCATGAAAGTCTTCATTTCCACCCTCACCTACGCGTTGACACGACAGCTGACAGCAATCGGAGCAGCGCGAGAATTTTCGGCGCAGCTGCTCTCGCCGAACAGTCAATCCCTACCCGTTGCGCGCGCTATTGCGCGCCTTCGCACGCTGGCGGATTGCCAAGTGATGCATGATTTAGGTTCCGCTCACCTGGGCAAGGCGCGCTCTCGACAGTACCACGCTGCGCTGCAGAGCAAGGCTGAAGTCTGGGTGAGCTGCGATGACGATTGCGAAGCAACTACTGAGACGCTCAGAGCCATGCTCTCGGGCGTCCTATGCGACGAACCGGCCATTTGCCTTGTCCCAATGATAATCCGAACGGCAAATGCCGATGTTCACGCGCAACGCGTGAACATCGCGTGGGACGGATTGCTTGAACGCTTGGACGCTGGCGCGTCTTACGTCACAGCCAAGTCCGGTGGTTTTGGTTTGCTCGCAATCAATCGAGCTGCTCTGCTCTGCATTGCGGCTGCTAATCCGCTCCTAACTTATGTCGATGATGACAAAGTTGAGCGCAACGCATTGTTTGCGGATCAATTCACCAAGTCGGGCGGATGGCTAGGCGAAGACCTCGCCTTTTTTACTCGCGTACCGCCTACGGTGCGAGTTGAAGCGCTTGTGACCGGCGTCAGCTACCATGCGGGCCTAGCGCTTGACTTGCACATGTCGCGTTTAATACCTTCGCTTTAAGCTCGGCTTCGCGCTTGCGTGCTCATGTAGTACGCCAGCGCAAGCAAGAGAACCCAACTGCCAGCGCTATCGAGCAAGCCCGGCAAGCTTGGGATTTTGGGTAGGTCGGGAAGTGGCTTTGTGTCCATGATGATCGGACCCATGAAGCCGACTTGATCGCTATCAGGGTCACGACCGGGCGGGATTCGGTCGGTATCGTGTGGGCCGTCGCCACCCGGCTCAAAAACAAAGTTGTCTGACATAATATGACCCTTTACGCTAACACGTAGTAACTGAGGCGAACCCAACCGCTTGCGCCAGCGACGCCAGCGGCGCCAGCGCCTGGCGTGCTGCTACCGCTACCGCCAGCACCGCCACCACTGCCACCACTGCCAGAGTTTGCGAGGGGCGATCCGACTGCTGCAACGCCAGCACCACCGCTTGCACCACCACCCGTTCCGCCATTGCCGCCAGCACCGCCAACACTTGTGACAATCAATGAACCGCCTGGCCCGCCGCCTCCGCCGCTCCCGCCGCCTTCATGCGTGCCGTTCGAAGTGAGAATACCACCGCGGGCGCCTTGTTTGCTCATGGTGCTACTGTTGAACCCTGAAGTCGACAGGCCGCTTTGTGCGATAAAAGGATTTCTTCCCCCATTGCCGCCCGTACCGGGGCCGCTGCCTGGGCCGTCATTGTTGCGGCTCGCTCCCGCCGTATCAATCGTGACAGTGACGCTACCGCCAGGGCTACAAAACTGTTGTGTCAGGTCCGTATTAAGGCGCCCACGCTCGCCACCACTTGCGCCTGCTGTGCCAATCGTGCGTGCTGTGTTGTTGCCAGTAATGCCGCTAACGCCTCCGATTGATCCAATGGTACCGCTAACGCCTACCGCTCCGCCCGCTCCGCCCGCTCCGCCTAAGCCAACCACTACTGCAAAGCTTGTATCGGTGAGCACCGGAACGATAAAACGGCAATACTGAGAACCGCCTCCGCCCGCTCCGCCTCCGCTGCCTATGCGTAGGCCTGCGGTAGTGAGTCCGCCCGCACCGCCCGCGCCTCCGCCTCCGCCTCCGCACATCTCAGCAATGATTTCGGTAACGCCGGCGGGCACGTTAAACGTGCCGCTTGCAAGGAAATCCTGGCTAACTCTGACAAGCTGAGAGCCAGCAGCCAGCACGTTGCCAAGCACTACGCTGACGCTCCCTAGATTGAGCGCTGTAACCTGGAAATTGCCTTGAATGGGTTGCGTGGTCAAGAAGGCGTTAGGCATGTTTGCGACCTTTCAAAAACAAAAACAGAAGTAGCAACGGGCCAAGGCCCGCGAACGCGATCGGACTGGCTGGCCCTACTTTGAGCACGTCGCCAAACAAACCGCCGTCCAAAAACTCGTTTTGTATCGATCGCAAATGTGGCCCGACGCCATCGGGCAAATCAGGAGTGTAGCCGCTAGTCTTGATTGCGCGCGCCATCGCGTCAGCGTCGTTAGCGTTGGCGGCATCAACTATCGATTGATAGCGTCGAGACAAATGGCTGGCGTAGTCGCTGAATCCCTCCGCCAGCGTCGGGTACGCGCGGAACTTACTCGGCGCCTGATTTTGCAGCATCAAATCGTGCAAATGCAGGATGTGCGGCGAAGCGTCTGGACTCGGCTCAAACCAAATCGGGCGAAAATATCCGGTTGCCGCCTCGCCTGTGATGTTGCCTGGATTGTTATTGTCACAGGCTTTGCCGCGTGCAGTCTCAAGCCACACTTGAGCAAGAATCAACGCTGCTCCGTTGCGGTTGTGGGGCACGCCATGGGCGGACAAAGCCGCGACTAAATGGCGCGCGCCATCGGCCGTAGAAATAGGCGTCCGGAAGCGAGGCAGCTCCACTTACGCGCTCGCTGTGACTTGCGAGCGAGGCACCCACGCGGTTACGCCTCGGATTGTAGGACCCATGCGATCAGCGCGGTAGGCCGTCCAATTGCCAGCAGTGAGCTCTACTTTGTGAGCGCCCTCACCCTGGCCCCACAGTATCGGCAAGAGTTGCTGCGCGCGGGCCGCCACTGCGGGCGGAGTCGGTACAGCCGAGCGCCAACCAGGGCCCGGAAATGGCGGTAGCTCGCCCGGATGTGCCTGGGGCCATGCCGGCGGTTGCGTGCTGGCCTTGTGCTTGATTTGCGCCGCTGCCGTAGCAGCGTCAGCCGCTTCGCGCGCCTTGCGCGCAGCCTCCTCTGCATCCGCCTCGCTCTGAGTTGCGCGTGCCCTGTCGGCCGCATCCTTGGCCTCTTGAGCGGCCTTAGCGGCCGCGGAAGTGCCGTCAGCCGGGTGCGGTTTGTGGTGTTGTCTGTGGTGCGCGTGGTGCGGCGATTGTCCGCCCTTGCTACCGCTCAAAAACAAAAACAACAGTGCGAGTAGATTGCCGTGGGTCACGATGTGCCCGCCTTTACTGGGCCGGGTACGGCGCCGTTTGTTGTGGGTGCAGTGATTGGCCTAACTTTGTTTTGCATGGCACCGCCTAAGAAGGCCTGAGCCATTTGAGCCATTGGATCCGTAGCGGGCGGTACTTGCGCGCTAGCCGCTTCTATGGCGGTTTCTAGTTGATCCTCATATGATTTTCGCAGCAGGGAATGCGTTAAGTCGAGTGAGCGTTCAAGCGCCTCGCTTCGCCTGTTGACCGCCTCAAATAGGTCAACCATCCGCGCAAAGGCGACTTCAGTCGAGTGTTTGTAGGCCGCGGCAATGATTTCGCTGACAGCCGTCATGTGTTCGATCGCTTGGTCGTTGCGAGCGGCTCCCTCGACAGGCTTAGGCGGGCGACGGGCGAAGCTATTGAGCTCGACAGGGGCGGGCGGGCGAGGGTCTGCAGGCAGTGCTTTGTCGACGCGCAAGATAGATCCGTCAGCTGCAAGCAACTCGATTAGATCTGGATCTAGCGCTTCAACCGTCTCAGCGATTTCAGCCCAGATCACTTTGACAGGGATTGAAATCAGTTGGCTCTGACCGTCGCGGCTGATGCGGATAGCAGCAGGACGCGGATGCTTCATGATCCAATTTCTGAGAGTTCCGGTCATGTGCCGATCGTTTCGTTGCCCGGGAATTTGCCTTGGTACCACTCCGGCCTAATGTGATTTTTTGGCGCAAACATGGCCGTAGCTGTGATTGACGCGCTGCTAGCGATGTTCGCATTGAGAAACACACTCACGCTGGCGTTGATTGATTGCGCGCAAAAATCACGCACAAACGAGTCGTAAGGGTCGGGTGTTGCGCCGACCGCCTCAAATTTGGGGCTGAGAAACTGAGTGCAAAAGAAGGTGCGGTTGCCCAGCGCTGGATTTGCGAGGATCAGGATTCGGGGCACAACAAGTGTGGCCGTAGATCGGCCTATGCCAACGACTAGCTTAAAATCAAATTCCGCTGTCAAATTGACGTCGCCCGTAAGCACGGATCCAAGCTCTGCAGCCAGGATAAAGCCCCAACTTTCAGGGCGACCGTAGTCGACGCGGGCCAACTGTTTTTGAAACACGTTGAAGCCACTGGGGCCCGTAGTCGAGATGTTGAACGTCTCGCTCGAACCCCACATGTGCCAGGGCGGGAGATTTTTTAAGCCGTCGTGCATAGGGGCTCACTCGAACGTTGCTGGAAAACAGATCCGACCGTGTCGCGTGCCAGGGCCCATGCCTCCGCCTCCGCCTCCGTTGAATCCAAAATTGGGTGCTGGAATGGCGCCTCCGCCTCCGCCTCCGCCTCCGCCTCCATGTGGCATTAGTTTCGAGGCCATGTTCAGCGCTTCATCTGCGATCGGGCCAACACCCGGGATAAATTTGACTGCACCGCGCGCTAGCTTGGCTAATCCGCCAAATAGTGAGCCCACGATTTGCGTTGCCGCTTGCGCGTGCTCCGGGCCAAATTCTTCGGCAATTTCCTCGAAATCGGCGCCTTGAATTGCCTGACACATTGCGTATAGCCGATCCAAGTGATCTGGATCCGCGAAGCCCGCGGCCTCGCCCAAAATGCAGGCTCCCATGATGCTCCCGACTAGCGCTGTGCTGGCTACAGGCGTTGTATGCAGCGTCGTCATCGCGTAATCAGTCGGAGTCGGCGCGCTGTCATGCTGCTCAAAATAGTTCCACGGAATATCCGTGCGAGCTTGCCAACCGCCTCTTGTCGGTCGGATCGCAACGTTAGGTCTGATCCGATATGCGCCAGATACACCGCGCGGTAGCGCAGCCATTAACGGCTGAAATGCACCGCGGTATTCGTGCACGCCATTCATTCCGGCCCTGGCCGAGGGATCATCAATTGAGCCATCTCCACGCTGGACAACCGCGTGCCAGCGATTACGGCCGCTTTTGCGCACTACTGCAGTCGCGTGTGGGTCTTCGCCGGAATGGCGCAGTGAGGCAGCGTGATACGGCGCCAGGTCGTCACAGTCTCCCCAGCCTCTTCCAAGGACTGTTTTTATGTGATCGAAAGACTCATCTCCTGGCGGTTCTGGGCGCCATTCTATCCCCGATCGGAGCGCGCGCTCAAACGTAGGCGCGCCCTCTTGGAGCATCGTTTCGTCGAGTCTCGTCACACTTTCGAGCGCAGCATCAAGCACTGGTGCATCCACATTCGCGTCCGGAATTGCTACATTTATGCGCATTTTCTAAGCTCCAATGCTTGATTCGATTTGTTGTGCTGCAATTGAGCCGGCCGCTTGCGCAAGCCGGAAAGCGTTTAGTGGATGATTCGGCCCAAAAACGTGAAATTTCCGAAAATTGTATCAGTACCGGTCAGAGCTCCAGAGAGCGTCACGACAGCGCGGATCAGCACACCCGGCTCTGCAGCTTTGCACGTGAGCCTAGTTCCAAAGGCGTTAGCCTGGCCGATCAATTCAGCATCAAATCCGCTGATATCAGCTTGCTGCAGGTCAGTGCCTACAAAGAGCTGACACAGTAAACGGCCTACGGCGCTGACACCCGTGCGCACAGTGCTCACGAGAAGACGCTCAGGACGGTAAGGCTTTTGTAGCTGCCCAGCGTAGGTGATTTGCGTAACAGTCGCAGAAAACGTGCCTGCAGGGGTGCCCGCATTGCCGCTGAGGGTGAGGGGCACCATACCTTCGTCGGGCTGAATCACGCCTGGCGCTAGCTGATTTCGCCAGTCTGGACGGCCCGGAATGCGGATGTGCCGGCCGCGATGACGCGCTCCAACTACGCCATAATCGTCCTCATCGTCGCCCATAACCGAACCGATAACTTGCATATTTCGCATGTTTTTATCCTCTTTCTCACTCAAAATTAGTAGAAATTAGCGCTACAGAATCAGACCTGAGAGGCGATCCCGTGCACTCCGTACTGATAGTCAGGCCCGCTGATTTTGCCTGTGTTGCCGAGTTCGTAGCCAGCTATTGCAGCGGCTGCGCAAGCAATATCCCGCATGATTCCAGGGGATTTTCCGCCTAAAAAATAGGCTCCGAGGGCGATAGTGCCAGCGCGCCCCAGAAAGGGAATGGTCGGAAGTGTCGGGAAACTTTTCTCGATAAATCCGAACGCTGCTCCGCCTAGTGCGTGATTCACGAGCGAGTTCATCTGCCCGCCTCCAAACCCACTGCCTGCCGATTTTCGGCGCCTGTGTTTTTTCTTTGGGGCAGCACGGGGGGCTGACACACGGATAATGGGTGCAGACTGCCGCACCATGGGATAGCTGATTGTTTGTTTTTGTGCGCGACGTCTTGCCATCGCCCGAGCGTAGCACATGGGTCAAATTAGACCCACTGCCTCGAAATCGGCGCAAATAGCGGCCTGACTGCCTACAGTGTAGGCAACAAAAGCAGGGCTTCCCGCGATCACTTTGACAGTCAAGTCAAAAGGCGGGATAACCGTGGGGCCGGATTCGGATATAGCGTCCAAACCGCGGTTAATCAGGTCGAAATCACAACAAACAACGAGGGGAAATATGGACCCAAAACCCGAATCAGAAGTTAGGGCAAAAGCCGTCTCAGGTCAATTGACCATCGAACCCATCACTAAATGGGTGGAAATTCGGCTCTCTAACGGCGCTGTGATCGGCTACGTGGACCGAAATCTTGGAGACTTCAGCAACGCTAGGCCGTCCACTGCTGACAAAAGCGGGCAGAAGTGAGCATCTCAACGGTGCTGGCGTGCGACGAATGCGGCATAGATAGCAGTCGGCAACACACGATAACGCTACCGCTAGGACACAAACAGCGGCTACTAGCCGTTGAAGCTGGATGGCTAGTGCAAGCTGAGAATTTGGCCTCGGAGCAAAATACGGGCACCAAAGATTTTTGCGGCGAATGCCGAGACAAATTTTGGGCCTACATCGATGGGCGGTCGGACAGTGTATAGCGGCCGGGATACAGCGGCTCAAATAGCGGGAGCGACGGCACAAGATTTGGCTGCTCTGCTAGCGCTGCAGGCTGGCTTATCGCCGGGCGTTTGTCGAGTCGCCTTCGAGACGGCGCGATTCAAAAACAACTATATTTCAGCCGAAAAACTGGCGAAAAGCTCGAGAGTTTCGCGATCGTGGCTGTTCAAATGTCTAAAAAAATTAGAGGGCGTTGGGCAGCTCATACGGCAGCGCGTTGCGATTGGCGAGACTCCCCCAGGAGCCAAATTTGCGAGCGTGTGCGGCAACGTGGTGCGAACCACGATCGGCAGGGGTTACGGCTACGCGAAGGCCCGCGCGTTGATTGCAGCGCGCAGGGAGTTTTTGTTGAAGCGCGGTCGGCTGCAAATGCCGCTACCGCGTAGACGGCGCTGGACGGCGGTAGAAGTGGCCGCGGACATTGCAGAGGCCAGAGCAGCGTGCGCCGCTGAATTCGCTTACGACTCGCCAGGCTAGGCGAGGGCGATGAGAGCAGGCCCGGGGTAGCGCCACGACTATCCCGGGCCGAGCTTTGTCTACCGTCTCAAATCGTCCAGGAGACATACAAGCATGAAAGGAACCGCTTGCGTAAGGCGAGAGTGAGCCCCTCGACTTCGACAGCCGAGCGAGCCGCTCCCTCTGTCAAGCTTATGCGAGCGGCTAGCTAACCGTCGACACACACATAACAAAAAAGGAGACTGGGGGAGTCTCTATAAGTAGACAGAAGGACATATTAAAGAAGATTAGACAAATCGTGCTGGCCTGAGTCAATCCTATGCTAGCGATAAGTGTTTAAGGACTGAAGGCAAATAGTAAGGAGGGCGGGAACGGACGACCGCGCTCGACAGTCGGGCGAGCTGAGTCGGTCAAGCGATGGGCGAGAGCCGTAGGGGTCGCCCTGAGTTCTGCGGGCGGGCGGGCGGACGGGCAGCTATGCTGCGCGGATGAAGCACACCAAAGAGCCCACTGAAATTGCGCCCTCAATCGATGAGGTAAAACCGGAAGACTTTGATTTGGCAGAGGCCCACGAGTGCCAATTTTGCTTGAAGGCGCGCGCTACGCGCGTGCTGAAAGGACCCTATTGGCTCAATCCGGGCGGGGTAGGACTAGGCGAGCGGATCGTTTGTCTCGGATGCAGCGCTGCTCAAATCGCAACGTGCAACAATTTGCACGTCTCGCTCGAAATCGAGGAGTTTCCGGAGGGCGTACCGCTTGCCCATGCGTCGCACTTGGTAACGAGGACAGTCGTGGTGACGGTTCCCGCATGAAGATTTTTTTCTCAACTCTGACTTACGCTTTGACTCGCACGCTTGGAGCCGTAGGCGCGGCCCGCGAATTTTCGGCGCAAATCCTAGCGCCGAATGCTCAATCACTGCCCGTAGCGCGCGCTATCGCGCGCATACGTACGCTGGCAGATGTCACTGTGATGCATGATTTGGGCTCGGCCCATCTCGGCAAAGCGCGATCGCGGCAATACCACTCCGCGCTTGAAAGCGGCGCTGAAATTTGGGTCAGTTGTGACGACGACGGCGAAGCCACTACAGACACGTTTCGCGCGCTGCTCTCAGCCGTGGCGTGCGATGAGCCGGCGATCTGTCTTGTCCCAATGCTAATGCGCCCGACCGTTGATTTGCAAAATATCGAAAAACAGCGTGTGAATATCGCATGGGATGGGCAATTGCGTCGCATAGATGCTGGAGCAAGTTACGTGCGCGCGAAAGCAGGTGGATTTGGACTGGTCGCAATCAATCGATCCGCTTTGCTCCGTATCGCGCAAGCTAACGCACTGTTGACGTACACTGATGACGACCAGATCGAACGCAACGCGCTATTTGCAGACCAATTTACAAAAACTGGCGGATGGCTAGGCGAAGACCTAGCGTTTTTTTCGCGCGTGCCGTCCGACGTACGCGTTGAAGCGCTGGTAACGGGTGTCAGCTACCACGCTGGCCTAGCGCTCGATTTGCACCAAGCGCAACTACTGCCGAGCCTCTAAGCGCGTCGAGACTTCGACGCGCTTAGATAGTACCAGGCGCCAAGTAGTAGGAGCAGAGCCCCGGCTCCATCTAGCGCCTCTAATATCGATTTGCCGCTAGGCAGGCTCGGCAGCGGCTTTGTGTCAGTGACGATCGGAGTGCCAAGCATTCCGACATCTGTGTCTGGATCGCGCGCGGGCGGCATGCGGTCGGTATCGCGCGGGCCATCGCCGCCAGGCTCATAAACAAAATTTTCGTCGGACATAATATTACTCCTTAGGCGATCACGTAGTAGCTGAGACGCACCCATCCGCTTGCGCCTGCAACTCCAGCGGCGCCGATTCCCGGGGTGGTAGAGCCGTTGCCGCCAGCACCGCCTCCACTGCCACCACTGCCGCTGTTAGCGAGTGGTGCGCCGACTGCCGCAACCCCATTTGCGCCAGTCGTACCGCCTCCAACTCCGCCATTGCCTCCATTGCCGGCTACGCTATTGACAATCAAAGACCCACCTGGCCCGCCCCCCCCTCCACTGCCTCCAGCTTCGTGCGTACCGCCCGAAAATATCCCGCCGCCCCTAGCGCCGGGTTTTGCGAGCACTCCACCAGCGCTAAATCCTGCAGTCGCTAGGCCGCTTTGAGCAATAAACGGATTTCGACCGCCATTGCCGCCAGTGCCCGGACTACTGCCTGGCCCGTCGTTATTGCGAGGCACTCCGGCGGGGTCGGTTGTGTTCGTGACGGAACCGCCGGGCGAGCAAAATTGCTGGGTCACATCTGTGACTAGGCGGCCACGCTCGCCACCACTAGAGCCAGGCGAGCCAATCGTACGGCCCGTCACGTTGCCAGTGAGGCCACTTGGACCGCCGATAAAGCCGACGTTGCCAGACGTCGCTATCGCTCCACCCGTACCGCCCGCGCCACCCGGCCCAATAGTGACCGAAAATGACGTGTCTGTCAGCACTGGCACGACAAATCTCGAATAGGGGGCACCGCCTCCGCCAGCACCGCCTCCACTCCCGTTTCGCGCGCCTGCTAAGGTTATCCCGCCCGCACCGCCCGCGCCTCCGCCTCCGCCTCCGCACATCTCAGCAATGATTTCGGTAACGCCGGCGGGCACGTTAAACGTGCCGCTTGCAAGGAAATCCTGGCTAACTCTGACAAGCTGAGAGC
>Ga0315276_10006181_pt1 | contig 11068 bp, 10 predicted proteins | sample YL17G05_0_MG_FD_204542 | JGI IMG/M metagenome (GOLD analysis project Ga0315276, IMG submission 204542) | Sediment microbial communities from Yellowstone Lake, YNP, Wyoming, USA - YL17G05_0 | ecosystem: Environmental > Aquatic > Freshwater > Lake > Sediment | place: USA: Wyoming | collected... | reverse complement strand
AATTTATTGAAAATATGCGGTTTAAATCATTAATTTGAGGGGACATGCTGTCCCCTCTGACCCCTTGCCTAATATCTATTAGAAGGGGTCAGAGGGGCGAAACACAGTGCCTGTGGGACGTATGTCCCCCTTCCCCCCCTTACAACTCTTCGAGAATATCCATGTTCTTGAATATTAGCTTGTTGTTTACACTCGGATACTCTTTCATTTTTACCTTTAATACAGATAAAAATTTAATTCTCGAAACAATGCGCTCCCACTCTTCGTGACTCGACAAAACATCCTTCCCATTTGTAACAAGAATAAAAATATTCTCATTCAACTCTTCCAGTTCATTTGTTTTATTCGCAAGTTTAATGTACGATGAAATAATTTCTTGCAATTCCATAATAATTTCCACAACTTTATCCGGATGCAATACGCCCTCCGCCATTAAATTTACTATAAACGTGCTCATTGCTCTGCGTTTGTCGTTTGTTTTCGTATTCTCGCAAAACTTGTTATAGTCGACGCTCGGATCAATATAATCTATTTTTTTAAACAATCCAACAAACTCTGAAAAACTCTTCTCAAAAACAGATTTAAACACTTCGTGATAACTCATGAGTTCTTTGAATAATTTAGAATATAATGCCGAATAAAATATATTCGAACTTGCAGTATTAAATATAGAATTTGCAATTTTTGTAATATTCTCTTCATCAACAACGTTTGTTCCGTCTGTTGCATGTGTTGCGTCAACTTCTTCACCTTCACTGGCAGGTGATGCCGTATTATCAATAATTTCTTTCACCTCGTCGAATATTTCATTTTTTACCACATCATATGTGGTTTCCGTAAGTTTGTTTAGCAAAGAACGAATCGTATCAATGCGCTTTTCAATTCCTTCCGCTTTTCTTAGTTCTGTCTTTTGAAATTTTCGAATCATATTCCAATCGTCATCGGTAATTTGAGACGGGTTATTTCTCCCACGTCGATTATTGCCGTTGTTGCCAGCACTCGACGACGACGACGCCGTTGGTAAAACATTCTGTTTATTATCAAACTTGTTGTTGGCGTTATCCATTTTTTCCTGTTTTTCTCTTTTTGGAAATACGGGGGTTTTTATATAAGAAGGAGCGCCAACCTTATCCGCCAATGATGATATCAACTCTATTACCCCCGAATCTTTCAAATCAGATGAAAACCCGCCCCAAATAATTGTATTAAAATCTTGAAGTGTGTATTGTTTCGCAGTCGTCATTTATTTCGTTGCCTATTATTCATATAAATAGTTGTTTATATCAGTTTAACATGATTATTTATTTGTTTTTGGAGAGACGCGGCATAAATACAGATGTATAAGTAAAATAATTAAATGTTTATAAAATAGCTTAAACAGATTGCTTCATTTAACATAAAGACAGGTTTCTTATGACAACTTCTAATACGAATGCAAACACGAACACAGTAAATCAGAATGTTAATGACACAACAGATACACCTGCAGCTCCTGCTGCTCCCAAAGAATTTTCAAAATGGGAAGATTTGGAAGATTTTAATCCAGAATTATTGCGCGGAATATATGCTCACGGTTTTGACAAGCCAAGTATTATTCAACAAAAATCAATTCTCTCCCTTTTTGAGAAAAAAGATATGATTGCGCAGGCACAATCCGGAACAGGAAAAACAGGGGCTTTCAGCGTCGGCGTTTTACATAATGTTGACACGAGTATTAATAAAGTACAGGCGGTCATTCTTGTTCCGACTAGAGAATTGGCTAAACAAATTCAAGACGTTATTTCAAGTTTGGGTACATTCATGAAACAGCTCAAAATTCAACTGTTGGTGGGTGGAACTTCGACGGAGCAAGATGTGCATGCCTTGAAAAACAACACTCCCCACATCATTGTGGGTTGTCCGGGACGCGTGCATGACATGATGCGCCGGCAACACATTCGCGGAGCTGATATCAATATGATAATTTTGGACGAAGCGGATGAAATGTTATCCATTGGATTCAAAGATCAAGTGTATAATATTTTTAATTTTATCAATACAAATGTTCAGGTTGGACTTTTTAGCGCTACGCTACCAGAAGAGTTGCACACCTTGTCTGAAAAATTTCTTAGAAATCCTGTGAAAATTCTCGTAAAGTCAGAGCAGCTTACTCTTGAAGGAATTGTGCAGCACATGATTGCGCTTGAAGATGATTCTCAAAAATACAGCACGCTGAAAGACATTTACAACATGCTTGCAGTAACTCAAAGCATCATTTATTGCAACAGTATCAAGCGTGTTGTTGATTTGAATGAAGCAATGCTGCAAGATAGCTTCCCGGTGTGTTGCATCCACTCTGGAATGGAAAAACACGAACGCGATGCGGCATTTAGCGATTTCAAATGTGGCAAACACCGCGTCCTCATTTCGTCCAATGTCACTGCGCGCGGAATTGACGTGCAAAATGTCGGTGTTGTCATTAATTTTGACGTGCCAAAAGACGTGCACACGTATTTGCACAGAATCGGTAGGTCTGGAAGATGGGGTCGCAAAGGAATTGCAATTAATTTTGTAACCCGATGGGATTTGAAGAAAATCAAAGAGTTTGAGGCGTATTACCAGACCAACATTACAGAAATGCCTGCAAACTTGAATGTTTCTTCTTAGTGTGTAGGTATAGGGGCACCTAATTCGTATCAATTTAATATTATTATTCTATTTTTCATATAATAAGAATAATAAGAATAATAAGAATAATAATAAAAATAATTGAATGAACAATAAGAATCCAGACAATCAAGACAATCAAGACAATCAAGACAATCCAGACAATCAAAATAAAGAAGAATCAAAAAAAATTGATACAAATAAACATAGTCCAACGACCATATTTAAATTGCCCATTACATTTGTCGAAAAAAACAAGTTGCACATTTTAGACGAACACATTCTTACAGATTTAGAGTTGATCGAGTGTACTAATACCGTTAATACTGACTCAGCCAACAATGACAAGAATGCAACTGAAAAATTAGAAAATTCAGAAGAACCTATTCCCCAAACAAAAACCATGTATGACCACGTTTTTAATCCAAAAACAATATATGGAAAACATTTTTTATCAAATTGGGCAACTCATTACACATCTGATGTCACATTCTTAAAACAAACACAAACACTTATTCAACAATTCTCTCCGCTGCAAAGTAGCAAAGATGAAGAAGTTGATGGAAATAACACAATCAACACAATTCACCAATATGACGACATTCACAACATTTGGAATTCCATTCAAAACGATAAAAACTTTAAAGATAAATTCGGATACATTGATATTGGGCTATTAGAACCGCTGAATTCATCCTCCTTCTTTCTTCAAATACTTTCTCTGCAAAATTTAGCATCGCCCGTCATTTCCCTCCTTACTCCACTCATTATTCTCATCATTCCTTTTTTTCTTCTCAAAATTCAAAAAATATCCGTGTCATTTTCTTCCTATGTGTCTTCACTCAAACGAATCGCACAATACCATCCAATCGGAAAAGTATTTGATAATTTCGGTTCTATTACATGGGATAAAAGAATCTACATTTTAGTGTCTATTGCATTTTACTTTCTCCAAATATACCAAAATGTTATGTCATGCCATCGATTTTATAAAAACATGTTTCTAATTCACAACAATATACACAAATTTTCGGCATACATTGAACACAGCATTCACAATATTTCATATGTTAATTCCATTGCATCAAAGCTGTCTTCTTATCAACAATTCTGCCAAGAGAGCGCAATGCACGCACACGTCTTGATGGCGCTTCATTCCGATATCAAAATCGTTATGCCGTTCAAGGTGACGCTTGCCAATATTTCAAATATTGGAACCATTATGAAACACTACTACCAAATTTTCGCTAATAATGATGTTAAAAATGCAATTAGCTACAGTTTCGGTTTTAATTCATATTTTGAACACTTGTCCGGATTAAAAAGCCTTGTTTTATCCAAAAAGATTGCACCGTGCACATTTGTCAAATCTGCAACAAAAAAAACATATCTTGATTCGTCTTATTACGCGCCACTCATGAATCAAAACCCGGTAAAAAATAAAGTTTTGTTGCATAAAAAAACAACTATTACCGGACCAAACGCTGCCGGAAAAACAACGCTGATTAAATCCACGCTCCTGAATGTCATCTTCTCTCAGCAATTTGGATACGGATTTTATAAAAAAGCAAAATTGTTGCCATACCATTACGTTCACAGCTACCTCAATATTCCCGACACGTCTGGACGAGACAGCCTGTTTCAAGCCGAATCTCGCAGATGCAGAGAGATTTTAACGTGCCTTCTTGAAAATCAAAACAAACGACACTTTTGCATTTTTGATGAACTGTATTCTGGAACAAACCCTTATGAAGCGGTTGCAAGTGCATACGGGTTCATCAAATACTTGAATAAATACGATAACTTGGACTTGTTGTTAACCACCCACTACACCAAACTGTGCGAACTTTTGAAAACCGAACATGTACAAAACATGCACATGAAAATTGAAATGTGTGAAGGCGGCGGAATAAAATACCTTTACAAATTGGATAAAGGAATATCTTCAATCAAGGGCGGCATCAAAGTGCTTCAAGACCTAGATTATCCGCAAGACATTATAAATTCAACGAGAGACATCATTAATTCTGAGTAAATCAATTTTGTATATTTGTATATATTCTTTACATTTGTCTTATTTGTTTGTTATTCTTTTTTCGTTTATTATTTCGTTTTTATTTATATAGATTGTTTAATACACACTAAATATAAAATCATGTTGAGCAATATTTCAGATTTATTTACTATGGCAAGTTTAGCAATTTGTATGCTGTTGAGCGGAATCATATTCTATTACCTTCGAACTCGCATCAATATGCTGGAACAATCTGTAATGGAACAAGCACAACTGCTGCAACAAGTTTTAAGACATTCGCAAAATCAGCAACAACTACTACAACAACAACAACAACAACAAATTGCAACGATGGCTACTGCATCTACAACGGCAACTACTGCAACTACTGCAACAACTGCAACAACTGCGCCAAATCCATTGCAACAACAACAACGATTAATTCCGGTATCAGACGACTCCGATTCCGACGACTCTGATGACGACTCTGAATCTGATGACTCCGATTCCGACGACTCTGATGACGATTCTGAATATGATGACGACGGCGTCAATCTGCATCATTCAAAATCAATTGACTTATCAGCTCTTACATCAACCGTGCAAATGCCTTTAATGTCATCCACTTTTTTTGAAAATGGCGGTTCAAACACTGAAATAAAAGTAATTGAACTTAAGCATTATTTCAATAATGGCAACAATGACGGAACTGGAGAAAACGGTGATAACGGTAGCGACAACAGTAGCGACAACAGTAGCGACAACAGTAGCGACAACAGTAGCGACAACAGTAGTGACGGCAATGATAGTGGTAGTGACGACGACGGCAATGACAAGTGCAACGGCAGCAGCAATACCAATAAAAGTAACAACGCTGATAACAAGAAACATTTTGAAAAAATAAAAAAGGGAACACATCCAGCACATCAATCATTAGATGTTCCGGTTTCTCTCAAAAGCATGCCGGTGAACATGTTGAGAGATTTAGCAAAAACAAAACTTACTCATTTAGAACAGCCCGCCATTAACAAAATGTCAAAAAAAGAAATCCTTAAAGCGCTCGATAACTAATTGAATTCACAATGTAATAATTCATAATCTAATATTAAATATAATAAAATAATAAAATAATTATTTTATTGTATTAAATAAATTTATTTTAATAATATTATATACTATATTACTATATACTATTTTAAAAAAATACATTCAAATAAATAAAATGAGCTGGGGAACTTGCTACTCTGGATCCAACAACATTCATTTCAACTTTCCTCCGATTATGGCAGACGGGCGAAATTACGCAACATGGCAACCTGGAGCCGTTGTGAATGAAATCATCCGGGAAAAAAATAATATTACCAATAATTCGCAGTATCGACAATATTTAACACATAATGCTACAGAAGTCATGCAAGCCAATCTTGTTGGCGCGTGCGACGCGTGCGGGTTCAACCTGGACCTAATAAGCAATAGTAATAACGGTAGTGTAACAACGCCGTTTCTTTTTTCATCTCCGTGGGACCAAAGCCAGCCGTTTGGATACGAATCTAGCGATTTGAAAAACTTGTACTTGTCGCGTTACGAACTGCAAAGTCGAATGATGGCGCCCTCACTTTCCCAAGAACAATACTTGTTTGGCGGATTCCCAAATCCCAATTCATAAATTCATAGTTCATTCGGGTTGTAAATACAAATATTTATCAAATATATAATTTACACAAACATATACAAATATTATATAATAATTGTATATATATAATATAATAATATAATAATTTAAACAAAATAAAATTAAACAAATCATGTCCATTTTATCTTCCGTCGGTTCTAATTATTACACAAAAAATATTCTTTTTTATATGATGATACTGTTTATCGCATTCATGTGCACGCAATATAAACAAACGGTGCGAAACGGGGAAATTTTAGACGAAAACGACCTCATTCGGAAATACTTGCTGCACGACCAAGACTACGACACAATATTTAATAAGAAGAATGCAAAACCGATTTTATGGATTCACATTGAATATGATGTGAATTCGCGCAAGTGGCTGAATTATGGGTCCAGAAACACCACCGAACTCAATCAGCCGTACTTGTATTTAACCATTCGAAGCATTATACAGAAATGCAGCGAATCGTTCCACGTTTGTTTAATCGATGACTCGTCGTTCAATAAACTGCTGCCCAATTGGACGCTCAGTGCGCAGAATTTGCCGAGCCCGCTTCGTCCTCATTTAAGAGAACTCGCATTTGCAAAAGTGCTTGAAATGTACGGCGGAATGCGAATTCCTCCATCTTTTATTTGCTTTAAAAATTTATTTCCCATTTACAACACGGCGCTGCTTCCGGCTAGCGCGTTTGCGGGCGAAATGCTGGCAACATCTTCCGTGTCCACTGTTGCGGAGTTTTTCCCCAGCACCGAAATTATGGGATGTAAACGAAACAGCCCGGTCATGCAGAAATATATCTCATATTTAGAAGTTTTGATTTCCAAAGATTATACCAACGAAATGGACTTTTTGGGTGAATGCGGACGATGGTGCTATTCTGAAATCGTTTCCGGAAATATGAGCGCAATTACTTCCACTCTATTTGGAATTCAATCCCAAAGCGGAAGCGCCATTCTTATCGACGATTTAATGGGCGACCAAGATGTTGATTTAGACAAAAATGCCGTCGGACTGTACATTCCAGAACGCGAATTATTAAAACGTATCGCTTTTGGATGGTTCATTCGACTTTCACCAGAACAAGTTTTAGAATCAAATACTCTCGTTGGAAAATATCTACTTTACTCGAATTGAATCGAAATAAAATAAAATAATATTATTTTATATTATTTTATAATATTTTAATAATATAAAATAAGATAAATATATAATGGCGGCGGATCTAACAGAGAATTTAAACAGTTTACCTTTAACTAAAATTATCGATTATGTTATAACTAACGGTGACGAAATAGACCAGGCGCGATTACAAGCTATTAAAAAACATTATGATGATAATACAATTTTTTTACGTAATGATAATAAAGCTATGCTCTTGTCAGATTTGCTTAAACTTGAAAATGATTTTAAAAAAAGTGTTGAAATAATGGCTCACGACCAGAGAATTGCGTCAGGAAGTCAATTAACTAAGGGCTCTGTGGCCCAGGAAAAACTAAAAAAAATTAAAAAACAAAAACAACTGAAATTTGATGAATACCTTGAAGAATTTAAAAGTCATGATCCAATAGCTCGTAATCACAATGGTACAACATATGTAACTATCTGGGATCGTAATGCAGAACCAGAACAACAAACTATTGATGATTTTATAAATTATTCCATGGAAACACTTCATAATGGTTTAATTGATACGCGTGCAAGAAATGATGCTTTGACACATATTAGAAACGGAAAGAATGTATTTTTAAAATATTCAATGCCAAAAGCTTCATTCTTTTTTGAGGAAAAAGGAGATGAAATAGGAGTCACTAAATATGGTCCATCATTTTCTCGAAATAATTTTAAGTCGGACGGTACAATTGACTCTAATATTGTTATTCCTGGAGGTATAGATTATAAGAACTTACAAGTGATGGCTCTGAATGCAAGAACAAAAAATAGGTTTTCAGGATATTCACCTGATTTTAAAAAGTTAAAAACGCAATTCTCATTTCCTAATTTTTTATTAGGAGAAATGTTACATAAAGTTACCGGAGCAGAAGTAGTTAAAGTTACAGACCAACAAGTGTACAGACCGTACGCCGACACAGGCACTGATGATGAGGCGGAGCTTGTGGTAAAAATTTTCCTTGTTGATGGTACCTCAACTATCGATTTCCCTTACGATAAGGACAAATATTTTTTACCTGATGGTTGGACAATGGTAGAGAGAGCAGATGGAGTAATTATGTATTTTTATAAAGCAAAAGGGTTATTTCAATCAGATTTTCCAGAAGGGTCATATATCATAATACCACTGGACAAAAAACCATCAGACGTTCTAATTTTGGGGGGGACGACTTCAGAGGAGATTAAAGATAAAGTAATGGAAGCGGTTGAGTTGTATGAAGAAGGCGGGACGAAAAGGATTGATACTAATACTCCAATAATTCAGTTCCATTTTGGATTGATTGCATATATGGTTAATTTAGATAATGTCTTTATAAATAACCCGTCTCCTACAGATGGTGGGAATAAACAAAAAAAATATAAAAGAACAAACATAAAAAGAACGAAAAGAACGAAAAGAACGAAAAGAACGAAAAGAATGAACATAAAATATATGAAAAAATCAAAAAAAAATCACCACAAATAAAATTGAATGAATGAATGAATGAATGAATGAATAAAATAAACCGCATTCATTCATTTTAAATTATACATTATTTACATTTATAGGTTATTTATTTATAGGTTATTTATTTATAGTTTATTTATTTATAAGTTAGTTGATGCGATTGGATTGAATATCGGAAGAAACAATATAGATTGAATTTTCGGTAAGAATAATGTACTCGGTTTCAATTTTAAATATTTTTGAAACAGGACTTGTATATTCATCCTCACTTTTAACGAGTAATTTTTCGCCGTTTTCTTTTACTCCGATAATAACCTTTTTTTCAAGCGAAAGCGTCCAATAGTCGAGCATAATGGGACGGTCTTCGACGATGCCAAGTTTTGCGGCATGTTGCATGCAAAGCTGCGAGGGCATGCGAAAAGATGAACCTGAACCCGAACCTGAACCCGACGATGAAGTGCCGCCAGTGCTCTCTGAAGGCGGCGGCTGATTTCTTCCAGTATTTTGACTCATCAAATTAATTGTTATATAGATAACATTATTATTTTCTTTAAATACTTAAATGCACAATTTATAAAAAATATTATTAATTATTAATATTAAATAATTATTAAATATTTTTATTTCATTTTTAGTAAAATTTTTTAGTAATCAATAATAATAATAATTAAGAATAAATAATATTAAATTATAATATTCGTACATACTATAATGGCACGCAACACACCAAGAAGTCAAAACGGGAGGTCGGCAATTGCGCGAAAAGCAATATTTAGCGCAACTGGTAAAACAGATGGCATGTACACAAACACTGATAATGGCGGCGGTATGAAAAAAGGGGGAGCACAGCCGTCGGGTACCGGGTTCATGATTCCTTTTGGGCGCAGACACATGATTGCTGTTCCGGCATTGAATGCGAATTATTTGTTCAATTGGACGCCATTCATCAATCCAGGTAGACGCGCATACGGCGCAAATCTCGGATAAGAATAACTTGTTTATTTAACCGAATCGAATAATATTTTAGATTCATATATAGAGAGATAATGATAATAATTACAACTGTTATCATTATCATCAATCACATAGTTACAACACACAATATCGTGCATATGCTCATTACTATTGACTACCGAGAGAAAGAGCTCATTGATTTGTTTCAGATGAAATTTGCTGAAAAAACACCGGAAACGGAAGAAGTAAAAAAGAAGGAAAAAGGAATAGAAGAAATAAAAATAAAAGTAGAAAATTTGAAATTGGGCGACATTATTATAAGTGATGGTGACAATGAATTGCTTTTATTTGAACGAAAAAGTTTGAATGATTTGGCGTCGAGCATAAAAGATGGCAGGTATGTGGAACAGTCATTTCGATTGGATGGATACGAGTCTGTTCCCAACCATAATATTGTTTATATTATTGAAGGCGACTTGTCAAAATGGAAAGAAAATGCGAATTACAATGGCAGGGTAAATAAAAAAACGCTGCTTTCGTCAATGTGTTCCATGCTTTATTACAAGGGGTTCTCGGTGATAAGAACCATGAATATGACAGAAACATGTGAGCTGATATTGAACTGGGCGGACAAACTTCAGCGAGAGAAGTTGACAAAAACGCCGTATTATAGTGGTGCAAAAATGGAAAAACCAGCACAAGAACAAGAACTAGTACAAGCACAAGAACCAGTACAAGCACAACAAGTCCAAACCGTTCGCGAGTCGCAGCATTATTGCGACGTGTTCAAGATAAAAAAAGAAAAAAATGGCAATATTACTCCAGATAACATTGGAGAGATAATGCTTTGCACCATTCCAGGAATAAGTTCTAAAACGGCGATAGTAATTATGAAGGAATTTAAAACAATAAATGGTTTAATAAAGTCGCTTGAGAATGATGGACATTGTTTGAATAATATTTACATGGAGACCAACGATAAAAAGCGGAAAATTAGTTCGCAGTGCATAGAAAATATTAAAAGGTATTTACTAGGATAAAGTATAAAGTTAAGCCACGTATATGTTGACCTCGTTGCCGTCATAATATCCAGAATCAACTAAATGTTGCGTATATTCTGGACCTCCCCAATTTTCATCCATAGGATTAGGACTTAAC
>Ga0315276_10006178_pt1 | contig 11070 bp, 8 predicted proteins | sample YL17G05_0_MG_FD_204542 | JGI IMG/M metagenome (GOLD analysis project Ga0315276, IMG submission 204542) | Sediment microbial communities from Yellowstone Lake, YNP, Wyoming, USA - YL17G05_0 | ecosystem: Environmental > Aquatic > Freshwater > Lake > Sediment | place: USA: Wyoming | collected... | reverse complement strand
GAATCCGCGTCCAGGAGGCGGCCTCCCTGACCCATGGCCGTCCGCATGAGGTCGGCCGCGAAAGACAGGAGTTCCGTGGGATTGGTCCAAAGCCCGCCGGCGGCCAGGTCGGGCTGGTTGAACCCCCTGCCTCCGATCGGCCGTCCGTCCCGCCCGTGGCCGGAGGCCGCGAGGACCTGTCTGTCCTTGGACAGCACTGCTTCGAAGGTGCCCGTCCGGAGCCCCAGCGGCGCCAGAACCTTATCGGCCATCAGGTCGGGGAAAGACGAGGCCGTGACGTCTTCCAGGAGTCTTTGGAGGACGGCGAAGCCGGCGTCCGAAGGATCGAGGAGAAGACCGCGCAGGCTGATAGGTCCCTTACCGGAAACATCGTCGTCCGAAATTCTCCGGCCGCGGAGCTTAGGCCGGACGTCCTCGTCGAGGGTGATCTTGCCTTCGCCGACAAGGCGCAAGGCGGCCGCCGCGACCAGGGGCCGGCTCAGCGCCCCTGCTTGAAAGAGCGTCTCGGCCGTCGCCGGCTCCGGGGCGAGGGCGTCGCGCACGCCGTAAGCCTTGGCCCACTCGACCGCGTTGCGGTCCAGGACGGCCAGGCTCGCGGCCGGGACCTTATAGAACAGGAGGCGGGAATCCAACCCGAGCTTCTCGTTCCTCTGCCCCTTGATCGTGACCGCCCGCAGGAGGCCCTTCTCGACCAGCCGCGTCCGCTTTTTCGTCAGCGACGCCTGCGTCTCGCACCCGGCAAACAACAGCGCGATCAGGCCAAGCGCCGCGCAACCTGCGCACCCGGGCCGAACGGTCATGGGACCATTGTAATTCGGTCACTTGGATATCTCAAGAGGTCCCGCAGCTGTGCTATAATAACCCCTTTTTCGGAGGAACACATGGCCCATATCGAACCTTTCCGGGGCGTCCGCCCCCGCAGAGACATCGCCAGCCTGGTCGCCGCCCCGCCCTACGACGTCCTGACGTCGGATGAAGCCCGGGACATGGCCGCCGGGAATCCCTACTCCTTCCTGCACATCGGCAAACCGGAGATCGATCTCCCTTCAGGGACCGACCTCTACTCCGACGCGGTTTACGCCAAGGGAAAGGAGAATTTCCTCCGCTTCCTCGGCGAGGGGACGATCGCGCCGGACCGGACCAGGAATTTCTACGTCTACAAACAGATCTGGGGAGATCACGTCCAGGTCGGACTGGTCGCGGCGGCCTCCTCCCAGGATTATCTCGACGACGTCATCAAGAAACACGAGCTGACCCGGATCGACAAGGAAAACGACCGGATGCGGCACATCGAGACCTTGGGCGCTCAAACCGGCCCCGTCTTCCTGACCTACCGGCGTAAGGAGACGATCGACGCGCTCGTCGCCGAGGGCATGGCCAAGGACCCCGAGTACGACATCACCACCCCGGACGGCGTCCGGCACATATTCTTCATCGTGGACGAGGCCGATCTCGCCCTCAGGATCCGGGAAGCGTTCGCCGCCTTGGACTACCTTTACGTCGCCGACGGCCACCACCGCTCGGCGGCCGCGACGCGGATCAAGGTCAAGCGCGACCGGGAACGCCCGGGCCGGACGGGCCGGGAGGAGGACAATTTCTTCCTGGCCGTCATCTTCCCCCACAACCAGATGAAGATCCTGCCCTACAACCGCGTCGTCCGGGACCTCGACGGGCTCGACCCCGACGCGTTTCTGGCCCGGGTCGGCGAAAAATTCCTGGTCCGGCCATCCGAACGGAAAACGCCCGAACGAAGCCGGGAATTCGCGATGTTCCTCGACGGCCGCTGGCACGTCCTCGAGGCCCGGCCCGGCACGTTCGATCCGGCCGATCCCATCCGGTCTCTCGACGTGTCCATCCTCCAGGAAAACCTGCTCTCGCCGGTCCTCGGGATCGCCGACCCCCGGACCGACAAGCGCATCGATTTCGTCGGCGGCATCCGCGGCACGGCCGGGCTCGAGAACAAGGTCCTCGCCGGCGGCTTCCGCGTCGCCTTCTCCATGTTCCCGACGACGATCGACCAGCTTTTCGCCGTCGCCGACGGAGGCAAGGTCATGCCGCCGAAATCCACATGGTTCGAACCCAAGCTGAAGGACGGACTTGTCGTCCACATGATCGACGAATGACCTCTCCCATCGCCGGCGCCCTCGTCTCACGGATCAAAGAGGAGGCCGGGGCCTTTTTCCGCAACGCCCGGGGCAGCCACGACTGGGACCACACGGAGCGCGTCTATCGCCTCTGCCTGCGGATCGGCCGGAAGGAGAAGGCCGACCTCCGCGTCCTCGAGCTGGCCGCGCTCCTCCACGACGTCGGGCGGGGGGAAGAGGACCGGACGAACGGAAAGATCTGCCACGGCCGGACCGGCGCGGCGCTGGCTCGGGGGATCCTCGAGAGACACGGCCTCGACCGGGCTTCGGTCCGGGCGGTCGTCCACTGCATCCGGACCCACCGCTTCCGCAAGAGGGCCGTGCCGCGGACGCTCGAGGCCAGGATCCTCTTCGACGCCGACAAGCTCGATTCGATCGGCGCCGTCGGCGTCGGCCGGGCCTTCCTCTTCGCCGGGGAGGTCGGGGCGCGGCTCCACGACAAGGCGATCGACGTCAGGAAAACGAGACCCTACACGCGGGAGGACACCGCCTACCGCGAGTATCTGGTCAAGCTCGGCCGGGTCAAGGACCGGATGACGACGCGCGAGGGGAAGAGGATCGCCGTCGAGCGGCACCGGTTCATGGCCGCGTTCTTCGACCGACTCAACAAGGAAACCGACGGCGTGCTCTAGGCAACATGGGCTGGCACCAGTTCTATGACCCGCTCTCGAGCGCCTGGCTCTCGACGCTCCTGGCCGCCCTGCCCATCGTCATCCTGCTCGGCGGCCTCGCCATCTTCCGGCTCCGGGCTCACGTCGCGGCCCTCCTCGGATTGGGCGCGTCCCTGCTCACGGCCGTCCTGGTCTTCACCATGCCGGCCGGGATGGCCCTGCGGACGGCGGGCCTCGGGGCCGCCTACGGCCTCTTCCCCATCGGCTGGATCATCCTCAACGTCATCTTCCTCTACGACCTGACGGTCGAGAAGGGCCATTTCAAGGTCATGCAGGACAGCCTGACCGGGATCACCCGCGACCGCCGTCTCCAGCTGCTCCTCATCGCCTTCTCCTTCGGCGCGTTCTTCGAAGGCGCGGCGGGCTTCGGGACGCCGGTGGCCGTGACCGCGGCCATCCTCATCGGGCTCGGCTTCGCCCCGCTCGCCGCGTCTGGCCTGTCCCTCATCGCCAACACGGCGCCCGTCGCCTTCGGCGCTCTGGGGACGCCCATCGTCGCCCTGGCCGGGGTCACGGGGATCGACGTCCGCCAGTTGAGCGCCATGGTCGGGCGTCAGCTCCCGTTCTTCTCCGTCCTCATCCCCTTCTGGCTCGTCTGGGCCTTCTGCGGTTTCCGGAAGATGAAGGAGGTCTGGCCGGCCCTCGTCGTCGCCGGGGTATCCTTCGCGGTCCCCCAGTTTCTCATTTCGAACTACCACGGTCCATGGCTCGCGGGCGTCGGAGCGGCGGTCATCTCCATGGCCGCGCTCGTCCTTTTCCTCCTGAAGTGGCGCCCCAGGACGACTCTCGGCCTCGCGGGCGAAGAAGAAACCGGACCTCTCCTGCCCCGGCGCCGCCTCACGGCCGGCGAGCTCGTCCGCGCCTGGATGCCCTGGCTCGTCCTGAGCGTTTTCGTCTTCTTGTGGGGGACACCGCAGGTCAAGGCCTTCCTCGACGGCTTGTCCATCGTCCGCGTCCCGGTCCCCGGCCTTGATAAGCTCGTCTTCCGGATGCCGCCCGTCGTCGCGCTGCGGACCGCGGAGCCGGCCGTCTTCACCTTCAACTGGTTGACGTTCACCGGGACCGGGATCTTCCTCGCGGCCATCGCCTCCGGCCTTCTCATGTCGTTCTCGCCGCGCCGGCTCGTCCGGGCCTACGGCCGGACGCTCAAGCGGGTCCGCTTTTCACTGCTGACGGTGGCCGCCATGCTCTCTCTCGGCTACGTGACGCGCTATTCGGGCCTCGACGCGACGCTCGGCCTGGCCTTCGCCCGGACGGGCGTTCTCTACCCCTTCTTCGGGACGATGCTTGGCTGGCTGGGCGTGGCCCTGACCGGGTCGGACACGTCCTCCAACGTCCTCTTCGGCAGCCTTCAGAAGATCTCGGCCGGACAGCTCGGTTTGAGCCCGGTGCTCATGGCCGCGGCCAACAGCTCCGGGGGAGTGATGGGCAAGATGATCGACGCCCAGAGCATCGTCGTCGCCAGCACGGCCACCCGCTGGTACGGCCATGAGGGCGACATCCTCCGCTACGTGTTCTTCCACAGCCTGGCCCTGGCCGCGCTGATGGGCCTTCTCGTCTTCCTCCAGGCCTACGTCTTCCCCTTCACGAAACTCGTCGTGAAATAAAAGGGGCATTCTTCCCGGTCGGATAGCGTCCGTCGCGACCCCTGTGCTATATTGTCCCCATCAATCTCCTCGTGGAGGCCTTCCGTGAAAAAAGTCACCGCCATCGTCGGGACGGCCAGCCGGAAGCACACCCATCTGGCCACCCGTCAGTTCCTGGACAACCTCCGGTCGCTCGGCGAAGTCGAGACGGAGATCGTGACCTTGAGCGACTACAAGATCGGGACCTGCCTAACCTGCAAGCTCTGCCTCACTCGGGGCGACGAGGCCTGCCCCTTGAAGGACGATCGGGACGTCCTCATCGGGAAGATGATGGCATCGGACGGCATCGTCTTCGCCTCGCCGAATCTATCCTTCCAGGTCTCGGGCCTGATGAAGGTCTTCCTCGACCGGCTCGGGTTCGTCTTCCACCGGCCACGCTTCTTCGGGAAGGCCTCGACGAGCATCGTCTCGCAGGGGATCTACGGCGGCCGGAAGATCGTGAGCTACTTTCATTTCATCGGGAAAGGGATGGGCTTCAATCCCGTCAGGGGGGTACATTTCACCGCCCTCGATCCCATGGCCGGGACGGAACGGCGGAAGATGGACGCGGCCTTAGCCAAGCTGAGCCGGCGGTTCTACGACAAGCTGGTCGGGCCGCCCTACCCCTGGCCGGGTTGGTTCTATTTCACGGCCTTCCACTCGAGTAGGACGAAGATGCAGCTGGAGCTCGACGAGACGAGCTTTGACTACTGCTATTACAGAGACAAGGGTTGGTTCGAGTCGGACTACTTCTACCCCACCCGCTTGGGCCCGCTGAAGAAGACCGCGGGCCGTCTTATCGACTCCTTCCAAAAGAGGCAGACAAAGCGCAGAAGAAGCTCGCAGGCGCCCTCATAGCCTGAGGACGTGGGGCGGCCTCGGTCCCGCACAAAAAGCGGCATCAGCAAACTTCGTTGCGGTTATTCTTACCCGACGATCTTTTTCTGGCCTTTGTATTTGCTTTCGACGCGCTCGCAGGGCAGATATTCGTTCTCCATGGCCCGGTAGTCCTTGAGCCCGACGAGATCCGTGTACTCCTCGAAGGACGAGGCCCACTGGGTCTGGCCGGCCAGGATGCCGGTCGGCGAGGCCTTGAGCGCCTGGAAGAAGCTCAGCAGGGCCTTGTGGGCGACCATGATCGACGCGACGGGAATGGAGACCCGCCCGACGCCCATCTTCTTGAGCTCGGGGATGGGGATGAGCTCGGTTTTCATGCCGGTGATGGCGTCCATGAGGTTGACCGAAAGCGGCCCCTTGACCGCCTTGACCGCCTTCTCGATGTCGGCCCGGCTCTTGATGCCGTCTATGAAAGCGAGGTCGGCGCCGGCCTCGAGGTACAAGTTGCACCGCCGGATGGCCTCGTCAAGCCCCATCCCGGCGAAGACGTCCGTCCGGGCGTTGATGATGAAGTCCTTGTCCTTCGCGTCCCTGACGGCGGCGCAGGCCCTGATCTTCCCGGCCATCTCCTCGGCCGGGATGACCTCTTTTCCGGCCATGTGGCCGCAGCGCTTGGGGAAGACCTGGTCCTCGATGTTCATGCCGGCCAGGCCCATGGCGATCAGGCGCTCGGTGATCCAGGCGGCGTTGACGGCGTTGCCGCCGCCGGTGTCGATGTCGGCCATGACCGGGATACCGACCGCCTGAGTGATGTTCCAGGACAGGTCGAGGACGTCCTTCATCCGGACGAGGCCGACGTCGGGCTTGGCCAGGAAGGCCCCGGCCAGACCGTAGCCCGAGATCTGGATGGCTTCGAACCCGGCCTTCTCGATGATCTTGGCGCTCAGGGCGTCGTGGCATCCGGGCACGGCGACGGCCCGGCGTTCCATGATGGCTTTTCTCAGAACCGTGGTTTTATTCATTTCGGGAAACTCCTTATGGCAAAAAAATCCGTCCATATTTTAGCGTATTCTCCGGCGAGAAGAAAGAGGGACTGACCTTGAATCCACAGGGACGGCATGATAATAATGAGCCATCGTACTCCGCAGGGAGGTGACAGGATGCTCGAAGGCGTTTCCATCGGAGCGTTCAACGGCGACTACGAGGGGCTCGAACGGATGGCCCACGCCTCTTGGCGCGACGAGTACGGCCAGGCCTCCTTTCCCAATTTCTACCGGCCGGCGTTCCTCCGCTATCTCTTCGATCGGGTCCCGGCCGCGAAAAAGGACCATCTGGCGGCCGCCTACAAGGACGGTGAGATCGTCGCCTTCCTGGCCAACCTGCCGCAGAGATTCGACCTTCGGGGCAGCGTCTACTCCGCCATCTACAGCTGTCTCCTGGTCGTCCGAAAGGAATACCTGAGGATGGGCATCGCCCTGGACCTCATCCGGGCCGCGGTCGAAGCCAATAAAAAATACGGCTATGATTTCTCGCTCCTGACGCTCGAGACCGGCCACCGCTCGACGTTGATGATGGACAAGCTCCGCAGCGAGGGAAACAGGATCGAGCGCATCCGCAAGTCCGGGGTCATGGCCCGCATCCTCGACCTCGGCCGCGTCGACGCTTCCGAGGACTTGAAGGGCTACGAAAAGGCGGCCATCCGGCTCATCGGCGCCCACCGGCCGCCGAAAGCCGCGCCCGGAGTCGCCCTGCGCGAATACCGGGCCTCGGACCTCGACGCCTGCCACGGCCTCCTCGACCGCTACCGGAGAACCGTGGCCCTGGCCCGTGTCTGCGCCAAGGAAGAGCTGGCCCCGGAGCTCGATTACCCGGATGTCGCCCGGACCCTCGTCTGGGAAAAAGACGGCCGGGTCCAGGCGATGGTCAACTTCGTCCTCCACGACCACCTGGGCAAGAAGGTCGAGCGCTGGGCCTGGATCAACCACGTCGCTTTCCCCGACCTCGCCCCCGCCGAGCAGGCGTCGTTCCTCCGGGCTTACCTGGCCCGCATCCGGGAGGACGGATTCATAGGGACGATCGATTTCACGAAACGGGGCTGGCCGGCGGGGCCTTTCTACCGGGCCCGGTTCATCCCCTACCCCCGGGCCGTCAACCTCGTCTCCTGGACGTTCAACCCCGATATCTCGCTGGCGGGGATCCCAGTCGTCTACGAGATCCAAGTGTGAATGAGGTCCCGATAGAGGAGGTCATCATGAAACGAATTCCCGCCATCCTGGCGGCCGCGGTCTGCTGCGTCGGCGTCTTCATGAGCGGCGGGACGGGCCAATCCCGGAATACCGTCCTCCAAAAAGCCGGACTCTCGGCCGACGCCCGGGCGGCCATCCTCACGGTCGGCGACGACGTCAGAAAACTCGAGAAGAGCCACGAGAACTGCGTCAAGGCCGCCGGCGAACTCGACGGCCTCTATATCAAGCTCCTCCGGAAATCACAGGAGGTCTCCCGGCTCGCCGTCGAAGCCCAAAAAGCCCGGGGTCAAGCGCTGGACAAGCTGTTCAAGGCGGCCGAAGAAATGCAGGAGATGTCGCAGAGCTTCAACCTGCAGTATCTCGGGCTCCAGCAGGCCATGCAAGACGAAAATAGGAGATTCACCTTGGTCAGCAATATCATGAAGACCAAGCACGACACGGCCAAGAACGCCATCAACAACATCCGCTGAAGGCCGTTTGACAGGCGGTTTTTTACCTGATAAATAGGAGTTGGAAGATCGAGAATGGCATCCGCGGCTGAACGTTGGGTCGAAGACCAGGAGCGCCTGGCCAAGCCGGACCGCGTCTATTGGTGCGACGGCTCCGAGGGCGAGGCCTGGCGGCTCCTCGAGGTCGGCCTGAACGAGGAGCGGCTGAACGGCCCCGTCTTCCAAGAGCTCAACCATAAGACCTGGCCGACGGCCTACCTCCACCGCTCCTCCCCGACCGACGTCGCCCGGGTCGAGCACCTGACCTTCGTCTGCCATCCCACGAAAGAAGCCTCCGGCCCGAACAACAACTGGATGGAGCCCTCCAAGGCCAAAAAGCTCATGACCAAGCTCTCGGACGGCTGCATGACCGGCCGGACGATGTATGTCATCCCCTACATGATGGGCCACCCGGATTCGCCCTACGCCAAGGCCTGTCTCATGATCACGGATTCATGCTACGTCGCGGTCAGCATGCGCATCATGACCCGCATCGGGACGACCATCCTGGAGAAGCTGCGCAACCGGGAGGACTTCATCAAGGGCTTCCACTCGATCGGCACGCTCGACCCCAACCGCCGCTACATCATGCATTTCCCCGAGGAAGGGCTCGTCTGGAGCGTCGGTTCGGGCTACGGCGGCAACGCCCTCCTCGGCAAGAAGTGCGTCGCGCTCCGCATCGGCTCCTTCCTCGGCTACAAGCAGGGCTGGCTGGCCGAGCACATGGTCATCATGGGCATCGAGGACCACCGCGGCAAGACGACCTACGTCACGGCCGCCCTGCCCAGCGCCTGCGGCAAGACGAACCTGGCCATGATGGAGTCGGCCCTGCCCGGCTACCGCGTCTGGACGCTCGGCGACGACATCGCCTGGCTCAACATCGGCCCGGACGGCCGGCTCTGGGCCATCAACCCCGAGGCCGGCTACTTCGGCGTCGCGCCGGGGACGTCGATGAAGACGAACCCGAACATGATGAAGACCATCATGCGGGGCGCCTTCAATCCGACGCTGTTCACCAACGTCGCCCTGGACACCGACAGGAACGAGCCCTGGTGGGAGGGGATCGACGGGCCCGTCCCCGAGCACCTCCTCGACTGGCAGGGCAACCCCTGGACGCCGGCGTCGGGAACAAAGGCCGCCCACCCCAACTCCCGGTTCACGGCCCAGATCATCAATTCGCCCATGCTGGACAAGGAAGCCGGGAATCCCCGCGGTGTTCCCATCTCGGCCATCATCTTCGGCGGCCGCCGCACCCAGCTCATCCCCCTCGTCACGGAGAGCTTCAACTGGTCCCACGGCGTCTTCATGGGCGCGCGGATGGGTTCGGAGACGACGGCCGCGGCCACGGGGCAGGTCGGCGTCGTCCGCCGCGATCCCATGGCCATGCTGCCCTTCTGCGGCTACAACATGGCCGACTACTGGCGCCACTACCTGAATGTGGGCAACCGCCTGACGCGTCCGCCCAGGATCTTCTCCGTCAACTGGTTCCGGACGGACGACAACGGGAAATTCATCTGGCCGGGATTCGGGGACAACATGCGCGTCCTCAAGTGGGTCATCGACCGGGTGACCGGCGCCGTCCCGGCCCGCGAGACCCCGGCCGGCCTCGTTCCCCGCATCGAGGACTTCGACATGACCGGCCTCTCTCTCCCCAAGGAAAAGCTCGAACGGCTCTTCGAGGTCAAGATCAAGGATTGGAAGACCGAGGTCGACGAGGTCCGGGACTTCCTCAAGCCCTACAAGGGCCGGCTCCCCGCCGAGATCCGCGAGCAGTACGAAAAGCTCGAGCGCCAGGTCCGCTGAGCGCTCCGGCGTTCGATCTACCCCTTCGACAAAGTCCAACCTTGACGGTACGGCCGGCGGATCCAGACGTCCGCTTCGGCATTGCTGATCGCCTTCAGGTCGACGGGATCCCAGAGGATCCGCGTGTCCAGTCGTTTGGCCACGTTTCCGAGCAAGCAGATCTCGGTCAGGGGGCCTGAATATTCGAAGGCGGCTCCGGCCTTTTTCCCCTCCTTGCAAGCCCTGACCCAATCCCGTTCGTGGTTGCCCGCGATGCGGGGGATGCTCTTCGCCGGGAGGGCGGCCTCCTGCATCAGCTTCTCCGGGACAAGGCGGGGCGAGTCGGCGTAGACTCCGCACATGATCTTGCCCTTCGCGCCTTTGAAGACAAGCCCCCCCTCCTCGGGCATCTTCCGGCCGTCCTCGAGCTCTTCGGGACGGGGGGCGCGCATCCCCTCGTACCAGGTGAGCTTGACCGGCGGCCGGGAGCCGCGGGCCGGGAAGCGGTAAGTGACGATGGCCGACAAGGGATGGGTTTCGGGATTGAGGGCGCAGCTCGTGGCCTCGACCGTCTCCGGCGCGTCGAGGTCGAGCGCCCAGACCGCGGCGTCGAGCGTGTGGGCCCCCCGGTCGCCCATCATGCCCACCCCGAAGTCCCACCAGCACCGCCAGACGAGCGGGTGATAGGCCGGGTGATAGGGGCGGAAAGACGCCGGGCCGATCCAGAGGTCCCAGTCGAGCCCGGCAGGGACGGCCGGAGAGTCCGCCGGACGCTCGCCCCATCTCGAGCTCCAGTAGGCATGGCCCCAGGGGTAGTATGACAGGTCGCACCAGGCGTCGACTTCACGGACCTCGCCGATCGTCCCGGCCCGGATCCACTCGACGACCAGCCGGATGCCCTCTCCCGAATGACCCTGGATGCCCATCTGGGTCGTCACCTTGGACCTTTTCGCCGCCAGGGCGAGCTGGCGCGCTTCCCAGATATCGTGGGTGAGGGGCTTTTGGGTGTAAACATGCTTGCCGGCCTCGATCGCGGCCATGGTGATGACGGCGTGCGTGTGGTCCGGCGTCGCAATGACGACGGCATCGATGCCCTTTTCTTTCTCGAGCATGACGCGGTAGTCTGTGTACACCTTGGCGCCGGGATAGCGCTTGACCGTGCCGGCCGCGTAGTTCAGGTCGACGTCGCAGAGGGCAACGATGTTTTCGGATTCGAGCTCGCGGAGGTTGGCCGCGCCCATGCCTCCAACGCCGATGCCGGCGATGGACAGCTTGTC
>Ga0315276_10006177_pt1 | contig 11073 bp, 6 predicted proteins | sample YL17G05_0_MG_FD_204542 | JGI IMG/M metagenome (GOLD analysis project Ga0315276, IMG submission 204542) | Sediment microbial communities from Yellowstone Lake, YNP, Wyoming, USA - YL17G05_0 | ecosystem: Environmental > Aquatic > Freshwater > Lake > Sediment | place: USA: Wyoming | collected... | reverse complement strand
TTATGTACGGTGACGCCGCGCGTGCATCCATCCTCAGAGGGGTGAATCAGCTCGCCGACGCCGTCAAGGCAACACTCGGACCCAAGGGCCGCAACGCGATTCTCGACAAGAAGTTCGGCGCTCCGACGATCACCAAGGACGGCGTGACCGTCGCGAAAGAAATCGAACTCAAGAACCCCTACGAGAACATGGGCGCCCAGCTCGTGCGCGAAGTCGCCAGCAAGACCAGCGATACGGCAGGCGATGGCACCACGACCGCGACCGTGTTGGCCCAGGCGATCTATCGTGAAGGCGTGAAGAACATCACCGCCGGCGCGAACCCGATGGAAATCCAGCGCGGGATCAACAGGGCCGTCGAAGTCGTCATCACCGAGCTCAAAAAGCTGAGCAAGCCCTGCCAGAACAAGACCGAGATTTCCCAGGTCGGAACGATTTCCGCCAACAACGACAAGACCATCGGCGACCTCATCGCGGAAGCGATGGAGAAGGTCGGCAAAGACGGCGTGATCACGGTCGAGGAAGCCAAGTCCATGACCACCTCATTGGATGTGGTCGAAGGCATGCAGTTCGATCGCGGCTACATCTCCCCCTACTTCGTGACCAACGCCGAGCGGATGGAAGCGGTCATGGAAGATCCGCTCATCCTCATCTCCGAGAAGAAGATCAGCAGCATGAAGGACTTGCTCCCGGTCCTCGAGCAGGTTGCCAAGATGGGCAAGCCCCTCGTCATCCTCGCGGAAGACGTGGAAGGCGAAGCCTTGGCCACCCTCGTGGTGAACAAGCTCCGCGGCACGCTCAACGTGACCGCCATCAAGGCCCCTGGCTTCGGCGATCGCCGCAAGGCCATGCTGGAAGATATCTCGATCCTCACCGGCGGCCAGGTGATCTCGGAAGACATCGGCATCAAGCTGGAAAACGTGAAGCTCACGGACCTCGGCCGCGCCAAGCGTGTCACGGTCGATAAGGACAACACCACGATCGTGGAAGGCTTTGGCGATCCAAAGAAGATCGAAGGCCGCGTGAAGCAGATCAAAGCGCAGATCGACGAGACGACCTCGGACTACGATCGGGAGAAGCTCCAGGAGCGCCTCGCAAAGCTCGTGGGCGGTGTAGCCGTCATCAATGTCGGTGCCGCGACCGAGACCGAAATGAAGGAAAAGAAGGCGCGCGTCGAGGACGCCTTGCACGCCACCAAGGCAGCCGTCGAAGAAGGCATCGTCCCGGGCGGCGGAACGGCCTATCTCCGTTGCATCGGCGCATTGGATTCACTCAAGTTGATTGCTGAGCAGCAGGTGGGTGTCAACATCATCCGCCGCGCGCTCGAAGAGCCGATCCGTCAGATCGCGGCAAACGCCGGGATGGAAGGCTCCGTCATCGTTGAGAAGGTTCGCAACGACAAGAACCTTAGCGTCGGCTACAACGCCGCGACCGAGGAATATGTGGACATGATCAAGGCCGGCATCATCGACCCGACCAAGGTGTCTCGTTGCGCGTTGCAGAACGCCGCGAGCGTCGCGGGCTTGATGCTCACGACCGAAGTAATGGTCACCGAAGTGCCGGAAGAGAAGAAGGATGCAGCAGGCGGTGCAGGTGGTCACAACCACGGCATGGAAGGCATGTACTAAGAAGTACAGAGCTGATGGCTAATAGCAGATAGCTATCGGAGTTCAACGAAGGGCTCAGCGGATCATCCGCTGGGCCCTTCGTGTTTCTCGTCTTCACTGCCCAACATCCTCCACACGAACCACCGCACAGCTTTCCTAATCACTTGCATATTTTTGACTGCTGCGTTTCCATACGTGTATAACAGCACGTGCACACACCAACCTCTCTGCCCGCGCTTCCTATGGAGCTCATGTGATGAACGCCCTGCGTCGCCAACTCGCCCTCCTGCTCCTATTGACCATTTCAACCCCCATCTGTTCGGGAGCACTTGCGGAGATACCGGATAGCTCAGTCGGCTTGTATGTGTTGGGGGTGTATGAGGGGCATACTCATAAGTACGGCAAGGTCACCGTCTTCGTCGCCCCTCAAGACCATCCAATTGCTCTCTTGCTGGTAGCGTATGAATCCGTGGATTGGCAGATCGAGCTCGAGCCTGGAGCCCAGCTCGCCAAGGTCTTTCTCAATGGATACTACGAACAGAGAGTTTCTGGATTGCCGTCCCACATTCCAGTCCAGAGCAGCTCTTACGAACAGCACAGCCCCACATACATGTATGGACACGACAACAATTCCTGCTTCAAGCTGATCGCGAAGGCTGAGCAGCTCTATGGGATGAGGCCACGACAACACCTGTGCCAATACAAAGGAATGGCCTTTGTCGTGGACCACAATGGAATCAGGCCGCTTCCCGTCCAGTAATTCAGAAGGCTAGTTATTCCTGGAGTGAATTGTGCTCGCAGTGAGAGAGTGGCACACGGAGGGGTTAGTATCGCCTACTTTGGGAGTTCAAAATCCTTTCTCGTTCGAATTTCCGGCAGGAGTCCTGGAGCGTCATATCGGTCGGCCAACGACTCGCGCACATAACTTTCGCCGCGCGGTCAGCATCCAATCCCACATCTCCGCCTGATATAGAAAGCCGTCTCTTTTTCTCTACTTCATATTGAATGCACGAGTTCTGGAGCTGCCTGTCACGAGGGTAGGCCCGCTCACAAAATCTGTTTGCATCAGTTTCCTTCTCCCGATCTCTCGACTCCAGTTGCATCTTTTCCAAGCGCGTTGACAGGTCCATCGCCTCTTCCTCACCCTTCTTTTTCTTGATCGGATCGGCACTGCCTTCCAAGCCTACAAACTCCGACTTCCGCTGCGCGCTCCCCCCATCCCCCAATTGACTTGTTCCCGGTCCGACGTGCCGCCAGCGAAGAAGATACCCATTGGCATCAAAGCACAATGTCAGTCCGAACCGGGGGTATTCCCAGTTCACTTCGGTTCCATTTCGGACCATTGATACAGACTTGGGTTGGCCGAACAACTCAAATGCGTCGTCTCTGTACATCCCTATTTTTGGAGTCAGGTCTCGAACTTGCTTTAACCGCTCCTCTCCGCTACTTGGCTGGCCCTGAGGGGACACCTGCCGAGAGGCCATGCGATTCAACTTGTCCAATCTCAACGCCGGTGCACGGAGGAGGCGCCATACAGAAACCTGCCCGGAACGGCAACTATTGGAGTCGTCCTCTTCATAGACCATCTGCGTCTCAATCGGGATCCCAACCACTTCCTGCGTTCGGGTGTAATTCAAAATCTCTTGCAGCGCGGCGTTATACGCGCGCTGTCGGCCCTCTTCGGACGAAGACACGCAGGTCGCTCGACCGGTAAAAAACAGGTCTTCCCCAAACCGAAACATCGCCTGCTCAGTCCAGAATGGGCGATTCGATGCAGCCTGCAGGGAGGAGGCAACGAGGATTGCACCGACCACACCGAGGTGTATCAGAATCCATCTCGCAAGCAGGGACATCCCGCAAAACCCTTTGTGAATGGTTATCCGAGGAAACTTCGCTTTGTTAAGCTTACGTCATGCATGCCCACAGTCAAGTTATCCTGCGACTTCAACAGGACGTTGAATCGTTCAAATCACCAACCCAAACGCGCCGGGTTAGACATTTATCTATTTATTTGAGAGCCAGCTGACAGCTCGGAGTTTTGACGAATGGCTCAGCGGATCTTCCGCGGGGTCTTTCGACTTTCCGCAGCACGCGTGGATGGGCTCGCTCCCATAACGCGCAACGTTGTCTTGAAGTGAGGAGAAGTCTTGGGGCTGTCGAAGAACGAGCGGAAGATGTCATGCACGAGGGTGCGATGAGCGGTATGGTCGGCTTGAAACTGTTCGAGTGCAGCCAGTCGATCGGCTCCGTCATAGCCCATACGGATCGCGCACCGTTCGAGTTCGTCCTCCTGATCCGGAAGCGAATGCGTTTGCAGATCATGCACCATTTGCAGCTTATGCTCCACGTCACGGAGAAAGACGTAGGCAGCCGTCAGCGCATCCCGCTCCTTGTCGGAAATCAGCTTGAGACGAACAAATCGATCGAGCGCACCAAGCGTGCTACGATCGAGGAGAGCCGGCACCCGCTTGCCTGCCAGCACCTGAATCGTTTGCACAAAGAACTCGATCTCGCGAATTCCCCCGACGCCCAGCTTGACGTTGCGCTGCTCATACCCGCGCTCCGCCATCTTCGCATCGATCTTCTCCTTCACCGATCGGACCTCCTTCACAATCGCGAGTCCCTGCTCGACGTCCAGCCGTTTCAACGATGGAGCCAGCACAAAGGGTTGCACCATCTTGATGAAGGCCTTCCCGACCTTCATGGAACCGGCAACCGGCCAGGCCTTCAGCAAGGACAGCCGTTCCCAGACTTGTCCTCTGGTCCGATAATATTTTGCATAGTCGTCGAGCGAGCGAGTGAGCTGCCCCACCGAACCTTCCGCCCGCAAGCGGAGGTCCACCCGATAGACAAACCCTTCATGGGTCTGTTCGGTCAGCACCTTCGTAAGATCGCGCGCGAGACGTTCAAAGTATTCTTCGTTGGAAATCCCGCCCTGCGCAGGGCCCTTCGGCTTCGCGCGTCTGGACTGAGCCTGCCTGGTTTCCCCCTCATGGGACTCGCAGACATAGAGCACGTCCACGTCGGAACTGTAATTGAGCTCATGGCCACCCAGCTTCCCCATCCCGATGACGGTGAAGCCGGTCTCCACCCACCGCCCCTGCCGATTCTTGTGACTGGGAATGCCATACTGAGCGCGTAAATCTGCATCCACGATGCGATAGGCCTCGTCGATCAGGATCGAAGCCAGGTCCGACAGGGAAGCGGTGGTTTCCACTACATCCGCCAGACGGAGCAGATCCCGCACGCCGATGCGCAGCATCTCGCGACGGCGAAACCGTCTGAGCGCGTCCAACTTGAGCTCCGTCGCCAGCACACGCCCGACCTGTTGCTGGACCATCCGTTCCATCCCCTCCCTGGTCGGCGCCGTAGACAAGACATGCTGCTCGGCCAGCCAGTAGACCAGCAGCGGATCGCGAACGAGGGTGAAGGCGAGTGAGTCACTATTCCCGAAGATCGAACAGACCAGGTCCAACATGCGGGGAGAGCTGCCCAGATATTCAAGAATGGCCGACCGACTGACTCCGCTGTCGAGCCAACGTTCCCAGTGGTTCAAAGCCTGATCAGGATCCGCGGTCCGGCCGATAGCATCAAGCAACCCGGGCAGGATGTCGGCCAACTGACGTCGCTGGTGCGGATCACCAGCCATCAACTGCAGATTCGCATCGGCTTCCTGAATGCGACAGAGCCCGTATGATCGAAGGATCGCGTCAACCTGACCTGCTTCCAGCCCGGACGCTAAGATAATGGGCGTTGGATCCGGTCGAGCTGCCCGTTCACGTTCTTTAAGAACTGGAGCAGCAGACTTCACCGGCTTCTTGCGACGATCTGTCATGGGTGGGCATTATACCGGCACCCTCACACTCACACAATGAAGCCCTCTTCGGCTATACTCGACCCCATGACCAATGAATCGGGCGCACGCGAATCCCTGATCAAGACATTGGCCCCCCTCTGTCCCGATGTCGCAGATGAGGTGCTCCGGGACTTCGTGTCACGGATGGACCAGGAGTACTTCGAGCGGTTTCAACCAACGGCCATTGCGCACCATGTTCAGCTTGCCAGCCAGCTCACCCCGGAGCACCCCTGCGAACTATCCGTGATCGAGACACAAGCAGGGCAATCGGAAATCAGCATCGTCGCCTACGACTATTTTTCTGAGTTCGCCACGATCTGCGGCCTCCTCTCCGCCTTTGGCTTGAACATTGAAGAAGGGCGCATTTACACCTTTGCCGATGCTGCAGCCCTGCCGGATCGGCCTGCCACAGCCTGGCCATCGAAACGTCCCAAAGGTCGCCCGGGCCTGAGCCGCAAGAAGATCGTCGATGTCTTCCTCGTACACCCAGTGAGTGGCGAGCGATTCTCCGCGCCGGAACGGACCGCCCTCACAGAGGCCCTGACCCACATGATTCAGCTGCTGGATGGCGGACAACTCGAAGAGGCCCGCCAACAAGTGAACCGCCGCCTGGTCGAACGATTGGGGAAACAGCGGAGCGCCTTCACCGGGCTCCTCCACACCGTCCAGATCACCTTCGACAACAGTCAATCCCAGACGGACACGATCATGGACATCCGGTCGGATGACACCCCGGCCTTCCTCTATGCCTTTGCGAACGCCCTCGCAATGCGCAACATCTATATCACCAAGGCCCAGTTCGAAAACGACGGGGCCAAGCTCCACGATCGTTTCCACGTCAGGAACCGCTATGGGCAGAAGCTGCTCGACCCGGCCGATCAGCAACAGTTGCGGCTGACCGCCGTCCTCATCAAACAATTCACCCATGCCCTGACCTGGGCTCCCGACCCGGCCAAGGCGCTCGAATCATTCGACCAATTCCTGGACCTGATCGTCCAGGACACAGGAAAGAAGGCCAATAGCCAGGCGCTCGATTTCCTGAGCGACAAGAGAACCTTTCCCGTCTTGGCCCGCCTGCTCGGCGCCAGCGACTTCTTGTGGGAAGACTTTCTTCGCCGCCAACATGGGAACCTCATGCCCCTGCTCACGGAATACCGTGATGCGCCCCTGATCAAGCCGCTGGCGACCCTCCGGAAAGAACTCGACCGTCTGGTCGCTCGCGCCAAAACGGACGAGGGGCGCAAGGAGGCCCTGAACCAGTTCAAGGATCGTGAACTCTTCCGGATCGACATGAAACACATCGTCGAGCCCTCCAGTAATCTTCCCGACTTTTCTCTCGCGATCACGGAACTGGCAGAAGTCATCATGGAACGGAGCGTCGCCGATTGCCGCGCCAAGCTGGAGAAGGCCTATGGAAGTCCGAAACTCGCCGACAAGAAACCCTGCCCCTTTGCCGTCCTGGGCCTGGGAAAATTCGGAGGACGCGAGCTCGGCTATGCGTCGGACATCGAGGTGCTGTTCGTCTATGGAGGATCGGGCAAGACCAGCGGGAAGAAAAGAATTGAGAACAGCGAATACTTCGAACGGCTGACGCAGGAACTCCTGGGCTGGATCGAGGCCAAGCAAGAAGGCATCTTTCATCTCGATGTACGATTACGCCCGCATGGAGGCAAGGGCTCACTGGCCAATGCGTTCGAGGAGGTCTGCCGCTACTACAGTCAGACCGGACTCTCCGCGCCATTCGAGCGGCAGGCCCTCATCAAGCTGCGGCATATTGCCGGCGATGCCGCGCTGGGCCATCAATTGGAAGCACACCGGGATTCCTTCGTCTATGGAGAAGATCCCTGGGACCTTCCCACGGCATTGGATCTACGGAAGCAACAAATCAAACAATTGGTCGAACCGGGACAGGTCAACGTGAAATATAGCGCGGGAGGGTTGATCGATGTCGAATACGCCGTGCAGTACCTCCAGGTGATGCATGGCCACGAGCACCCGAACCTGCATACGCCGAACACCCTCCAGGCACTTGCCGCGCTGGTGGAAGCAGGACTGGTCACACGCGCTGATGGGGAAAGCCTCAGAAAAGCCTACGTCTTCACAAGGACCTTGAGCGACGGCTTGCGTATGGTACGCGGCAACGCCAAGGACCTGGTGCTCCCTCAGCCCGACTCCGAAGAATTCATCTTCCTAGCCCGCCGTGTCGGCTACGCCACCGAAGACTGGCAAGCAGGCGCGCGGCATTTGCAGTCGGATATTGAGGAGTATATGGGAAAGGCGAGGGAGTTTTTCGAGAGGACATTTCACGCGTTGTAAGGGAGGGCGGCCTGTTGGTCTCCTGTGCTCGCGCAACGCGCACGCAAGGTCCATCACAATCATAAGCTAAGGGCGGTGCTCGTGGCATGTGCGCAATGGGAGGCCAATCAGGCACCCTCCCATGAAGAGGGAACAAGCAAGCTCGGACGGACCATCGATATCGCAAGTCGCCGACGAACCTATCCCTCCTCCCATGCCTAAAGGGAGGGAACAGGGTATTGCAACAGGAGGGAAACAGAAATGGCGTTAGCCGAATCGGTGATAGGCCGATTGATTCTCTTGGTCATTGACTTTATCCGCTCAAAACTTTCCGATGTTTCCAAACAGAACATGTTTACTATCTTCTTCGTGGATCATGATCCACCGGGATCCACGGAAATTGCACCTTGGAATTTCTACTCTATCCCACTCGGACGATCCGAGCATTGGGTTAAAGTGGTCACTGCGGAAGGCTTCCCAGTCTCAGATGTAAATGTCAGATTTCTTACAGTGGAAGAGGCCGCTGCCCAACTGGGTAATGCACCTGCGTCGATTGTTTCGATCATCGAAATTGCAGATGTATGCGTGACTAAGGAAATAGAACAGCAAGGTCATACTGTGACAAAAACAAAAGACCGGCACGGCGGCATTGATCTCAAATTCCATCCGTCATATGCATGGGGTACAGGGAGAGCGATTTTCCTAAAGGTCTCTGTAGATACTAAACAAGTTTGGTCTGGCAAAATTAGCTTTCGGGGCTATGACAAGGACTATCATCCGCGATATGCGCGGGCGGATGTTAGAGAGATTGATACCAAATGAATGCAGTGCAGTTGAGAAAACCTGTCTCAACTTAATTTTTCAAGAAGGAAATGACTTCAGGAACAGGGAAGAAACGATGGGAGAAAACCTGGACATACTCCGTTTCGCGACGCAAGGAATCCCAGGAGAAAACCAAGCATGTACTTTCCAATCCAGACATCGAGGACAAATGCAATTGCATGAATGCTACTGTGTACGCATGAGTTACCGAGCCTTAGTGAGCTCAGTCGTCAATAGTGGACGCCACGAGTTACAGCCTCATACCGCCGGCTGCTGAGGAAGGAAACAAAGGTACCGGGAGTCTTTTTTAAGGGGTGACAGGCCGTTCATGGGCAGCGTATATGTTGTCCACACAATCAATCAACATGGCCAGCGCCAATTACACCCAAGGGGCCTTATCCCAAGGCCCTGGGAAACCGACGGAAACAGCGAACTCATGATTGAAATCTATACTGATGGTGCCTGTAGCGGCAATCCCGGACCTGGTGGATGGGGCGCTCTGCTGCGCGTGAGCCACATCGAAACGGAGATGTGCGGCGGCGAGCCGGCGACCACGAACAATCGCATGGAGCTGCTCGCCGTCATTGAGGCCTTGCAGTCGCTCACAGGGCCGGTGGAAGCGCTGGTCTACACCGATTCGCAGTATGTGCAGAAGGGCATCAGCGAATGGATCCACAACTGGAAGCGACGCGGCTGGAAAACGGCAAGCAAAGAGCCCGTGAAGAATGAAGATTTGTGGCGTCGCCTGGATGCATTGGCTGCCGGCCATACCATCGAATGGCGCTGGGTCAAAGGACACTCGGGTCACCCGGACAACGAACGGGTGGACGCACTCGCTCGTGCCGGCCTGGAACTGGTGCGCCGCGCCTGCAAGGCGGTCGGCGGTACCATCGAAGGTGTCGAAACAAAGAAGGGCGGGAGTCTTTTCTAAATGATCGGCGCCTTAAAATGCCGACAGCCTCTGTTTCGAGGAGTCCACGCTCCCAGGACGATCGTTTCCGTCTTAGCAATTCTCCCCTTGGTACGATTTCCCCTTGTGAATAGCCCGTCGCCCCTTTCCGCCCTATAATTCAGCTCGAATGAATCCCGTTGTGTCCCAGGCGAAGCGCCACATGCGACGAGAAAAGAACTGCGCTATGGTCGGTCATCGCTGGCAAAGCAACTCGCTCTTTTCTGATCATTGCTCAGGCCGGAGAACAAGCTAGGCCGGTAATGGAACCAGGGGCAGCAGCCGTCGCAGTGGCCTTGCTCGCTATTACCGACTCAATCTTCTTCGCCGTACCACTCCTCACCCGATGTATCTTCTCTCGCGCGTGGTATGGCACGAGTCCCTCCAACACCATCGGCAACCTGTCGCAGGGTACATCCTCCATGATCTTGACCGCCAGCTTGGGGTCGGGCCCTGAGCGGCCACCGACATAGATATCGACGGCATCGACCACTTTTCCATCGACCTTGGCTTTCTTGCCCAACAGCCCGATATCCGCGACGAGATGATTCCCACAGGCAGCCGGACAGCCGGACCAATGCATGGTTATCGGCTTGAGCGTGCTCCCCAGACGAGCCTCCAGAGCCTTCGCCGTCTCCACCGCACGTCCTTTGGTTTCGATGACCGCCAGATTGCAGTAATCGCTCCCCACACAACTCACCAACCCCTTGTACACCGGTGAGGGGTTATAGGCGAACTGCTTCACCAACGGCTCCCGGTCGAGGTCGCCGATCTTCCGATCGGACACGTTCGGAATGATCAGGGCCTGTGCCGGAGAAATCCGAATCTCTCCTGTTCCATACTTCTCTGCCAAGGCTGCGATCCTGTCCAGGTCGTCGTGCTTGATACGGCCCACCAGGACTTTGAGCCCAACATAGTTCATACCAGGCAACTTTTGGCGAAAGATGCCAACATGGCTCTTCTCGAATGCTTTTCGCGCATCGACGCCGGCCAGTGACAGTTTCTTGCCTACTCGCATTTCGACTTCTTGCCGGAACCGGACTTCGCCCCACTCCTCCAGCAAAAATGCCAGCCTCGCCTGTGTACGATTTTCCCTCGATCCATGTTCCCGAAAGATCTGAATGATCGCGCGGCATACGTCCAAGGCTTCGCCCTCGGTCACAAAGATGTCGAGCGGCGTGGCAATCCGATACCCGCCGGAACCGAGCTTGCCGCCGGCCAGCACGTTGTACCCGATGCTCTTGCCGTGGCTGTTGTCGAGATAGGCCGGCACAAGAGCTATGTCTTGAGTTTCCATGTGAATACAATTGTCCGGACAGCCTGTCACCGCCACGTTGAACTTCCGCGGCAAATTCGTATAGGCCGAATTGCCCAAGATCTCCTCAGTAATCGCCCGAACAATCTGCGTCGCATCCGACACTTCGTCAGGATTCATGCCTGCGACCGGGCAGGTCATAACGCCTCGCACGTTGTCCATGCCGGTTTGGAGAGAGGTCAGCCCCACCTCGTCCATCTTGTCAAAGATGGCGGGAACGTTTTCGATCCGG
>Ga0315276_10006174_pt1 | contig 11075 bp, 8 predicted proteins | sample YL17G05_0_MG_FD_204542 | JGI IMG/M metagenome (GOLD analysis project Ga0315276, IMG submission 204542) | Sediment microbial communities from Yellowstone Lake, YNP, Wyoming, USA - YL17G05_0 | ecosystem: Environmental > Aquatic > Freshwater > Lake > Sediment | place: USA: Wyoming | collected... | reverse complement strand
CATAGCCAGAATTTTATTGTAAGCATCTGCTGCTCTTGATAAATACGGAAGTCTACCTTCATTGGTCTTTTCACTTGAAGTCGACCGTAGTTCAACTGAACCTATCCCGTTATATCCCTTTATCTTATTCTCTTTATTGTTGGGGTCCAGAGAAATCATCCTGTTATAATAATCCTTCGATTTACTATAGTTTTCGTTCATCATATGGTAATAACTTAGGTAGCCGAAAGCTTCCATCATTTCTGTATTATTCCTGGCTGAATCGGCCTGTGCTATATCAATAAGCTTTTCAAATTTCGGTTTTGCAAGTCCCAGTTTAGTGTCAGGATCCATTTTGGAAAATGACCTGGCTATCCAAAGATATGCAGGTACGTTTTTTGGAGATTTCTTAGTTACTATATTGAACACTGAATCGGCTGTTTTATACTTTTCTCCGCTGTAATATGCTCTTCCAACTCGCATATAATCTTCAAGATCCTCCTTGTTCGGGTCAATTAGTTTTGCCCAGGTCCTTGCAGCACCTTCATATCTTTTGTAGTTATAGTAACTATTGGCTATTTCATTAAGAAGGTTTTTATCATCAGGATTAAAGATCAATACTTTTGCATACTCACCAAAAGCTCTGTCGATTTCAACATCAGCTTTTGCAATATCTTTTTCAAGGTTTGTAACTTTTTTGGCAATCTCATCAACACCAACCTTGATCTTTGACTTTTCAGCTGCAGTTGCGGCAACTGTATATCTCGATTTTTCTCTTTCAAGCTGAGGTTTAAGAGTGTTGAGCTCATCAACCATCTTAGGATAATTCTGGTTCTTTTTCAGAAGAATTCTTGCCATATAATGGTAGTCTTTCTTAATTATACGTTCCGGAGCAACAGTTTTAAAAAGTGTCTCCATATAAGCCAGCGCACTGTTGAAGTCGGGTGGAGTTTTCTCATAACATGAATAACCAGCGATACGGTTCATATAGGTCCTGGACTTATCAACAACAAATATCTCTTCAACGTTCTTTATAACTTCGTCATATTCTTTCGCATAGAAAAGAGAATTCACATACCTGGTCTTGGCAGGGATGTTTCCTTGTGTCAGATCAAGATACTTTTTAAAATACTCTTTTGATTGTTCGAACCTTCCAGCAGATGAATATAATTGCCCAAGTTCACGATAAGCTGGAGCATAATTTACATTGAGCTCAATGGCTTGCTCAAAAAATGGAATTGCTGCCTGAAGAGCGCGACCTTTAACATAGATGTTACCAATTTTCATGTTTGCAGTAGGTGATTGTGGATCTGCAAACTGGGCCTGGTTATAAAACATAATTGCCTTGGAACCGTCATTTACAAGTATATAAATATCACCGGCAATTAGATAGACGTCACTGCTTTTGTTATCAATATTAATAGCTTCCCTGATAAGTGGCAATGCAACCGAGGTGTCAACATCATTATCCTTAATATAAGATTCAGCAATCTTTGCCAGTGTAAATGCATAATCTTTGGCGGGAGGCACAATCTTTTTGATGTTTTTATAGGGAAGGAGAAAACTCTTTGCTTTTGCACGCATTTCGGTGGCGGTTTTGTCATCACCAAGATAATAAGCAACTTTAGCCAGTCCTATATAGTTGAGCGGATCACTTGAATTTGCCTCAACACCTTTCTGGTATACTTCCCTGGCAGATTTTGATGCTACAGTCAATGAATTGGAAATGGTATCGGCAAAATAATCCAAGAGGTAGTTTTCTCCAAGAAAGAAATAATTTTTGCTGTTTGCAGGCTCCTGCTTGATTAACCGCTGCAAGATAGCTTCAGCTTTATCATACTGTTCGCTACTGGTTAAAAGAGTAGCAGAACTTAAATCCTGCGCCTGAATGCTAACTGCAAAAACTGTAAATAATACTGCCAGAAAAACTCCTGGTCTTAAAATTAAACGTTTCATAGCTCTTAATATTTGATATCAATTTTTGTATTAATTCCTATTTTCAATTTCCCAATTCCTATCGCCCAATTCCCAATTCCTAGTGCCTAGTGCCTAATTTGTACCAATCTTATCGGCATGGTTGCCGGCACAAGCCCTGATTTAAGAACAATCCGCTGTCCCTGCTCTGCACAAGCCCAGTTTATAAAACCGGAACCCAACCCTGCAAATGTCTCCCTCGAAATAAGATAAATCTCCCTTACGAAAGGATATGATTTGTCATAAATAGAACCCTGGTATGGGCGATAATAGGTGCCGTCATTAATATATTGTTGTGAAACAGCAACTACATTGATCTTATTGATAAAACTCATGCTTAGGGAATCATCCTTATCACTGATCCAGTTAACGCTTATTATCCCGAATGCATCAGGATTCCTTGAAACAAAATCAATAACCTCCGGATTATTGTTAACAGCATAAAAATTTGTCGGAAGCGAATCTTTTATCTCAAACAGCTCTTTAAAATATCTGATGCTCCCCGATTTGTTATTATCAAAAATAACGCGAATGTTACCAAGCTTCGATTTTGGATTGATCTCTTTCCAGCTACTTATCTTACCAAGGAAAATATCTTTGATAGTATTATATTTTATAAGTGTGTCATTGTTTTGCCTGTTTGTAACTATTGCCAATGCATCATACGCATATGTTGTGGTACGAGCGATAATTTGAGTGTCACGAAGGTATTGTATCTGGTAATCAGAAAGTTTTTTGCTTGTAACAACTACTTTAACAGAATCATTCATAAAATCATTTATTACATCATACTCGGGCTTGAACTCAGGTTTGACTTTTGCATTGGTATATAAATGAGTGAATGTAAATACTTCAGTATCAATAAGAGGTTGGAATGATTCATCAGCAGAAATCCTGATATTTCCTCTCGTTGGTGTTTCATTCAGAATCGATTTGCTTCCACCGGTACACGATGCCAGAATAAGCACCAATCCTATTAGAGGAAAACGCAAGGCTGAGATTAAGTTATGATAGATATGCTTGTCCATTATATTATGGATCGTGAAATATTTGTTCCGGTTCGCAATAATAATAAAATTTTTAATAACTGATACTCTGTTCATATTCTTTAAATTGGTAAAGGTTTACTTATTTTCCACAAGAATCACTGCAAAGTGTATGCCAAGGCTGACTTGAAAAATAACTACTCTCTCCATTTAAGATTATTTTGTGAAAAAAAATCACTCCTTGTTCTTATCTTCTGTGAAGAAAACTTCAACAATTTTAACATATGATCTATACGCCCTATACAAGCCATAAAAGATAAAAGTTGATCCCATTATGACACGCACAGCCTTGTCAATATAACTCAGATCAGTAAAAAATATCAGATAACTGCCCACACCCAGATAAAAAAACACCATAAAAATTGAGAAAATAGCTGTTACCTGTTGCATCATTCTGTTTTCATTCATGCTAAATAATTTTGGAGCCAAATAAACAAAAAATCGATTTATTATCAAAATAATACTAAAATTCCTGTTAATACTATATAAATTGAAAAAAAGTGTGTATTACCTGAATAACAGAGAGCAATCGCCATAGCTTAGAAATCTGAACCCATTTTCCAAAGCAAACCTGTAATTTTTTTTCCAATTATTCCCTATCCAGGCTGAAATAAGAAGAAGCAGAGTACTCCTTGGCTGATGAAAATTAGTGATCATTCCGTCTACCATTCTGAAGTCGTATCCAGGGATAATTATAATACTGGTCGAAGCATGAAGACAAGATAAATTACGCTCTCTCAGATGGTTCAATAAAGCTTCCATGGATTCCTTAACAGATACATTTGTCTCCATGTCATATACTTCCCATTGCCCCAGAGTAAGCTCAGACTTGCTACCTGGCAGGTTATTTAATAATTTAACTCCCAACCAATAGAGGCTCTCAAGCGTCCTGACTGATGTTGTACCAACCGGAATGATCTTCCCCTGATTATCAAGTAGTAATTCAATTGTCTTAGAAGTGACAAAGAAATGCTCACAATGCATTTTATGGCCGGAAATATTTTTAGATCTTACCTGTTGAAAAGTACCTGCGCCAACATGAAGAGTCACTTCAACTGATTTTATTCCTTTTTCATTAAACTTTTCAAATACATGATTTGTAAAATGCAAGCCGGCTGTTGGTGCTGCAACAGATCCTTTAATGCTGGAATATACAGTCTGGTACCTGATAATGTCTTCTGCTTCATCCTCCCTGTTTATATAGGGTGGAAGAGGAATGTGGCCTGTTGCTTCAATTACCTCACCAAAACTTAACTCCGAACAGTCCCAATTAAACCGTATCCTCCATGCTTCACCTTCAGGTTGAAGTCTTTCTGCAGTTAAATTGTATTGCTGATCATTATAAATAAATGCTGTAATTATTATTCCACACTTCCATTTTTTGATATTTCCTATTATGCATTTCCATTCAACAGGTTCTCTCGAACTAAATGATAATTCATATTCAAAAGGCGAAAGAGGCTCAAGACAAAGGACTTCAATAGCAGCTCCGGTCTCTTTGCGAAAAAGAATACGGGCACGTATCACACGTGTATTATTAAATACCAGGAGGGAATCTGACGGGAGATAATCATCTATATTCCTGAATATGTCTATAAATATTTTGTTGCCGTCAAACACGAGTAGTTGCGACATATCTCTTTCATTAACAGGATGTTGGGCTATCCTTTCATAAGGCAGATCATAATCATAATCGTTAAGATCAATATCTTTCATAAATACTTTATCCTTTTGTCTTAATATTATTCCGGACAAAAATAACCATTATTATAAGGTATACCCAATTTGCAGCAATTTCTTACCTTTGCAACGCAGCAGGCTGTTCCATCGCCTTTCTTTAGCGGAAGGGAGGAAAGTCCGGGCAACACAGAGCACCATACTTCCTAACGGGAAGATATCCGCGAGGGTATAGTATTGTAACAGAAAATAACCGTCATGCTTCAGGTGTGATAAGGGTGAAAAGGTGAGGTAAGAGCTTACCGGTTCTGGTGGCAACATCAGGAGCCGTACACCTTATGGGTTGAAAGACCATGTATACCGGTGATAAGGGCTGCTCGTCCGATGCCGGGGGGTGGGTCGTATGAGCACGGTAGTGATACCGGGCTAAGATAAATGATGGAAACCGGTTTTAATTTCTTTTGCAGAAACCAAAACCGTACAGAATCCGGCTTACAGGCCAGCTGCTTAAAATAAAGACGGGCACAATGCCCGTCTTTATTCTATTAAAATATAAAAATCTAATCTGATAATCAAATATTTATTAAGCTCCATTCAGAGCCTGTCCCGATTTATCAGGAGGGTTTTGGGGTAAAAATTACTTAACCTTAAAAACACTGTCATCCATCGGAAAATTTACTTCTATATTATCAAAAATTATGACTGCAACTTCCATCCCATTAGCCATTGCCGTAGTTTTCTTTGGCAAAACAACGCCATCAATATCAACATAATCAGTCATGTATGAATCGACATTCATAGAAGTACCCATCTGATCAACAGTAGCGCTCGATTTAACAAGCATGAATGATACTTTATCAATGAACATAAATACCGGACTGCTACCCACATTAGCTTTTAATTTAAATGCAGATTTATCATTTACATTTTCCAGCCCTTCAAGGGTGAGTTGTCCGCTTTTAAAATAATTAAGCAATTCATTTCTGAAAGCACTATTTTTCTGGACTTCGGTTAGCTGATCACCTGTTAATTCTAAAGGTTCACTGGAACCCGTCATCGGATTAATCATATATCCTTTTTCGCCATCAAATACCGACACCATATCCTGTCCGTTGAAGCTATAAGTAACCTTAATTTTATTCGGGTTTTTCATAAACATTACCATTGGCATTTCCATACCCATGGCTGACATCTTGCCTGTGATCTTTATAGAAGTTACACTGGCGAGTTTATCAGATTTCATGGCTGCTGAATAGTTTTTAACAATTTCATCCAACGATTGACCATTGATGACCGCGACTGCAATGAGTCCTGACAGAACGAATATGAGTTTTTTCATGATATTGGTTTTTAAAATTTAAATAATTAAAAGGAATTTATTGTTTTTCTTAATGCAACGAGTTTATTTAACAGACTATCCATTTCAGAAAGTTTAAGCATATTTGCTCCATCTGATTTGGCGACAGAAGGATTGGGATGAGTTTCAATGAAGATTCCGTCGGCACCAACGCTTATTGCTGCTTTGCCAATAGTTTCTATCATTTCAGGTCTGCCTCCGGATACACCTATTTCCTGATTGGGTTGCTGCAGCGAATGTGTTATATCCATTATAACCGGAACACCGATCTTCTGCATAATCGGAATATTTCTGAAATCAACAATAATATCCTGATAACCGAACATATTACCCCTGTCTGTAAGCATTATATTGCTGTTTCCTGACTCCCTTATTTTCTCCACTACAAACCTCATAGATGATCCGGATAAAAACTGACCTTTCTTAATATTGATCCATTTGCCTGTATTTGCAGCAGCCGTCAGCAGATCGGTCTGCCTGCATAAAAAGGCAGGTATCTGCAGAATATCAACATAATTAGCAGCAATCTCAGCCTCAGCCGTGTTATGTATATCGGTTATAACCGGAACAGAGTACCTCTTTCGGACTTCAGCAAGTATCTTAAGTGCTTTAATATCACCAATTCCTGAGAATGAATTGCCTTTGGACCTGTTTGCTTTTCGATAGGATGATTTGAAGACAAAAGGAATTTGGTATTTTTCAGATAGCCTCATCAGATGATGGGCTGTTTCAAATACAACCTCTTCACTTTCAACCACACAAGGTCCTGCAATTAAAAGGAAATTGCCAGATTCACTAAATTTTATTCCGGGAATTTTTATTCCAGCTTTTGACATATCAAAACAAAGTTAAAAAAATAATTAAATAAGTGAACTAAATCTTTTATTTTTCTCTGTATCACTTTGTGGATGCTGTGGAACTCTCCCGAAAATTCAGGACAAGTTGTTTAAGTTCTTCATTTTACTTTTTATCGTAATTGTATATATCTTTCCACATGACAGAAAGTTTCTTTCTGATCTCATCCTCTCTGGAATTGACTCCGGGATCATAGAAAACAGTACCTTTCAATTCATCAGGAAGAAAATTATCGGGAACAAAATTTCCTGAAAAGCTATGAGCATATTTGTATTCTTTTCCATAACCCAGATTCTTCATTAGTCTGGTAGGAGCATTTCTGATATGCAAAGGGACCGGAAGATCTCCTTCGCTTTTAACTGTTCCAATGGCATCCTCAATTGCCATATAGGAAGAATTGCTTTTTGGAGAAGTTGCTAAATAAATTGCTGCTTCAGAAAGAATAATTCTTGATTCCGGCCATCCGATTACATTGACAGCTTCAAAACAAGCCTGAGCAAGCAGTAAAGCATTCGGGTTGGCAAGTCCAATATCCTCAGCTGCAAGTATAAGCATGCGTCGTGCAATAAATTTTGGGTCCTCACCTCCTTCAACCATACGGGCCAGCCAATAAACAGCACCATTTGGATCACTACCCCTAAGCGATTTTATGAAAGCAGAAATAATATCATAATGCTGTTCCCCATTCTTATCGTAAAGAGCAAGATTCTTCTGAACATGTTTCAAAACCTTCTCATTATTAATAATGATTTTTTCAGAAGATGCTTCATCAGCTTCTGAACTGACAACCAGTTCAAGAGCATTGTACAGCTTTCTTGCATCACCTCCTGAAACACGTATAAAAGCCTCATGTTCTGTGATTTCGATATTGTAAGCTGCAAGGTAACTATCCTTTATTAATGCTTTATTCATTAATTGGACCAGTTCATTTTCGGTTAACGGATTCATTACATAAACCTGGCATCGCGACAAGAGCGGGGATATAACCTCAAAGGAAGGATTCTCGGTGGTTGCCCCGATAAGAGTTATTATTCCCTGCTCAACCGCACTTAAAAGTGAATCCTGCTGCGATTTATTAAAACGGTGAATCTCATCAATGAATAAGATCGGATTTGGATGGTTAAAGAACTGCTGTTTTTTTGCTTTTTCGATAGTCTCTCTTACATCCTTAACACCTGAATGTACAGCACTCATGTGAAAAAACGGCCTTTTCAGAGTATTAGCTATTATCCCGGCAAGAGTGGTTTTGCCTACTCCCGGCGGGCCCCATAAAATGAACGAGGGAATATTTCCCGATTCAATAACCTTTCTTAAAACAGCATTCTTGCCGACAAGATGCTCCTGCCCGCAGAACTCTGCAAGTTCTTTTGGTCTTAGCCTTTCAGCTAGTGGTTTGTTTGCCAGCATCATTAAAATATTTGTGTAAAAGTAGTAAAAACAAATAGAGAATGCTTTGCTCGCTGACTCCAACAATTGTTGAAAAAGAGGAAGAACTTTTTTAGTTGCAGGATCTCGTGGAGGTTTGACTATCCCAACATCTGTCTTTCAGGTTATTGTGGATGTCATCGATTTTGATACAATGCCCTTTTGCCTCAATAGGAAGAGTTAATGAAATCCTGATTCATCCTTATCTTAAAAAAGCCTGTGGAGCTGACAATAGGTGTGATAATTCATCCTGCGGATACTAACAGTTTTTGCGGTTCAATATTTTTTACTAAATTGCCTCAAATTTATTTTCATTAAAAAAAATAAATTAATACTTTTAACAATTGAAATTAGTATTTTGGTTATAATCAGATTGTAGTTATTGTATTTGAATACATTCAGATATATTCAGTTATGAAAAAAACTCTTCTTATTGTAGTTATTATTCTGGTAGTAATTGTTGTGCTGCCGGTAATCAACCTGATCCGATGGACTTTTCAAACGAAAAAGCCAATGGATATTATATTAGTTGACAAGACTGTGCCAACATTTGAACGTGAAAAGCACAAGTCATTTAACTGGATCCTAACAAATGAAAGATTTGTTAAAAAGGGAAAAAAGACTGGTTATTCTTACAAAAAGGATTATTACGGATTTTATCCTCAACGCCCATTACGCGAGAAGCAGTGGGAAAGAAATGAATATCGTCTGACTGATGTTATTAACCTTGCTGAAAAAAATGATGCTGTTTATTTTGCCGATACTTATGGAGTGTTTTTTAACGACTGGTATAAAGGCATCAACAAAAGCCGTAAATCCAGAAAGCTGTTTGGCGGACTTAATAATAATGACTTCCTGCTTGTAAAGGAAATGAAAGACAGGAATAAGCTCATTATAATGGAATATAACTCATTTGACTATCCCACACCACCATTTGAATCTGTCAGAACCCAGGAAAAACTTGGAATAACCTTTTCGGGTTGGACAGGAAAATATTTCAGCTCACTTGACACTGCCGGCGAAGAATTTCCGATATGGATGACAGCTATATACAGAAAAGAGTACAAGAAGCCATGGACCTTTACAAAACCTGGTATTGTTATTCTTAAAGAGAAAGATATCATTGTGCTTGAAGAAGGGACTCACCTTAAGAATGCAATACCTCATATTCTTACCGACTCAGTATATTGTAAAAAATACGGAGTTCCGGGTTCAGTTGCTTTTGACAAGTGGTTCGATATCATTAACCCGCTTGAAAATAAAATTGTATCAAAGTTCAAGATTGAAACCACACCAATTGGTGACTCCTTGTTGGTTGACAATAACCTGTTAAATGAATTTCCTGCAGTAGTTCAGGATTCTGTTTCCCAGAGGATTTATTATTTTTCAGGAGATTTTGCCAATAACAATGTTTCATTCTGGACATCAAGACTTAAAGGAGGTTATAAGCTTAAAGGTATTCTCTATTCAGATAAACCAGATGATACCAGAAGATTCTTCTGGCTCTATTACAAACCTCTCATCAACGGTATCTTCAGCGATTACTATAATTCAATGAATTCAAAATAGAAAACCATCAGGTTCTAAGAATCTAAAGTACAGGCTTGTTTCAAATCTGTACTTTTTTTATTTATTCTGGATTATTATAATATAGTTTATGAAGATCTCAATTATCCAACCCGATTTGTTTTGGGAAGATAAATACCGCAACTTCAAGAATCTCAGTGAACTGATTTCACCTCTGTTTAAAAAGACAGATATTGTCGTTCTGCCTGAAATGTTTAATACAGGATTTTCAATGAATCCTGAACAATTAAGCGAATCACCCGATGCGGAAACCTTTGACTGGATGAAAAACACCGCTCAAAAAGGAAACTTTGGATTATGCGGAAGTTACATGGTAAAAGAAAATTTGAACTTCTTTAACAGGTGGGTATTCGTTACTCCGGAAAAAGAATGCTGGCACTATGATAAGCGACACCTTTTCACTATGACCGGTGAGGATAAATTTTTCTCCCGTGGGAAAAACCGGTTGATATTCAGTTTCAGAGGTGTAAGGATTAGTCCTTATATCTGCTACGATCTCCGGTTCCCTGTATGGAGCAGGAATCGAAATGATTATGACCTGATTATTTATGCTGCTAACTGGCCTGAAAGCAGGAGTGAGGTCTGGAATACACTTCTGAAAGCTAGAGCCATTGAAAATCAATGCTATGTAGCCGGTGCTAATAGAATTGGTACGGATGGGAAAGGTGTTAAATACTGTGGCGAATCGGCGATTATAGATTTCCATGGTGGAATAATTGCATCTGTAAATTCCAATGAGGATGGTTCCGTCACCGGAGAAATATCAATGTCTGATTTATCCGATTTCAAGAAAAAATTCCCCGTCTTCAATGATGCCGATAACTTCACAATCAACCTGTAATATTTATCTTTTTACTCCACGCTTCGCTCTGGGTCTTCGCTTCGCTTCGACTTTTGTTTTTTGTCTTTGACCACTGAAAACACGGAGTTCCATGGATTTGCCCTGTGCTCCGTGCCCCGTGCCCCGTGCCCCGTGCCCCGTGCCGTTTATCCGCCGGAGTCCCTTATTTCTTCAATGCATTGAACAAAACCACTGCCGGATGTAAAGCAACCCTGCCTGTTCCATCTTTGATATGATGTCTGCAACTTGTCCCTGGTGCAGAAATAATGGTGGTTTCGTCGGAGTTCCTGATTTCAGGGAATAGCACAAGTTCACCTATCTGGTTGGATAAATC
>Ga0315276_10006173_pt1 | contig 11076 bp, 9 predicted proteins | sample YL17G05_0_MG_FD_204542 | JGI IMG/M metagenome (GOLD analysis project Ga0315276, IMG submission 204542) | Sediment microbial communities from Yellowstone Lake, YNP, Wyoming, USA - YL17G05_0 | ecosystem: Environmental > Aquatic > Freshwater > Lake > Sediment | place: USA: Wyoming | collected... | reverse complement strand
CGTCTCATCGCACGCCCGCCGCAGCCGCGGGGCGCGTGAGCCTGATCTCGGCGGAGCCGTTTGACGCTCTACTCTGGGGCGCCCGGTAGCTCGGTCTGAAGCCACGCGGCACCGAGCGCGTCGGGGCTCAGCGGACGCCTCGGGCCGTCGCGACATCCCGGTACACGCCGACCAACTCATCGACCATGCGATCCAGCGAGAACTCAGCACAGACTTGCGCGCGGCCGGCGTCGCCCATCCTTGAGCGCTCGTCGGGCGCGGCGAGAAGCCGCGCAAGCGCGTCGCCGAGCCCACGGTGATCCTGCGGCGACACGAGCAGGCCTGTCTGGCCGTCGAAAACGGCGTCCGGCACGCCGTCGACGCACGTCGAGACCACGGGCAGCCCGTAGGCCATCGCCTCGAGCACGACGTAGGGCAACCCCTCCCAGCGCGAAGACAGAGCGAAGAGGTCGGCGTCTGTGTACGCGGGAGCAAGGTCGGCACGCGGCCGCACGAAACGCACGCGGTCGCCGATCCCCTCGGAGATCGCGAACTCGCGCAGCCTGCCCTCCCCTTCGCCGGACCCTATGAGGGCGAGCACCGCATCCGGATGCGCCCGGGACGCGAGCGACCAGGCGCGCAAGAGCATCATCTGGTCCTTCTGCTCGTGAAAGCGCCCGATGGAGAGCACCAACGGCGCGCCGGCGCCGACCCCGATCTCCGCCCGAAAGCGGCCCGGCAGGGCGGTCGGCAACGGGAGCTTGATGCCGTTGCGGACAACGGACGTGCGGAGGAGATCGAGAAGGCCGAGCCGCGCGCCTTTGGCCGCGTCGGAACCACAGACTGCAACGAAGCGCGCGGTGCGCGGCCGAAGGAGCCTCTCGATGCCGAGGAACACCGTCTGCCGCGCGCGGGAGCCCGCCTGGTCCGCATGGATGCCGTGCAAGGTGTAGACGACTCGCTCACGCGACAACGGGTCGGCGACGCGCGCGAACGCCGCGGCGCGCGACCCATGCGCGTGGACGATGTCGGGGGCGATGCGCTTGATCGTGTCACGAAGTGCGCGGACCGCCCCCATCGAGAAGCCACTTTGAATGGGCACGTCGAACGCGGAGACTCGGAGCGACGCCGCGAGCTCTCCGAGATCACCGCCGGCAGGGGCGGCGAGCGCAACGTCGACACCGGCTGACGGCAGGCGCATGAGGAGATCCGCGACGTGCTTCTCGCCGCCCCCGTCTGTCGCATTGGCGGCAGCGACCAGGAGGACGCGCATCACGTAGCACTCCCGTGAACGCCCTTCTCGACAATCGACGCGAAGAATGCCTCGGACTCGTCAAGCATTCGATCGAGCGAGAACCTCTCCTCTGCGAGCTGCCGCGCCCGTTCGCCCATCTTCCGACGAAGTCCCGAATCGCCGGCTAGCCTTGCGAGGCAGGCGGCCAGACCCGGGGCGTCCCCTCGGTCGATCAGGAGACCCGAAGCCGGGTCCTCGATCATCTCGGGTATACCACCAACGCGCGTGGCGATCACCGGCAGCGAGGCCGCCATGGCCTCGCTGATGGCGTAGGGCAGCCCCTCGTAGAAGGATGGCAGAGTGACGATGTCCGCAGCCGCGAGAAGATCCGGGATGTCGTCGCGATGGCCGAGGAACACGATGCTGTCGCCGAGGCCCCTTGAAGCTGCCTGGGCCCCGTAGTCCTCCACGTGCCGGCTCCCCCCCGCAACGAACGCCCGCAATGGGATGTCTCGAGTCGAGGCGTCGGAGCCGATGATTGCAAGTGCATCCAGCAGAACGCCGACGCCTTTGCCCGCGTACGGACGCGCCGGCATGAGGACCGCCACATCGTTCTGGGCAAGGCCAAGTCGCGAACGCACCAGCCCTCGATCTCCTCTTCTATACGTGGAGACATCCAACCCGCTGTAAATGACGGTCGCCGAGCGCGGCCGAAGGCCAAAGGCCGAGTGGTCGTCGAGGGCGGCTCTGTTGACGGCGATAAGCGCGTCGAGGTTGCCACGCGCCCGCTCGTGCACGCGACCCGGAGCGCCTATTCTCATCCAGGGCTCCAGGGGCGCATGCACGGTCCATGCTGAGACGATTCCTCGGCGCCTGGCATAGTTCGTGACCCAGAGCTTCTCCTTCACGGCCTGCGCATGCACGACGTCAACGTGCCCTCGGGAGGTGAGCGCGTCGAGAGCGACCCACAAGCCTCTCCGCTGAGGATTCGCGTAGAGATCGACCCAGTTGAGGGCGTGGTTGAATGAGCCGAGCGCTCCGTGCCACCCCACCGCGAGGCCGAGACTCAGCCCGTGAACACACACCGCGCTGCCCGCCAGCGCCTTGGCAAGACCCCCCGACGGCGAGACGAACGCGTGGATCTCGTGCCCCCGGCGCGCAAGGCCCCCCGCAAGGTCGGCGGTGTAGCGCTCCGCCCCACCCCACTCCGCTACCGTGTGCACGAACGCGAGCCTCACGCGGGTGACTCCGCTTGTATGGTGGCGACCCTGCCAGTGCCGGGCGCCCTCAATGGGTCCAGTCGGTGCGCGCCACAGAGCACGTCGACGGGTGGCAGCACGCGGCTCAAGGAGTCGTTCGGTCGGCCGAGCCCGAACGGCGCACGCATCGTGTACAGCGGAGACGTGCCGATGCCGCCGCCGGCTGGCGTCGAAAGCGTAATGAGATCGATCCCAATGGTGGCCACGCAAGCATCATAGCCGCAAGACGGACTACAATGGAGCTTGTCGCGCACCTCGAGGAGACCGAGGAGTGGCAGTCCCGCACGGAGGCCTACATGTCGACCAAGCTGCCGCCCCCGGGGTCTGCGGAGCACAGGGACGGCGAGCATCTTAGTCGCGGACTGATGACGTCAAGGGGGTAGGACATTTCCGTTGAGACCAAGCCGGTCCGATTCTGTCCCGCCTGTGGCAGTCCGGAATCGGAGTCATTTCTCCAGCGTGCCGACGGAATCGCGATGGCGCGTTGTCAGCACTGTCGGTCCATCTACCTCGAGCGCATACCAGTCAAGGTCACCGATCTCTATGCGGATGCCTACTTCGGGCTGGCACCCGACCACGCACAGCGCAATCAGAGCGAACGCATAGGCTACGAGGGGTCCTACGAAAGTACTTTCAGTGACGCGGGGTTCTACTGGGCATACCGCACAGCGGATTTCGTCATTGACGCGTTGCAGGGCGCCGGCTGGCCCCGGCGGTGCCTGGACATCGGCGCGGCCACCGGCCGCCTCCTGAACGTGTTCAAGTCGGCTGGCTACGTCACCCACGGCATCGAGTTCTCCGCGTCTGCGCGAGACATGGCCCAAGAGCGTGGGCATGTCATGTATGCCCAGTCGGTCGAGGAGCTGGAGGCTTCAGCCGAGGGGTTGCACGTGGTCACGGCTCTGGAAGTGATCGAGCACGTGGAGGACTTGCGCGGCCTTCTTGGCGGGATCAACCGGGTGATGGCTGACACGAGCGTGTTCCTCGCTTTCTATCCCTCCGCTGACGAACGCTGGTTCGGGGCCACACCTGGCTACCATTGGCTCAACAAGTCGTTTGAGCATCTCGTCTATCCGTCCGAAGCGGGGATCCGCTACGCGTTGGCAGAGGCCTTTGGGGACGACGTATTCGTCGCCACGTTCCTCACCGTCCAGAGGCGGGATGTGATTCCATACAGCATCGTCGTCGCGCTGAAAGCGCCGGCATCCGCTGAGGGTCGGACCACGGTGGCGGAGCTGTGGCGCCAGTTGCGCTACCTGACCGATGCAGAGTTCACGTTCACGGACGCCGGCCCTGCGGGCCTGGGCGCCGGATGGATCGCCGCGATCGAGGACCTGGCGACGGAGCATCCCTCGGATCTCCCGTTCGTCGCAGCCGTCATCTGCAGCAAGTTCGGTTCCTCCGCGGTGCCCCTGTTTCTCATGGAGCTTGATGTGGCTCTTGAGCGCCTGACGGACGCGCAAGTCGTCGATCTCCTCGCCATGGCCATGCACCAAGGAGGCATCGATTTCATCCGGCACATCCTAGCCACTGTCCCTCCGCAACGGCTGCGGCCCAACTTGAAGGAGGATTTCCACCGAGTCGTGGACGACTATGACAGAACCACAGGCGGCGCGGCGCGGCTGGTCGAGGGCGACAATATGTCGCAGGATCCTGCTGCGACCGGAGACTAGCTGAGCATGCACGCAAGGCACACTCACCTCGAGATCAACCTTGAATGGCCTGCCGCGCCTCAGGAGGGTCTTGGGGGCACTGTGGCAACTCGTCTCTCCTCACAACTGAGAAGCGCGCTACAGAAGCTCCGCGCAGGTCTCTCTCTGCTGACCAAGTACAACCTCCAGCAAGGTGTTCGTCACATTCGCACTGGGGACGTTCGGACCATCTCCTCATCCATCAGAAACCTCACCCTGCAGAAGCAGACAACAGGCTCCGTTGCGAGGCCATTGGAGGAGTTCCCGGTCGTTCCGCTTCAGCCTGGACAGCCGCTCGTCAGCGTCGTTGTTCCTTGCTTCAACTATGGCCGCTTCGTCGTGGAGGCAGTGGACAGCGTTCTTCACCAAACGCTGACGGACCTTGAGGTCATCGTCGTCGATGGTGGCTCCACCGACCAGAGCACTGTCGAGGTGCTGCGCAACCTGGAGCGACCGCGCACCAAGGTGTTGTTCCGGGACGGCCGCCATCTGGTCGGCGACAACCGCAACTTCGGTATCGCAGAGGCCCGCGGCCGCTACATCTGCTGTCTAGATGCAGACGACACCTTGGAGCCCACGTATCTGGAGAAAGCGGTGTTCCTTCTGGAGATGTACGGCCACGATGTCGTCTCCACGACGATTCGATTCACTGGCGAACGCTCGGGCACGGTGGGCGTCGTGCCCATCCCGGATCTTCGTGCAATGGCTCAAGGCAATCACGTATACACGTGCGCGGTCTTTAGACGACTGCTTTGGACGTATTCGGGTGGGTTCTTCGATTACGGGGTCGGGCGGAAGCACGTGGCCGAAGACTGGGACTTCTGGGTCCGACTTGCGACCCTCGGGGCGCGCATCCGCAATATTGCCGACGAGCCTTTGTTCAACTACCGGGTCCATCAGGATGGCTCCCTTAGCTCGTCACCGGATGTGATGCCGTTGAGACGACAGGGCGAGGCGATAAGGCGCCGCAACCGGGCCTTGCTGACGAACGCCAAGTATCGCTTCTCGCGCGCGCAGCGCGAGCGGCGACTGCGGGCAGCGTCACCGACAACTGCCCTCATGCATGCGATGACGCAGACGGCTGCGGAGAACCACCGGCCGACCCTGGTCTTAGCCATTCCCTACCTGATCGTCGGCGGCGCCGAACGTCTGCTGAGCCAGTTGTGTGGATACCTCGTTCGACGCGGGTGGAGGGTCGTCGTTGTCGCGACATCACCTCAGGATCACCAGCACGGGGATTCCAGCGCTTGGTTCCAGCAATACACCCCAGAGGTCTACGCCTTGCCTCGTTTCCTCCAGCCACCTGAGTGGCAGGATTTCGTCGAGTACCTCATGATCTCCCGCCGACCAGACTGTCTGCTGACTGCCGGCAGTGAGTTCTTCTCCCAGTCCCTGCCCGGCTTGGCCGAACGTTTCCCGGGCATGGCGTTGGTGGACCTGCTCTTCAACACCGGCATACACACCGTTCCCCATCTCGCCAACAGGGACCTTTACACCTTCGCTCTGGCAGAGAACGAGGATGTTATGCACTGGCTCAGAGCTGCTGGGTGGGAGGAGTCCCGGAGCCGCAAGGTGCTCAGTGGAGTCGACCTGGACCTGCACGCTCCTCGGCCAAGACCCGCAGACCTGGCTCGCGCCCACGGTGTCGATCCTGATGACCTCGTTGTCGGGTATTCGGGACGCCTGTCAGAGGAGAAGGCGCCCGAGGTCTTCCTTGACATCGCTCGCCTTTGTCGGGCCACCCCGAATCTGCGGTTCATCATGACTGGGGCGGGCCCGATGACGGACACGATCGCCCAGCTCTCTGCGAAGCTGCCGGCGACCGCGCGTTTCGACTTCGTCGGACTGGTTGAAGACGTCGCGTCATACCTCGCCCTGTATGATGTCCTTGTCTTGCCGTCGCGACAGGACGGGCGCCCCCTGGTCGTGATGGAGGCCCTGGCCAGCGGAGTGCCGGTGATCGCCTCGAGACTCGGCGGGATTCCCGAATTGGTCGAAGATGACCGAAACGGCTATCTCTGTTCGCCGGCGGACGCTGCTGAATTCGCCGATCGCATCCGATTGCTTGCGGCTGACAGGCAACTGGTCGCGAGGCTGAAGGCCGAGGCCCGCGCATTCGCCGAAGCGCATCTCAGTGCCGACCGTACATTGGGCCAGTACGAGTCCGCCTTGCATGACGCCATTGCGTACCGTCGCAGGCTCATGACCACGGCGCCTGACGATGTCGGCGCCGACGAAGAACAGGGAGGGCGCGCACGGAATGCCCATCGGTCGAGTACCGACGATGAAGTCAGACTCGTTCCCTAGGACGTTCCGGGCAGCGCCGACCGGAGTGGAAAGGGGCCCTCTTTGCGCGATGGCCAACGGCCTTACGCCCGACGCGAGATGTTGATACTTTACGTGGGGCAATCAGGGCGAGGTCGTGAAGGGGTGCATGAATGAAGCTCGCTGGGAAGAGAGTCCTGGTCACGGGCGCTGACGGCTTCATCGGCAGCCATCTGACGGAAGCACTGCTCGACGCAGGTTGCGGCGTCCGCGCCTTCGTGTTCTACAACTCGTTCAATTCGTGGGGATGGCTCGATGCGCTGCCGAAGGCGGTGCTCAGCGAACTCGACGTATTCGCGGGCGACGTCCGCGACCCGAACGGAGTGCGCACGGCGTTGCGGGGAGTCGATGTGGCGTTGCACCTTGCGGCCTTGATCGGGATCCCGTTCTCGTACCACTCGCCCGATTCATACGTCGACACGAACATCAAGGGTACGCTCAACGTGTTGCAGGGCGCTCGGGACCTCGGCACCGCACGGGTCGTCGTGACATCGACGTCTGAGGTCTACGGCACCGCGCTCTCGGTCCCCATGGACGAGTCGCACCCGCTTCAAGGCCAGTCGCCGTACTCTGCGACGAAGATCGCCGCCGACAAGCTCGCCGAGAGCTTCTGGCGCTCGTTCGATCTTCCGGTCACGACCGCCCGGCCCTTCAACACGTACGGCCCGCGGCAAAGCGCGCGCGCCATCATCCCGACGATCATCACTCAGCTGCTCTCCGACCCCGCAGAATTGCATCTCGGGTCGCTGCACCCAACACGCGACCTCACCTTTGTCAGTGATACCTGCGCGGCTTTCCTTGCATTGACAGAATGCGACGCCGCCGTCGGGCGCGCGGTCAACATCGGGAGCGGCATGGAGACCTCGGTGGGCGAGCTGGCGTCCACGCTCATGGAGATCATGGACTGCGAGGCAGTAGTCGTTGGGGCGAGCGAACGAGAGCGGCCTCAGGCGAGCGAGGTCGAGCGCCTCCTGGCAGACACCGGCCTGATCAGGCAGCTCACCGGATGGGAGCCTGGTGTCGGCCTACGGGAGGGGCTCGAGCGCACGGTGGCGTGGTTCCGCACGCCCCGCAACCTGCAGAAGTACAAGGCCGACATCTATAATGTGTGACTGACCCGAGAGGAGTCTGCGTGCGAGCGTTCATCCTGGCGGGCGGCAAAGGCACAAGGCTGCGGCCGTACACAATGAGCTTCCCCAAGCCCCTGATGCCCATTGGGGACTACCCGATCCTCGAGATCGTCATCCGTCAGCTCGCCCGTCAGGGTTTTGACCGCGTCACCATTTCGACCGGGCACCTCGCCGAACTCATCGGAGCGTACTTCGGAGACGGCGCGCGCTGGAACGTGGCCATCGACTATCTTCGCGAAGACAAGCCGCTGAGCACCGCCGGACCTCTCGGGCTTCTGGAGGAGTTCGGCGGACCGCTGCTCGTCATGAACGGCGATGTGCTCACGACGATGGACTACGCCGCGCTTGTCGAGGAGCACAAGGGCCACGGCGCTGAAGCGACGGTCGCCGTGACCCAGCGCACGGTGCCCGTCGACTATGGCGTTGTGCAGTTCGGCGAGGATGACCTTCTCTCGGAGTGGATCGAAAAGCCGAGGCTGCCCTACTGGGTGAGCACGGGCGTGTACGTGACGTCTCCCGCGGCGCGCGTCCTTGTGGAGCCCGGAGAGTCACTTGGCATGCCCGACCTGCTGCTGCGGGTCAAGGCGTCTGGCGGCTCCGTCTTCTGCGCTCGTTCGGGGGCGTTCTGGCTGGATATCGGACGCGTCGAGGACTACCAACAAGCACAAGACGAGTTCGAGAGCCGCCGCGTCGAGTTCCTTGGCGAGGGCGCGTAGTGGCACCGAAGCGAGTACTGGTGACCGGTGCTTCGGGCTTCACAGGGTGCGCCATGATGCGGTTCCTCAGCGACCATCGCCCGGACTGGGAGACTATCGGCGTCGACCGAGTCGGATCCGGCGATGTCGCCGAACTGGACCTGGCGGACGAGTCCGCCGTGCTGTCGCTGGTATCCGACGTTCGACCCGGCTTGACGTTCCATCTGGCCGGGACTGCGGCTGGATCGACCTGGTCCGAGCTCTACGAGGACAACGTTCACATCACGGCGAATCTTCTCGAGTCACTCGCGGCCGGCGCGCCGGGCTCGCGTGTGATCGTTCCCGGCTCGGCTGCGGAGTACGGGTACGATGGCGCGCTTCCTGCGCACGAGGACATGGTGCCGCGCCCGGTGACTCCCTACGGGACCGCGAAGGCTTGGCAATCAACACTCGTCTGCTTCTACTCGACACGCGGGCTGCACGTCTCCGTTGGCCGAATCTTCAACATCTGTGGTCCGGGAGTGCCGCGCGTCTCGGTGCTGGGTTCCGCCGTTGAGCAGCTCCGAGGCATCGCTGCCGGCTCCCAGCCGGAGCGCGTCGTACTCGGCTGGACTGGGGCGATGCGGGACTTTCTCGATATCGACGACGTGTGCAGCGCCATGCTGACGCTGGGCGAGCGCGGTGAGAACGGAGGCGTGTACAACGTCTGCTCTGGTGCCGCCGCCAGAGTGTCGGACGCGGTCCGTCTGCTCGTGCGCGCCTCGGGCCTCGATGTCGAGGTCGTGAGCGACAGCCCTGAGCCTTCGCCCGGCGACGTTCCGGTGAGCTACGGCGACAACAGCAAGCTAACGGCTACCGGCTGGCGTCCGCTCATCACTCTCGAAGAGAGTCTACGGCGCGCGTGGCACGCAGTGTGAGCGGAATGGCTAGGCTATACTGACGTCTGGCCCATCCTCCCACCTTAGAAGCGGGACGTGACAGAACTCCTCGCGCGGATACGCCTCCGCTATCGGTATCCCATCATCCTGTTGCGGGCCATGGTGATCACCGACTTCAAGCTGCGCTATCAAGCGTCACTTCTGGGGTATCTGTGGACAGTGCTGAGGCCCCTCGCCCTCTTCTCGATTCTGTTCATCGTGTTCGTGAAGTTCCTCCGGCTGGGGAAGGATATCCCCTACTTCCCCGTCTACCTGCTGCTTGGAATCGTTATCTGGGGATTCTTCTACGAGGCGACCAGTCAAGGGTTGCTGTCTCTCGTCACCCGCGCGGACCTGCTACGCAAGATCAGTTTCCCGCGCTACGTCGTGGTCCTTTCCATCGGGGCGTCCGTCCTCATCAGCTTCGGTCTCAACTTGCTGGTCATCCTCTTGTTCATGGCCTTGCTCCGCGTGCCCGTTCGCCTCGACATTCTGTTGCTACCGCTACTGTTTCTGGAGCTGATTGCACTGTCGATTGCTCTGGCGTTCTTCCTCAGCGCGCTCTACGTGCGCTTCCGAGATCTCAACTACATCTGGGAAGTGGGTATGCAGGCGGCCTTCTATGCAGTCCCCATCATCTACCCGTTGACTCTCGTCCCGGCCAGATATGCCCGTCTCCTGATCCTCAATCCGTTGGCCCAGATCATTCAGGATGCGCGCTACGTGATGGTCACCGACCAGACGGAGACGATCTCGCAGCTCTACAGCACTCCCTGGGTACGCGTCATCCCCGTCGGCATCACGATCGTCCTGGCGGTTGCCTCCGTGGTCTACTTCCGCCGTCAGTCACGGTCCTTCGCCGAGGAGGCCTAGGTGGCCGAGCCCATGATCCAGGTGCGGGACCTTTCGAAGGACTTCCTTCTGCCCCATCTGCGCCAGACGACGCTGAAAGGGAAGGTCCTCAACGTGTTCCGCAAGTCGCGGACCATGGAGGTCCAGCAGGCTCTCCGCGACATCAGCTTCAACGTGGAGCGGGGTGAGTTCCTCGGAGTCGTGGGGCGCAATGGCTCAGGCAAAAGCACCCTTCTGAAGATCCTGGCGGGCATCTACGTGCCCACGCGCGGCAGCGTGGCCGTCGGCGGCAAGCTGGTGCCGTTCATTGAGCTCGGCGTAGGCTTCAACCCCGAGCTCACCGGGCGCGAGAACGTCTACCTCAACGGCGCTTTGCTGGGCTTCTCGAAGGGCGAAGTCGAGGCGATGTACGACGACATCGTCGCCTTCGCGGAGCTCGAGGAGTCCATGGACCAGAAGCTCAAGAACTACTCCTCGGGCATGCAGGTGCGCATCGCCTTCTCGGTGGCCACCCGTGCCAAAGCCGACGTCCTGCTCATCGACGAGGTGCTGGCCGTCGGCGACGCCGCCTTTCAGCGCAAGTGCTTCGAGCACTTTCGCGCCCTCAAGAAGAAGGGCACCACGATCGTCTTCGTCACCCACGACATGAGCGCGGTGCGCGAGTTCTGCGACCGCGCCATCCTCATCGAGGAGTGCAGCATTCTTGCGCAAGGCAGCGCCGACGACATCGCGACGAAGTATACGGAGCTCTTCAATCCGCAGCCCGTCGCGACGCCGCCGGCGCAGGGAAAGCGCGGGGGCAGCGGTGCCATCAGGTACATCGGAGTCGCCGTGCCCGCCCAGCTCGCCGCAGAAGGCAGCCTCACTCTCGAGCTCGACGCCGTGGCCGAGCAGGACGTCGACGAGCCCACGTACGGCTTCGTCATCAAGAGCTCCAGCGGCGCCCCGGTCCTCGGCACCAACTCTCTCCTCAAGAGACAGCCTACGGGCAGCT